>C688J18823_10000102_pt1 | contig 44515 bp, 41 predicted proteins | sample HopSoiMetagenom1_FD_18823 | JGI IMG/M metagenome (IMG submission 18823)
CATACAAAGAGAGTCCACAGCAGATGATCCATCATTACATTCCTCAGTTGAATTAGCTCTCTAGCTAGTAATAACTATATTAGAAAATATAATATGCAAGAAGAAGAAAAATTGGAGCAGACTTTACTAACACAGACAAAGCAAATTGGAAGGAATTCGTAAAAGAATAGGTTATCCACATAGAAAATCACAACAATTGATGGATAACATTAGAGATAAATTATCTATGTCTCCTACATAACATTCTGTCTATAGTGATTTATTATTGTCTTATGACCATATCAAGAACCAAAAATTCCCAGGATGATGTAAGAAAATAAGCATGTTCTACATGTCATATAAGCCTTTACATCCTCGCGATATACCACAAACAAGCTTACTAGTATTGATTCTACATTACAGTCGCATCTATAATTACATTCTCATGTCAGGCAATCGTTTCAATCAAAATGTCTTATTCTATTTCTGTTTATGAATTATAAGACTAAAAAAGGATGATGCACATAATATTGTAGATAATCATGGTCTCTGATAACGATAACAATATTCGCAAACGAGGAAATCCCGAACAAATACCACAGGAAGACGTTTCTGGGGATGTCGAGAAGATGATAAGCGAACAGGGAGGAATAGAAGGTCAAAGAAAGCAAGTAAATGTAGAAAGTTATTCAAAAGCTGCCTCTATGGGACAGATACTAAAAGATCTTGAATTTCCTACAAACAAAGACAGGATAATAAAATTTGTGCAAAAGCAAAGTCTTGATGACGATCTGTTATCAAGACTCGAAAAAATCGAGGATAAAGAATATCAAAACGTTTCTGATGTTACCAAGGCAGCTGGATTAGTTTATATATGATCTAAACATATCGTAGCCAGCGACCTATTTTATGGACTATGTATAGAATACAAGTATAGTACGAATCATTATCAATTTCTCTTTAGCTGCGAGATTGAAATTTCTACCATATGTTAGAATATATAACATTACCAAATTAATAATAAGACATATGGGAATCATCACAATTAATTCTAAGGAGATTAATAGTCATCTACGAATATTTGGTAAGGAATCGTGGGAAATGAACTATGATCTATTTTGGGTATTGCCAATTCTGCAATTCACGAATAGACGAATTAGGTTATTGTGCCTGCGGTGGATCCGCCAATTAATTGCTCATCTTTAATTATTAATTATGCGTTAAATCAGATTCTTATGTCATGATATTATTCATATTCAGTCAGTCAGTCCTTATAGTCATACCTATGATTGTATTTGGATTGAAAGCACTGTCGGTCTAGTGTTTCTTATCTTGTTAAACACTCTAATTATTTTCCCTTGTATTCCATATTTTTGCTCAAGAAGTTGATTTGCATGTTCTAATTCTAAAGAGCCTGCCATTTTTATCTTACCCTCAATCCATTTGCCCTTGAGCTGCCCCCGAGCACCAGATGGAGTTATACGAATATTTGGATTGTTCTTAATGCGTTTTACCTTGCCGGAATTCATATCGGTTCTAATATATATTGTTCCAGCATCCATTACAAACCAGACAGTGGTCCGTACTGCCTCTCCATTTCTCCTGTACGTCTCAAGATTAATATATTTTTGATTCAAAAACTGCGATATATTATTATTTGTACTCATTATCATGACCACTTATTGATAGTATAATACTATCCTATTCTAGAATGACATGACGTACCTCATAACCTTTTCCAAGCTACACCTCACAGTTATCCAGAATCTTACAAATAAGTATAAAATATTGTACGTGAAAATAATAACAAAAAATAGTTTATATTTGGCATATGATCGCCAATGTATCTTTTCCTCAACTTCTTGCTTTCAAGATCTTTCCAGTGAGCGTAGTAATAAGGCCCATGCTTTTACAAACAGATACACTTTCCTCATTTAATAATTCTTTTCTTATAGTTACATTTTCTGGGATTGTATTAATCAATGTTTAATTAAGTCTTAATTTTTCGAATTTTATAATCGCCTAGTCAATAAATGATCTAATGCACTCTTTTCTTATCCCTTTCATAATAGTAAGTTATTGACTATGTCTAATCGCTATATAAATCAACTAGAATTTTTCTTGATATTTTCTATAGCAATCAAGGTACATGTCTTAGCCTGCTTGTCTATACCAGGTGAATTAATGATCTCATTTATTGCATCTGCTGCTTGTGTGCCATACGCTGCAAGCCTATCTATTTCCTCAATTTGAATCATAGGCTCATTCGAGGAATAAATTCTATGTTTTATATAGTTAATCTGATCTGCTACTGACAATTTTCATATCTCATGGCATCTTTAGCACGTAATTACTAGATGTAATTACTGGGTAACTTTAACAATTGCGTTGTTATCCTCATCACTTTCACTACTATCATCACTTTCACTACTATCATTACTACCATGCTTATGATCTTGATTGTTATTGCTGCCGGTACTGTGATGATCACTCCCGTTACCACCCCCATTACTGCCATGTTCATGATCTTGATTGTTAGCGGTACTAGTACTGTGATGTTGGGCTTGATTATCACCATTATCACCATTATCACCATTATCACCATTATCACCATTATCAGAAGATCCGGATGAAGTTGGTGTAATCGGAGGATAAGAAGACGGATTAGGCTCATTCGAGCCATTTCCTACACTCTTTGCATGCAATGCAGGGGTGAGATTATTTGGCAATATAGATACTGCAAAAGATAGTACCACTAGCGTTAGCATAAACAATTTTCCATCTATGAAAATGTGAGTCAATTCTTATATCTTAAAATTGGTATTATTATATGTATATTAAGACACATATGTAGACCATAATAAACTTGCTATATATTACAAAAGACACTTTGATAAAAAAAACATTTTTCGATGATAAATGCCAGAACTGTAACGACAAATGATTGCATCGACGGCAGAGGCATCATTATCACTACAAGACGCAATAATAAAAATAACCATGCTTTAAGTGAAGGAATTTATGATAGACGAAATTTTAAGAGATTTAGATATTGATTTTCCTTTTGGAATTTTCAATTTCTTGAAGAGTCAATTTCAAATGCTCTTTAATTTCATCTTCTTGCATAGATGATTCGACATTAGAATGTCTAAATTATGATCTGTGTGTTGTAGTAAATTCTTTTGAATAGTCATATAAGAAATATCAGTAACACTAAATGCCAACATCAAAGTTAGAGAATATTTCAGTTAATGTTTATACTTACAAATTTATTAGTAGGTTAGATGGCTCCTTGACCAACGCGTCCACATTGAGGGAACAAACTAGGCCTTCCATCTGAGGAAAATAATATTCCCTGGGACAACATAGACGAATTACTATATTGCTATCTGTTATGCTAATCAGTAGATCAAGTCGCCTGAATATTCTGAGTATTCTGCATATAATATTTTAGGTTCTCTATATGCATACTCTACTAAATGACTGATTTGTAATACTATGGCCATATACAGCCAGTCAGTGTAGAAAATTATATATCTGCTGTTGCATGATCATGCGTAGACTAACTGTCTTATATTATTGGACTGCATCTTTCACGGTTCTGTGCTTAGCATTTGTGAGAACGCTTATGAAGTTTTTCGGTATTCTTTCGTTACTGCAATACGTATTAGTTTTGCTACATAGAGTTCTATACCTAATATCTCAGGAATTCTTTCAGATGTTGTATTTAATAGCGTTCCCAAATCAAAACCGAGTTTCATTAGCGAATGTTTTAATCCATCTGCTATTTCTATTTGATTTATATCTGAAATAGAATCTTTCTTTTGGACAATTCTAGACTGATGAATTAAAGTTGTAGTATTATTAAAAATGTTGGTCTGTGAATAAAAATGAGTGGGTGCGACGATTTCTTCTGCGTAATCATTATTCATAACAGATTCGCTACTTGTATCTTTTTCTCTATTTTGTTGCATTACCTGATGTCGAATTTCCTGGACTTGCTGAATCAACACTACCGCCTGGTAGTGATGCATATCTCTGAGCAGATGCAGGCTGAGTCATTAGGGTGGTTGTCGTCACAGCTGCTATTCCAAATGTCAATGATGCTATGATCATTGTCATGAAAAATAATCTTGTTTTCGTTATCATTCTACGAGTAATATGACATATTTTTATAAGGAGTACTGTATAGGAATTTTAAAGGATCAATTAAGATAGATAATATCCATCATTTATAATTTGTAATTTACACCATATATACTAAATTCCCATATTTACTAAAAGATCTATCTAAAATATTTACTAGATAATTTAGAAAATTGCTATTGATAGCGTATGATATTCAGTTCTTGATCATTACGAGATAATATGTTGAGATTTCCTAAGGTCACTGACTGGAATCATTTCTTATCGTTCATTCTATCTTTGGTCTAGCTAGATAGAATAGCGCTGTTAACATTCGCATAAGGTGGTACACAAATGATATTTTTGCTCGGTCACGCATTCAAATTAACTACAAGATAATATACTCACTTTACTAAATAATGATCGCGTTCTTTCTAACATTTGTCCTGGAGACTTTTCATCACTAGATTGCGGACTCTCCACGTACTTTGGAGGCTAAATCTACGGCAGTTTGCACATCCGTTACAAATACTTTTCCTCCAAGAGTATCACCGCCTAATTTTTCAATCAGTTTGTTAATCAACTCTTCAACCTGATCATCTTTGATTATAACCTCAACCTAGCCCTAGGAATACATTCTGGAGTATAATGAGCAGTACCCCTGCCAATTGCGACAGATTCCGGTTTCACTTTTCCTCTCCGTTCAATTTTGTAATGGCTCATTCCGCCTGTATTGGTATTTTTCAAGATTTGACTAACAACATCTAATTTTCTATGTGGTATTATTATCTCAAATTATTTCAAGTTGAGCACTATCTTATTTTTTGACTGTCGTCTAATAGCTTAAAAACATAATGAATACAATGCATTATTATGCAGTACATTTATCATCTCCTTATAGTACATAAATACGCACTTATCTATGTCCAAGGTTTTGGAGTTGACAACCAATATTCATTCACAAGCCTTCGTGGAGGAGGTTCAACACCTGGAGGAGATAAAATCAAGTACTTCTAATATTGACAAGTTCAGGTAAATGTCTAAATGAAGTAGTATCTGCATTGAATAAGATGCACCTACAATGATATATGGGTAATTTTTGTGCATGGATAGAGAGATGTTACGATATATCACTGGGCTCCAAAATTAAGATATCGATTAATAGTACTAGAGATTATGTAAAGTAACATTAATGATCCAAAATCTCTCTCCAAATAACGCTGAGTATAGGATGCTCAAGACGTTGTCAAGGATTTTCATTTTAGCCTGGAACACAATTATCCAAATATTTTACAATCCCATGAAGATTTGCCGTTTGTCAGTATTACTCTTGGTGTTACTTCCACTATTATCGCTAGCTCTTAATATCTGGCCAATAGTACAAATCGCAGATGCTGAACTTATCAGTTTTGATAACAGCAGCATGAATATATCAGTTAAGTTTGATGATTTGTTTGGCCTTTTCAAAGGCAATACTTTAAACTTACAAAATCCATTTGAACATCAGATAGAAATCGATGCGAAACAGATTTTTCCAAATGAAACTCTTAAGCGCGAAATAATTAGCAAGTCAGGATCCTCAGAATTCACAATGCCTTATCTGAAGTATAATCTATTAGGCTTTAATATATCAGCAACAGATATTAGAGTAAAGGCAAATGCTACGCAAATAAGTGGCGGTGAAAGCGATCAAAGCAAAAAAACTAGAATTGACTTTCCAGTTATGTTAGCTAATAATGTAAATGTAAGTAATAAGGCAACCAGTCAGAGTTATCACAATGTAGATTTATCATCAATCTATGCTATTTACGATCCAAAGACAGACAAGTTCACATTTCATGTTCCTTTTAGTATAGCAGCTAAATATTTGCTAAAAGGTTCGTAGTAATAATAATAATATTAAATTGTAGGTATTAGTAGAGGTAGCAGTCTAATGCATTCGGATACACTGCCTATAAGAGAACTATGCTGTAACTTTGCCGATAATACTTCCGAAATAGATGCATTGCAAAGTATAAATTCAAATGTGACTAGACGCTCGCCATAAGGAGTCACTAATACGTAGCTACTCACTGTGAATTGATATATGAAAATAAATCGAGACAGATAACAACTTTATCAAGAACTATTAGGATAAGGACAATACAGCTATACATTAGTTAATTATTGAAATATAGTATTATCACATATTTCAGAGATTCCATGACTCTTGTATATAGGGCCCTTGTCTTGTTATCACTCCGCTGATCAAAAGAGGCAAGTCATTATCAGATAAATGGCAGATTTAAGACTCTATTCTAATTACATATCACTATTTTATACCCATCTTTTATAATTCTTCATTCAGCTCAACAAATGTATGACCGATTCTACCGACGCCCTGTCCCTTGTCTGATAACCCACATTCTACGGAGGTAGGGATTTCATTGTATGCATGTCTTTCGAAGGTAGTATCAGACTAGCGCATAGAGTTATCAGAAAAAGATAAGGAGATTCAATCTATGAAACAAAAATGAGTAAATGAATGTTACCCTTCAAAATATAAGCGTTTTTAGAAATGTAGAAAGGCCTAATGCGCACAAAATTGGCAAGCAGCTGATCGTGGAAAGAGAATACAAATCAGGCGCCAACAGAAATTAGATCTTAAGAACCAGTGACTGGAGGCAAATTTCTACGTTTGGTCAACACTATCTTAATAAAAGATCATAAAGATCGTATGCATGCGGATAGATTCTAATTCTAATTGTTACTTGTAGAAAATAATCAATAGTTAGTCATGGGGTGTAACTATTCTTACATGCTCAAGGGTAATCGTGTTTTCATATGCTGAACACTCTTTCGACAGTAAACCTTATTGTTTGAGACTAGCCATTTAAGTTCTCAGGTAATAGCTTTCCTAAGCCCTTGTGTTTGAGTTGCTGTATGATATACTTGTATTTGTGCTGCTCATGCTGGTTGAGCGGGGCTGAGCAGCCTGAGCTTGGCTTGGTTTAACTACGACTATCTGGCTTGGCCTCGTTGCATACGTTGAAATTGCTTTTTTGCAACATGATGTCCTACAATAGCGGCTGTAGCGACTGTAGTTCCTCCTGCGATCATTCCACCTACGACAACTCTTCTTCCTAACATAATTTAGATATACCTTGGATTACTATATATTTTTACCTAGCCACAGATTCCACAGATGCATCTTTGCATGTCACTAAGGAAATATTTATGACTGATCGTCATGCTGTAGGCAAAGCTGCTAACGGAAAATGATACTACGTATATCTCGACAAACTTCACAAGATGTTATAATATGTTCTTATGAAGCTTTTGAAATCTCTGACAAGGGAGGGCGGGTTTACGTGGTTACTTAAATATCGATTGTATCTGACCGAATGCCTCCAGAACAATTAACATTATGTGCTTGCGTCATTTCCTTCTCAGTAGAAAAGTTAAATTAAAACTTCCAGTAAATATCCATATGTCTTCTACAGGACACAAACGGATTGTTCACGAATTTCTTGATGAAACTTACAACAAATGGAATCTGAAAAATACAGATAGATATGTCACTTCTGATTTCATATACCATGCTCGTGGCGAGGATATTGAAGGAATCGAAGCTTACAATGAATGGATTTCCTCAGATCGTAGCATATTTCCAGATATCCAAGTTACAATCGTAGATAGCATAGAAGAATCTGGTAAGGTTGCGTCAGCTTTTATTGTGGAAGGTACTCAAGAAAAGGAATTTCGTGGCATTCCGGCTACCAATAAGAAATTTGAAACTGTAGGAATGAATATTTTCCATTTTCAAGATAACAAGATCAAGGAAGGATGGGTCGTAGTCGATGCGCTCACTGCAGCAATACAACATGGTGCGGTCAAGTCAACATATGCTGAAACAGACTAGACCAAATCAAAAACTTAATGTAATATCAACATATAGAGTTTAACTACAATTTGGCGCTGGTTTAGTACTAACAATGACTGTTTGAACAGTAATTGACATATACATTTTTTGCAAATAACAATATGTGTATGGTCTGTAGTCAATTGGCCGATATAAAAACTGGATTTTGGTAAGGTACAAAAAGATAGGACCTCAGAGTTGAAAAGGTGGGCTAGATTTCTGAAGAGAGCCAGAGATGAGGAATAAAGTGAAAGACTAAACCTAGCAATTGTAGCAGCTTGAATATTTACTTCTAATTTAGACATAAAACCTACTCCAATGTTAACACCTAATTGTAATGTTCTTTGACATAACTGAAAACCATTCATGTTTGGCATCAGCGGCATAATGAGAATGATGTCAATAAGGAATTATTTACTGCTTAGAGAGTTCTCGGTAATTTATCGATAACTGGAAATTACCTTATGGTTGAGTGTCTTTCTGATAGGCTGCTTGAGAAGTGTAATGATGCCATACTGTTATTAGCAGACAAATATCTTCTGTATCTTGGCGATAACTATACAAAGTTACCATGTTCTAGGAAAAATATAGAAGACGATATGAAAGGTGAAGCACTGCAAGACGATAAGGATAGGAATGTTCATGATCATATTGAATTAGAAATTCCACCTACCCTTAAACTACAGATAAGGGATTACTTTCAGAGCTATTATGAAGACTGGATTAAGGAAAAATATCCCAGCTCTTGGAAACTAAACTCCAGTGGAGGTTGCGAGAACAGATACTGGCAAGGATCGATTAAGAGAGTTATTGAAAGAAATCAAGAACGAAGTTGTATGAGATGATAAGAACGGCCCGCCCGCCATTCCCTGTTGATGAAATAAAGATATAGCTATGTTTGTAGATTTCAGAATCTCAAGACATAGAATTTTAATAGTGAAGATATTGAAATTAATTAATTCCTTTTTATCATCTGACAAATCTCAGTCAGATGAAATAGATCATTACCATAGGTTTTAATATTCAAGCATAATTAAATTCACACAAATGTTTCTATTGGATATTATAAAGCATGATACATATAATGAAAATATTTGTGATCTATGTGGTGAAGAATTTGTGAATTATGAGGATTTGATTGCACACGCAAGACACGTACATCACCATCCAATTATGAAGTGCCATGAGTGTGGTAAAGAATTCATTCATGAAAAAGATAGACTTCATCATACCAGAGAAGAACATCTAAAAAAAATAGATCATCGAACCCATAAATGGGAACATACGAAAAGAGTTAAGGACCCACAATCGGACGTAGATGAACATATGCATAACTTTGGTGATAATTTCTAAATCTCACTTTATTTTGACACCAGATCCCTATGAGTTCTTTTGTTAGGTCCTAACATTCTTACCTATCTGACTAAAAGTACAGGGCAATGAGCATGTTACATTACACCATTTGCTACACTTCCAATCAATAATCTTTTTAGTCCGGTTCTTCCCTTCGTTCCAAAGACTATTATGCCTCGTTAACAGAATAATTTAAAATCGATCCGCTTCAACTAAAGCTTCTGTCTTCACATCTGTCAGACCTGCATTCTTTACTAATTGTCTTACTTTGTCGAACCAATATTCTACTTTATCTCTAATATCAGCATATTTGGCTGCGTTTAATAAATATTCTGGACTGTCTACGGGAACAAGTATCTTGCTTATCCAGTATCAGGTCTATCTTCAGTGGCTTTAGTTTCTGTCGTCATACTATTTTGGTAGCACTTCCTTAAAAGCAGTTTAACGCTTCCTGCAATAAATCATTAGATGTATTTCTTATTAACATGTTCAATTGAATGCTGTAAACAATCTTTTACATGAACCAAAAATCCTAAAGAATTACGCAATATGTCATATTCAACGCAACGTTGTTTTCATACTATGTGAATATTCAAATGGAGCTCCAATCTTACCTTTGTTCATATTCTTTATCTCCCTCTTAGATGATCCTAGAAAACTAATATCCATAAGAATTCATCCATGTTCAATTAATGGAGGGACTGGGTGGCTTAAATGTACCGCTCTTCATTTAGCTTTTTAGTTGCCGATTTCGAACAAGTTTGAATAAGAAGGGATCCTTATCACTAGTGATTTAACGTTCCCTCTATCTATTTTTGGACTCTTCTAACAATACCAATCTGTAATGCCGCTGACAATCCATCGACTACTACCCATGCCTCCTTGATCTTGTTGCCATCAAAATGAAAAACAGTCATACCGACGGTTTCAAATTTCTTATGGGTAGCTGGGATGCCACGAAATTCCTTTTCATGCGTTCCTTCAACAACAAAAGTGGAAGCAACTTTACCAGACTCAGCTATGCTATCTACCATAGTAAATCGCATATCAGGAAACGCAGCACGATCTGAGGAAATCCATTTCTTGAAGTTTTCATTTCCTTCCACATCTTCACCGCGAGCATGGTATACAAAGTCAGGTGTCAATAAACTGTCTATACTGTCCAGATTTCCTTGGTTGTATACGTCATCAAAAAATTGGTGAGCTGTTCGTTTAATTTCTACAAGAGACATCCTTAAACCCCTTACTATTAGTCAGAATTTAACTGTTTTCTAGCAATATTGGGCAAGGGAGAACACGACTTCGCCTAACTATCTACATATCTCCATGACTATCGACGACTAGAGATCCAAATGTCCCTGACAGACTGCTTTGCATTACTTGCTGAAACATATTGATTATAATTTTATCAACTATAGGGACAAGGGCGGAGAAAATAATAAAGAACTATTTAGACAAGCAAGTCATTCTGACGAAGGAGTAGACCAAGCAAAGTACAAGTTTTTGGAACCAAGAAAGTATATCATAAAAGTTACAATTTATGATATATTGTTCAATCTTGTAAACCCTAATGTTACCATCTTTAATGTTACTATTTGTTAGATATTATCTCATTTTAACAAAGATAATGTAGAGACCTGTGTAGATAAATTTGTCAGGAAATGTAAACAATCTAATATTAAATTGGCTATGTAAACCTTACTTACAAAGATAAGCAGGGTTCTTAGTCTCTGATGATGTCAACTTTTAATTCAGTGCAAATAGAATGGAGCATAGTATGTAGTAAAGCTACGGATATAATATGAACTTGACATCTGATTTACTTTAATTTTAAAGTATTACTATATCCGCTCAACTGAGTGGATCTTCATTCTCGTCATCATTTGTTTGTATAGGAAGTACAGCCTTTAAATTTAGAAATGACTTTCATCCTTTTATAACAACTATGTGAAAAAAGGGCGATTTACCATGAATATCTTTCCTGTATCTTGGTGTAAAATTTTACAGTATTTCTTCGACATGAGTCTATAACTGATAAGGGCTAATAAGTAAATGTCCCTTATTAGACTTTGATTATGATGATTTGCAAGAAGCAGTTTAATTGAACATGATTTTATAAAATCATAGTATATTGACCAACGTAGAAAAAGAACGTCTGGAGGTCTTTGAATGTCACTTATAATATTGGGATGGGCAGCATTAGAAACTTTCTATTTATAATAATAACAATATGTCTAAAGCTACAAATGCTACTGATAACATTGGAAACTTGACCGAAAGATTTTACAGTTGACCTCAGTAGAGTAAAATGGCAGCTGTCCAGATTTGTTAAATATTACTACTTACCTGAAGATAATATGGTGTATGCATAAGTTAAATGGCTGAAGGTATGAAAAAACAAGCGAACCATCCATGCGATGTTCTAATTATAGGTGGCGGCTCTGCCGGTCTTAGAGCTGCAATTGAAGCTCATGATGCCGGTGCCCACGTTCTTATTATTAGTAAGAGCAAAAAAGGAGATCCGCATACAACGCTTGCAAGAGGTGGCATCAATGCGGCGCTTGGTACTATGGACCCAGACGATACCTGGATTATACATGCAGCTGATACCCTAAGAGAAGGAGAATTTCTTGCAGACTATGAAAGAGTTGAGGTACTTTGCAAGAGCGCTCCTGATGCTATAAATGAACTAGTTAATTGGGGTGCTAGGTTTCATAGAGAGAAGGACGGGAGATTAACACAGCGATTTTTTGGGGCTCATACTTATAGAAGGACTGTATTTTACGAAGATTGGACTGGTGAGGAAATAATTCGTGTATTGATGGAGCAAGTAAGTCAACGAAAGATTGAAATCACAGATGATGTTTACGTCTTAAAATTATTAAAATCAGCTGATGACATAAAAGGAGAAGGATCAGCGACAGCGACAGCAGCAGCTGAAGGAATAGGAGGAGAGGTTAGAGGAGCGCTTGGCATAGATCTTAAGAAGAAAGAGATTGTAGTGTTCGAATGCAAGTCTTTAATCCTTGCTGCTGGTGGCTATACACGAGTTTATTCAGTCAGTAGTTCCAGAGTTTTTGAAAACTACGGAGAAGGTGTGGCTCTTGCGTACGAAGCAGGCGTAGATTTGGTAGATATGGAAATGGTCCAGTTCCATCCTACTGGAATGGTCTGGCCAGAGAAAGCGGTAGGTACTCTAGCCACAGAAGCAATACGTGGCGAAGGAGGTATTTTGTTAAATTCAAAAGGTGAAAGATTTATGAAAAATTACTATCCAGAAAGAATGGAGCTAGGACCACGCGACATAGTAGCTCGTGCAAATTATAATGAGATAATCTCTGGTAGAGGTACCGAACATGGTGGCGTTTGGTTGGACATAACTCATCTATCAAAGGAAAAAATTCTAGATAGACTGCCTACAATGTATGAACAGTTCAAAAAACTTGATGGAATTGATATATCCAAAGAAAAAATGGAAGTTGGACCGACTGCACATTACTCTATGGGTGGAGCCGTAGTAGATATAAAGTGTAGAACAAAGGTTAGGGGCTTGTTTGCTGCTGGAGAAGTAATAAGTCAGATTCACGGTGCTAATCGTTTGGGTGGAAATAGCTTACTGGACACAGTAGTTTTCGGAAAAATTGCCGGTAGCCAAGCAGCAAAATTAGCAAATGAAGTAGAGCATGGAGGGAAGACAGGAGAGTCACCGCCACATATAAGAAGGAACTTCAACAATAAAAAGAAAGAATTTAATGACAATCAAATCTTTATGGTTAAGGACCCAATTAAGTTTCGTAATGAAATACAAGAATTAATGAAACAGAATGCAGGAATAATAAGAGAAGAGATAAAGCTTCAAGATGGATTGAAAAGAATTTTAGAATTAAAGAACGAGTTTTATTCCAAAGATAATATTATAAAAGGATTCGAAATTGATGATGATAATGCTGAAAATATTGTTTTAACATGGCAAGTAAAATCGTCGTTGATTTCTTGCGAGGCCATAATAAGAAGTGCATTGATGAGACAAGAGAGTAGAGGAGCTCACTACCGATCGGATTTTCCAAAGATAAATGACGAAAAATGGAAGGTAAATATCTATTGCAGGAACGAAGGAGAAAGAGGAGTAGGAGCGACAGAAATGGCATTGTTTAAACAGAATGTTAAAGAAATTAAAGAACCGTTGGCAGATTTGCTTATAGCACACGTCAAAGCAGAACACCATCGTGAATTCGAATAATAATAATAGTGATAATAGTGATAAATGATGATACTGATATACAGATTAATGATTAATAATTCACTGATACACAAAGAAAAAGAAAAAATAAAATAAATACATTAAATAAAGATATCTTGATATGAAACGGGTAAGTTTGTATCACTAGTTTAAAGAATAAGATAATGCTAGATAAGCATTATTACTTTATTCTGACACAGTAAATACCTATTCGATCAATCCAGTTGGATTATCTATTTATTCACTATTAGTGACCGGGCTCTTTTAAATACATCTATCCACATAGGCCACGTTAGCTTCCCTGTACTAGTATTTCGCCTGCTTGGATGATAGGAAACCAATAGAGTCTTCTGACCTTCTACACGGTAACAGGCACCATGGATAAATGTCAATCTTTCAATTTTAAATAGTTTGCAATATGTATCAAATGCAACTTTTCCAAGTGTCAAAATAACTTCTGTAGTTTCTTCCAGTGCTTTTATTTCTTCCAAGAGATATTGTGAACAGTTTGATTTTTCAGATGGATTTGGTTTATTGAGAGGAGGAGCACATTTTACGGCAGCAGTCATATATGCCCCATTAAGTACAAGTCCATCATTCTTAGATAAGCTAGTGGGTTTGTTTGCAAATCCAGTTTCGAACATGGCTCTTACAACCCAATCCCCAGAACTATCCCCGGTAAATATCCTACCAGTTCTGTTTCCACCATGCGCGGCAGGTGCTAATCCAATTATAAATAACTGTGCTTTTGGATCTCCAAAACCTGGAAGGGGCTTTGCCCAGTACTCTTCAGTGATAAATCTCCTTACTTTGCTGTCTCCTACTTGCTTAATATATGATAGTAGACGTGGACACAAACTACAATAAATAACTCTTTCACTTATCTCTCTTAATACGGGATTATCTGTATGCATAATTTAGATTTAGATCATTATATTACTCGATCAAGCGTATTATTAATGAAGTTGTAAGTAGCATGAATAATATGCAAGAAGGTAAAAAAAGATGTTTCTATAAAACAAGAATTTTATTGGAAACTCAAAACTGTATTATCAATAGAATGAAGAATACTGCGCCAAACAATACTTTTTATTCATTATAAGACAATTTAACACTGAGGTTTTTTATTATTGATAAGAGTTGAAAGAATATATGATAATCCAAAAGGAAATAGCGATAGTTTTAGAATTTTAGTGGATCGACTTTGGCCTCGTGGATTGAGTAAAGACAAGGTAAGATTCGATTTGTGGCAAAAAGAAATAGCACCAAGTGACTCATTAAGAAAATGGTTTGGACATGATAAAAAGAAGTGGAATGAATTTAAACAAAGATATTTTAAAGAATTAGACAAGAAAAGTGATTTAGTTAATCAAACTCTTAATAAAGTAAAAGAAGAGTCAACATTATCAACAATAACGCTACTACATAGTACAAAAGAGGCCAAATTTAACAATGCAGTAGCATTAAAGGAATACCTTGAAGAGAAAGCTAAAGAATATCGTAGCTAGCTAGTTTGTTTCTTCTTCTCTCTTTTTAATTCTTTACCATCAGCAGTAATGTATGTACGTGATAATTTCCCTAATAGATCCTTCATAGCATCTATAATTGAGAATAGTCAACGTTATAGTGAGTTGTCGTCATTCATCATGCTACAAATACTACAGCCTTTTTTTAACCAAATCCCGTAGGAACAGCTACATTGGAATTATTATTATTATTATTATTTTACTTAATCTCGTTACCAATGGCATAATAGTTATTGTTATTATTGCTATTGTTGCTGACTTCTTTTCTTATCTATGTGTTTTTGAATCGCATCTCTTAGGGTTCTAGTAACTATGTGGATAATCCTGGGATCATCTACTTTGGGTATAATGTAATCATCCTTCAGATGAGTGCTATCCACTATATCTGCAATTGCACTTGCAACAGCTACAAGCATATCCTCGCTTAATGTTCTAATTCTAAGATCAAGTAATGCTCTCAGTACAGATGGAAATACCACTGCATTATTGACCTGATTGACAAAATCTGATCTGCCAGTAGCCACAATTTTTGCTCCTGCTTCTAATGCTTCTGAGGGAAGTATTTCTGGGTCAGGATTGCTGAGTGCAAACACAACTGGATCATGTTCCATTGATTGTATCATCTCTTTAGTTAGTATATCACTCTTTCCTGATACGCCGATAAATGCATCAGCTCCTTTAAGGACATCATCAAGGCTTCCCCTCTGTCTTTCAGGGTTAGTCTTGATAGAGATCTCCTTTTTGTATCGATTATCTAAACCACTGCTCTCAATCCTGTTTTCATATATTGCTCCTCTGCTATCTGTTACAACAATATTTTTGCATCCAGCTTCTTGCAATATTCTAAATATACCATAACCAGCCGAACCTGCACCGGCTATTACTACTTTTATTGCATTCATTTCTTTGTGAAGCAACCTAAGAGCGTTTATCAATGCCGCAAGAGTGATTACAGCCGTACCATGTTGATCGTCGTGGAAGACTGGGATTTGAAGATCTTTGCGCAACCTTTCTATTATCTCTAGTACCTTAGGCGATTCGATATCTTCTATATTTATGGCACCAAATACCGGCTGTATTGCTTTTACAAATCTAATTATCTCCTCTTTATCCTTGATGTCTATACATAGCGGGAAAGCGTTTATGCCGCCTAACGCTTTAAACAAAACGGATTTTCCTTCCATAACAGGAATCGCACCTTCTGGACCAATATTGCCCAGACCAAGTACCCTGGTCCCATCACACACAATTGCAACATTATTCCATTTTGATGTGTAATCGTATGTCAATTCTTTATTAGTACTCACTTCTTTGGCAACGTATGCAACACCAGGAGTATAGATTAATTCAAGGGTATCATTCTTGTCTTTAGATGCTTCACTGTCTAAAGATACTCGATTATGAATTTCAATCTTGCCTTTCAACATACGATGAAGGTTTATGGCATCTTTTTCTAAAGAAGTCAAATTAAGCTATCACAATCACATATCAGATTGTCAGTGTATATAGATTGCTCTGTATATTTCGTTCGTAGCAAACATCTTATTTTGAATAATTACAAAAGATTGCAAAGTCAGGTAATTTAATTGAAAACCCATACAACATATTATTCTATTATATTATTATCTAAATGGGAAAAGGATGACATAGGGATGGTGGTATAGGCTTCAAGAGTAAGAGAAACTTGAATGGAATAGTCTTACTATGGTCCAAAATTAACCATACTTCCATTGTTTCACACCTTTTGTTGACTAAAGACCAAAATGGCTACTTATCTACCTCTAATATTTCAGGAAAATGCAGGCATGTATGTTACAGACATTCAGCCCAGTGACGTAGTCTAATATCTTTGTATTTTTATTACCTTACAAATCTTAAATTTTGATTCTATTTTATACAAATGTAAAAGTAAATCCTTCAAAGGTTAAATATATTAAAAGTGCAAGAATTTTTTAAAAGTAATATATATTCATTTGTAATAAATTTTATTATTTCATTAAAATATGATATTCAAATAGAAAACCATATTAGAGATAGGACGATAATGAAATTGGTCTTCGTATTGAGTGAGGATTTTGTCAAAGTTGCTGATACAAAGGATATTCAGTCTTCACATATGAAAGAAGTTGAAGTTGATGGTGAACACATTTGTGTAGTTAACGTTGAGGGAAAGTACTATGCAATTGGCAGCATCTGTACACATGAGGGTGGTCCTTTAGCTGATGGCACACTTGAAGGTTATGAGGTTGAATGTCCCTGGCATCAATCCAAATTTGATGTAAGAACAGGAGACGTGACAAGCCCCCCTGCAAGTGAACCCGAACCAGCTTATGAAGTAAAAGTAGATGGTAATAGCATACTAATTAAGAAACAAGGTAAAAGTAAATCTCCCCAGATTGAGCTAACACTATTAGAAAAAGACAAAGTTGAAGGTACTGATGTAATGTCATTTAAATTTAGTAAACAGAATACTCAACTACAAGACCAAACGCCATTACTGGATTATGCTGCAGGTCAATTTGCCTTTTTTGATATAGGTGGAGTCTATGATGATCCCAAGGGCCCGATCAGACACTTTACTATTTCGTCTTCTCCGACTGAGAATTTTATAATGTTCAGCACTAGAATCAGGGATTCTCCCTATAAGAAGAGGCTTTTAACCTTAGAGGAAGGCACAAAAGTCAAGGTAAGAGGCCCTGAGGGACAATTTGTATTACATCAAGATTATTCAAAACCTGCTGTATTTCTTTCTGGTGGAATTGGTGTTACTCCATTTAGAACTATGATAAAGTATGCTACCGACAAACAACTGCCAATAAAAATAGTAATGTTTGACTCCAACAGAAATATTAACAACATTTTATTCGAAAAAGAGTTTGATGATTGGGCGAACATTAATAGAAATCTAAAGATTATCTATACAATTAGTGAAGGAGAAGATGAACAACATGAGCAATCATCTTCATCTGCAAAAAGTGATTGGAAAGGGGAATATGGCAGAATAGACAAAGCAATGATTCTGAAGTATTTAGATACTAACGAACTGAACAATTCCCTATTCTATATCTGTGGCCCTCCTAGTATGCTACAATCTATGCAAACTTTGCTCCAAGAGGCCTTGCAAATTCCAAAAGAAAGAATCAAAGTTGAAGAGTTTACTGGGTATTGAGAGATGAACAACTGTACGCCTAGAGCACATAATTGTCCTGGAATAAAAAAGTGTTCAATTATTTCTCTGATAGATCCTGCCATTACTCCAATCTTGTTTTTTAGTAACAATAACTATCGATTAGTCATTAAATAATCAATTCTCATTATAATAACTATTAAGGTACGATTTAGTAATGATAATGAATTTGCAAACATCGTCAACGAACCTTGGGATACTGATCAAATCTTCTATCAGTAAGTAGTGAGATTATAAGGAATAAAAATCCCTCATCGCTTAATAAACAGATTATGATGTAAGGATATACAATATTATGGAAATCAACCTAAATAAACAACAAGAAGAAGAAAAAAAAGAATCACCTGTAGAAACAGTTCTTGTACTGCAAGGAGGAGGTTCGCTTGGCGCATATGAATGTGGAGTGTATAAAACTCTAGCAAAACACAAAATAAAATTCGATATTGTATCTGGTACTTCTATTGGAGCTCTTAATGCAGCTATTATAGCTTCTCATAATTACGAAAGTAGGAAAAGCTCTGCAAAAGAACTTGAAAATTTTTGGCTAGAACTTGCAGAAACTCTTGTACCATTACAGCAACAATTTTCATCAGTATACTTTACAGATGAGATGAGGGCTATTTTAGCATCTATGTATTCTGCCACATTTGGAAATCATAAGGCGTTCTTTCCAGTTTGGGTTAGCTCAGGATTTTTCAATCTCCTTCAACCATTTAGACCACCACCATATCCACTTTTTGATATAACACCACTTAAGAAAACTCTGAATCGTTATGTTGATTTTACCAACTTAGGAAAATCAAATAGGCCCAGATTAATTGTAACTTCTACAAATATACAAACAAGTGAACCAGTTATATCAGATAGCAAACATATCAGTATTGATGTAGAACATGTTATTGCAAGTGCTGGTTTTCCTTTCTATGGAATTGCTTGGACGCAAAAAGATGATAGATATCTATGGGATGGTTCACTACTTAGTAACACTCCATTGCGTGAAGTTATAGACTCTTCACCTACATCAGACAAAATAGTTTATCTGGTTAATATCTTTCCTCACTATCAAAAACTTCTTCCACAAGATATGTTTGAAGCTTGGCATAGAGTCAGGGATATAATTTACACTGACAAGACAGACAACAATATCAGATTGTCAACAATCATGTCAAGACATTTATCACTTTCAAAGGAAATGCATGATTTATTGATGATTAGTTGCGCCAGGTTTAAAGAGAAAGGCAATGATGCAGATTTTGAGGACAGATTTGACAAAATGGAACTTGAGTACAATAAACTCGCCCGTCGACGGGGTGCAATAATAAAGGATATCGTGCGCATAGAAAGGCCAGAAAAAACGCATTTCCTTTTCGAAGATGCGGACTTTTCAGTTGCCACCATAAAGAAATTGATAAGGCAAGGAGAAGAGGACACAGACAAGGCTTTGGCTACAAAAAATTGGAATCAATGACAGAACTATAGTTTTGCTGGTGTTTCTGCCCCAAGTGTTACCAGTCGAGCTTGCTATAGTGTAGATAGTCAAAAGACTTTATTAGTCTCCTATCATCCAAGCAGGAGAAATACTATTACAGGGAAGCTAACATGGTCGATGTGGGTTGATGTTTTTAAAAGAGCAAGGTCACTAATAGTGAATAAATAGGATTTAAATGATTTGCTGAAAAGTACAATCGTGACACGACTGACAACATTGGATAAAGCAAGTGTGTTTGAACCACGATACCACACTCTCCCACTTGCGTTTTAAACGCGTAGCTGTAACTAGGGCTTACCATCTTCCCGTTATACAATAAGGTAATCTCTTTCAATAGGACGCCCATCCAAGAATCTAATAAGACAGTCCTTTGTACCGTCTGCGTATCTCTTTTGTGCTTCCAATATAGTCCCGGAATAATGCAGAACCTCCAATGTTCTTGGCCCATATTACAACAGTATTCAGTACTGAATCTGCACCAAGATTAAATATTGGTACCTCGCATACCATGACGCATACATTCCATTATTGTTTGCATAAATATGGAATGGGTGCCTCATTTCCACCGATATAAATTACAGCAGGCAGTATGAATTCAGAATCTACATATGATATCTGGTGCATTTGTAACTGCTCAATAATATATTGTGTAAATAGATCCTATCATGCCAGGCCCTGAAAAACCAACTATAAGTAATGGATAAGTTAATTTTGAATTAGCATAACGTTTCTTTATTAGTTCATTTTGTATTGGTCTTACAGTAGTTTTGCCATCTGTTACCAGTTGATCCTCGATTTTTGTATGAATGGATTCTGGCGATGATGGAGATTGTTTGATAGTTTGATGTCATTTCTATCGCTCATAGTTAATTAATTATAAACACTATGCCATAAAATACTTGACTTTACAACTCCATATGGAGTAGATAGATTTAACGGCATGCCAATAGATCCAGACTTTTCCAAGTCTTCCTCTACTCCCTCCTTCCTTCTTATGTCTGCTTTTCCCTATTTTCCCTTTCCCTTTCCTGTCTTGTTATCATGGATACATCTGGTTTAAAGATGAGATCTGAGATCCAGTCACCAAGAACCTTTAATTTCTTTCTTGCAGTTGGAAGATTAGCTAAATAGTACGTACGCCATAGCCACCAAGCTAGAAATCCATATAACTTCACATTATTAAATAATATAGCAACTCCAGTTCTCTTTCCAATTTCTGCCATCATCCCTTTAGTTTTATAATCAAATTTCACCTTATTTTTCTCTCCCTCCTTCCCTTTCACTGCTAATATTATATTTTTTGCAGCAACTTTGCCTTGTCTAATAGCATGTTGTGCTGTCGATGGATAAGGCTTTCCTGTGTGAGGGTTGGGTATAGATGCACAATCACCAAGCGCATAAACTCCACTATGGCTGAGCACTTCTAAGTAACAATTAACTGCTATTCTATGTTCTTTGTCGTGTTCACAAGGAAGGTCAGCTACTAACTTGCTTGGAGTTATACCCGCAGACCAAATTAGAGTATAACAAGGAATTATTGTACCATCGTATAACTTTACGCTATTTATAGTTGCTCCAGTAACAGGACACTTCATCATGAATTCTACACCCTTAACTTTCAGTTTTTCTAATGCAAATTCACCTAAGTTCTCATCTACTTCTGCTAGTAATTTTTCATTTGTATCAATAAGCATTACTCTTACTTCTGACTGGATATTTTTATAATAATCCTTAATGGATTCACGGATAAAGTCATTAATTGCTCCTACGGTTTCAACACCGTTGAATCCTCCTCCTACTACTACAAAGGTTAGTAGACTTTTTCTTAGTTCCACATTATCTTCTTCAAGGCTTGCTTGTTCCAGAACATTTATGATATGATTTCTTAGAATAATAGCATCATCTATACTCTTCATTGTAAAAGAATATTTCTGCACATCATCCATTTTAAAGAAATCGTTCTCACTTCCTAATGCGATAACAAGGTAATCATATTTCAATATGCGTTCATGCCAACCATTTGGTTGAGATTGGCTGCCGATTGCATGAGTCAAAGTAATCTTCTTGCTATTAAGATCTACAGATTTAACTTTGGCATGATAGAATTTGGCTTTTTTACAAAATGCTCTGACTGGTGTTACTATGTTTCTCGTTTCGATCATGCCAGACGCTACTTCAGGAAGCATAGGAGTAAAGAGAATAAAGTTATCTCTACTAACCAAAGTAATTTCAATAGTGTTATTAGTATTAAACTCCTTCTGAAGCTTTTTCAGGACTTCAATACCTGCGAAACCACTACCTAAAATTAGTATATGTGTAAGAAAACTTGACCGATTTACAATTTGTTCACAATCTCTAGACATATCTGATCTTTGTTTGACGTCTAGCCATATCTGATTCTATATGTATTCGTCAAAGATAAAAAGGCTCTGTAGAGATCCTGCTTTTGATAGAGTTAGCTATATCTTTCTAAAAACATATGACATAATGGACATCGAAGGAATCTATCTAAAATACGTTAGAGTAGCTTTATGATATATCGTGTTTATGCTATAATAAATCAATCACCTGTACAATTAAACATGAGTCTACCAAGGAGAGTTTCTAGAAATACAAATGGAGTGTAGGAGGTATTACTACGATTCAAAACTGGGCACGAATCAGTACAATTGTGTTAACCGATTAGAGTGAGTGGAGATTATACTTGTCTTCTTTCGATTTCCTGCAACCTATCTGATAATGATACTAGTTGATCAGATAGTTGTGCTATAGCATCATCTTTTATTTTTATCACACTGTCATGGAGACTGATTTAATTCTCCCTATTCCTCTACCTTAGTCTGTATATCGGCGCCCTGTCTTTGTTGTTGATGATGGACATTAAGGAATGTTAAACAGGGTTCGATTTTGCAAAATATATTGACCTTTTCCGATTCCTTTTGTGCCAATATGTAGAACTAGATGACCTATAAAATATTCCAAGTAGTCCGCATAACCCAAATTGGATAAATTGTATTTAGGAAATCTACAAACGAGCTGCTGACGATTGTCTTTATTGTCATTTGCTATCTTTTTCCCTTATCAAAGATGGCTTGATAATTGCAACTTTGTATAGCATAAGTTAATCTATTTTTGTGTGGAAGTATTTTATATAAGTTAACCTCAAGATATAGCTATATGAGCAGATACTAATATGGAGAACATATGACTAATAGCAGATGAAACGTAGTTATTCCAAAATGTTATACGATCAAAGAAACAGGAAGGATGAAACCATAATGTCAATCATGAAACGCTTATTAGGAGAGCATTTGATCTAGGCTAAAAAGATCGTAAAATAGAGAACAACCTCCAATATGTACTGATTAAATAATCTCATAACATTGATAATGTTTTCTACGTAGCCTGAGTAATTATAATATATACAGTAGGGACAAAGAAAGCACAGAACCTGGTATTTCTAAAATTATGCTTGACTTTATAGCCTGACTTTGTATAGGAGATAATTCTTTATTAGGTTATAATATAAAGATTTTCAGTAACTTTCAGACTTTACAGAATTTGACTCAGAATACAGCAAAGACCATCCAAGTCTACAACAAATCCAAGTATTTAGAAATTTTCAAATGTCTTATCCATCATTGTTTCCATCTAATTCTTCATGAAGTGCAGGAACGATGTGTGTGCCTATTAATTTTGTAGCTCGCATAAGCTTCTCATGCGGTAATGAAGCTGGGTTCATCATGAAAGTGATCCTTGAGATGCCTCCTAATGCCTTGCTGTGCCTAATAATCTTCTGGATCACTTCATCCGGATCGCCTATGAGCAGTGCGCCTTGAGGACCAGTCTGTGCATCAAAATCTGCACGTGTAATCCTAGGCCATCCACGCTCCTTACCAATCTCAGTCATGGTATGTGCGTATCCCGGAAAGAAGTCATTAGCCGCCTCCTGTGTGCTTTCTGCAACATAGCCTAGGGAATGTACGCCTACTTTTAACTGATCAGCTGAATAGCCAGCTTCCCTTCCAGCTCTCCTATACAGATCAATGAGTGGCTTGAAACTGCGTGTCTCGCCTCCAATGATTGCAACCATCAATGGGAGTCCAAGCAAACCAGCACGTACAAATGATTCTGGAGTCCCACCCACACCTATCCAAATCGGCAAAGGCTTATGTAGAGGCCTCGGATAAATTCCCTGTCCAGTAAGCGAAGGCCTATATCTTCCAGACCACTGGACGTGCTCATTATTACAAATTTTTAGCAGCAAATCTAGTTTCTCCTCAAAAAGTGAGTCATAGTCTTCCAATTTTAATCCGAACAGAGGAAATGCTTCGATGAACGAGCCACGGCCAACAACCATTTCCGTCCGACCTTGCGACAAAAGATCCACTGTTGCGAATTCTTGATACAGTCTTACAGGGTCAGCAGCGCTCAATACTGTTACAGCACTGGTAAGACGTATGCGTTGAGTTCTTGCTGCTGCTCCAAGGATGACAGCAGGAGCGGAATCGAGAAATTCCTTACGGTGATGTTCGCCAACTCCAAAGACATCTAACCCAATTTTATCTGCATATTCAATTTGTTCTACTAGTCTTCGCAAACGCATAGAAGGGCTTACTGAAATGCTAGCATCATCCCAAGCTGCGAAACTATCAATTCCTACTTGCATCCAATATGCATCATGCAAGGAAACTATTTAAATCGAGTATTAGTTTCTAACTTAGTAGTCATAATACTAGCTAGTGTGAATTGTAAGATATATTACAAGTTAATTGCATCTATACTGTAAATGAGCTTTAGGAAAGGAGATGTGATATACGCGATTATACTATCAGCTGTAGTTCATCTTTTCCTTGAGAGATATCTCGTCAAAAATATAATGCATTTAGAGTAACATGGAATGCAGCTATCATATATATTATTGAAGGCCTGATTGAAGTTGTAGGTGATACCATCAAGCAATATAGGAGTTCGTAAACTGGGAATAGAAGATTAAATATTCAATGGAATATGTTACCTATACATAGTAGTTATAACTATATACAGGATAACAGTTTCATTCAGCGATTATTATTTGTATAATAGTCATTTATCACAGGTTTTTATGCACTAACTACATTGGACGCGATTATTTCAGATTCGATAATAAGTGGGACTGTTGGATGACAACCCGTAAACATGAATGCGGCTAGCCAAACTGTGGGTTCAGATATGGCATATCATTCATGATTTAGTTACTAGAACAGTTTATTCTGCATTCCTTTTCTCTGCTGGAGTGGGCTATGATTATGACGACCGCAATTAATTATTCATAGCAATAGCAAGATGAATTCGATTGCTGGTTGAGTTAAAGTCTACGATAGATAACTGTTCGCTGTTATGACTTCTAATGAATAGAAAGAATCAATCCTAGAGGAAGTATAGGGTGACGTAGTTCTCTATTCTTTAGCTCATCATCGACAATAAACTAGCATCACTTGATAATCTAATTGGTGTCTTTCTTTGAGACGGCTATCGATACTGGAGCCAGTTTTATGTAGGCTGATTAGAAGTCAACACTAAAGCGATCATCTCAGACCATACTATAGCCAAAATTGTACTAGATAATATTGATTTTTGTAATGAATTCGAGTTTTATAGTCGAAGAGGCTATTCTACGATTTGTCGTGAATGCGGCTATAGATCGGCGCTATGCCTAGTAAATCAATCAATGATAACGCGGAGTTATGATGTTAACATTGTCTTATTATAAGGCAAAAGCCTTTTCTCACATGTTATTCCTATCCTGCTGTCTGCGAGTCGCCATCAATGGAGATCATCTGTCCTGAAATTGAACGCGCACTATCTGAAGCCAGGAACAGGGCAAGAGCCGCGATGTCTTTTGGATCTACAAATCTCTTTATCGATTGGTTAGCAAGCGCCTCTTTGGTCACTTCGGCGATGGATTTACCACTCGCGCTAGCCCTACCTCCAAAGACATGTTGGAGACATGGGGACCTTCAACTGCGCCCGTAGGTAGATAACCGACTCTCATATTAGTAATCCGAATCAAAGTAAATCGGATAAAACGTCAGATCCTGTATAATTATATCGGAAAAAAGTGTCTTCTAATACAGATGTGTAGCATACGAGATTATAAGCATTATCTACATAAGCCCTTCTCTGTATAGGCCTCATATATAGACACTAATGAGGGTTAAACTTCATTCGTATGTCAGTTGTCGGCGTACGTCCAAAATGAAAAAAATTTATCCTGAAATAAGCTCTATTTTTACTAATTTATACTATTTAAGCGCCTGATCTGCTGCATTCAAGTGCATCATTGCGCCTTGATTGTCTCCATTCTTTAACGCTTGAATTCCTTGATCCAAGTGCATCTTTGCAGATTGATCGGAAGCACTAGTAAGACCCTGATCTGCTGCATTCAAGTGCATCATTGCTCCTTGATTATCGCCACTTTTTAATGCCTTAAGCCCTTCCTCCAAGTGCATTTTCGGTGTTATTGTCTGTGCAAATACTGACGGCGCGCCGTTGAAACCAGCATTGGCTAGTATAGAGAATCCGAGTGCTACTGAAAGCAGGAGACTTACACACAATATAGTGTTCTTTCTCATTAGGAAAACCATTCTCAATATTTTATATAAATATTATCTGGCTAAAATCAAAATTCAAAATCTAAATTAATAGTCAATTGAATAGTATTTCAAACTGCAGTCTTTCTTTATCTTATTATTAGTACAGATAGGCTATCATTTTTACTTACTTTTAATGAATATAGGGCTAATCTAAACTATGAATAATTATGGATGTAAAGGTTATTCGGATGATTTTAAGTAAAATAATTATAGATGATGTTTGAGATCCACTATTTGATGATGACTGCTCGAGTCTATTCAGGAGCCGCCCATTTGATGAAGCTAACACTCCTCGATATTTTATCACTCAACCATTTAATAAGCTCATGTTGCGATAGCAGCAATGTCATAATCAAAGGCTAATTAGGAAAGGCGCGCCCCTTCATAATAGTATAGTATATTTGTGACAATCGTGTAATACAACATACTATCTACAGTGCTATCTATTGCAATGGATTAATGCTATGTCCGACTACCTTATTTCCTTTCATTATAGTACAACATGCACATTTTTGATTCAGACATACTTCTGCTTGCTCATGTTTACAGATAGAACATATACATTGCTGTTGTAGTTGGTGTTGGTCGGGATTGTTACTACTATCAGGATCACTAGTTGTCTTCCCATCATATGACTGCTGTTGTCTTGATTTATCACCAACATATAGCCATAATAAAATCAAAGGTATTCCTAACGCAAAAAATATGCCTATTGTTCGTATTGGAATTCGCAACACAAATAGAAATATTCCAAAACATAACGTAGCTAAGCCAAGGGCTAAAAGCCAGCGGGTTGTAAGGCTTTCTACCATCTATGGAATTCAAGCGCCTCTATAGGATATATAGCCACTATCTGATATATGGGCTTTCTTCTTCATTCGGATGTTCTACTACTACTTCTTCTTCTTTTTCTGTACTATCACCTGCTGTTGAGAGTAGTCTTTTTCTTTTCCTTCGTAATTTCCTTACTTCTTCAAGAATTTCTCTTAATTGTTCCTCAGAGATCTTTGATATTTTGGAATCACATTCCATACCTTTTGTATCTAGAACTTCTTCTGTTAGTTCAACGATCTCATCCTTATGCTGTTCTTCTTCTATAGTTAGCATATTATGGCTTCTAAATCGAAAGAATGCAAATTCGCTCATTATTATGATTACCATTATTATTACAACAAGCTTCTTAATATTGATCTTGTCTTGCGCTTGCGCTGTATCTTCGAAATGATAAAATTGTGGATGTAATAGTGACAGCTGTGCCAAAACTATAGCGTCCGGGTTACATATCAGCCCCAGAAACTGCGCCTGGTACCAGATCCCCCGATATACTAACCAACCTGCTAGTGGCTTTGCCCCTCTACAATAGAACCTAAGAGCCGACCGACCAGCTAAATTTTAGCTCTGATTTGCAAGAATCTGATATCTATAGATAGTAGTAACAATTAATCCATGTAAACTGACTAATTAATTATGTTAATGTCCAGTAATTTTAATACGTCTGAGTATTTCAGATTTTGCAGCAGATCTAATTTATTTATCTCGAAAATAGCGTCTTCTATTACAGATGTGCGGCGCGCCAGATTATAAACCTTTTCTGAACCGAGACATAAAATGCATAGACTGACGCTTTGTTGTGATGACAAAAATTAGGTGCATATCTATCATGAGGTGTCCTCATTCAATATGTTAAGGACAGTATCTGTTTAGAACATTAGATTTGTCCAATTTACCGCCGGTGTTGATCTATGCGAATGACAAACATGGCTCAGGATTGGGTCCTCAACTGTTCCATCAATGACTTCATATCTACTACATTCCAACGTTCTATGACTTTTGCATTACGAAAAGAAAATACTGTCATACCATTGACCCTGAATTGTTTATCGGTTGGCCGAAGATCCTCAAATTGACCTTTGTGGGTTCCAGATAAGTTGTATCTGCATGCCACCTTATTTCCTTCGATTACGATATCATCGAAAGTGATTATTATATCAGGGAATGCTTTCCATAGGAGATAAATAAACTGTTTAAAACCTTCCTTGTTGGCTGGTTGATTTGGAGGAAAATCATGAAAAGTCAAGGAATCGTCATAAAAATCAAAATAAGATAATTCTCTACGCTGTGGATCGTTAAACGTGTCTTCCAATCGTCGGACAACTTCTCTTAAAGACTCTACTGATGACATCAGAGGGATATGTAAAGGTATTTTAATAAGTTTTTCTATGCTTGCATTGCCTTCTATAGGTTAGAAATTCTCTGGAATGCTTTGATAAGTGTTCTCTTTTAAAAATTAAACTATGTGTATACTATATTTAGAGTGTTTATGGCTGGTTCATTTAATACTATACGTAAACATACCAAGACATGGTAAGACAGAATCGGCGCGGCATATTACGGTTATTAGTCACCAAGTGGTAACCTGCTTACAATTTGTAGTCTAATAGTCGAGCTTAACAAAGGTTTTCCGCATTACTTGTCTGTGAAAACAATTCAAAAATTTCTTATTTAATTGGTGCTATCAGTAATGTCGGAAACAATGTCGTCTAATTTACATTATGAAATATATCGCATTAAAGAGGTTTTCTGAATTGAGAGATCAAATGTACAGACTTGGTATGTTCATAAAAATTAGATGCATGTCAATCATGAGGCGCGCAGCTGAATATATAGATGCCGAGACAACCCGTTAGCTGTGATGAACAAGGCAAACTGATAGCCCAACCAAGTGGCGCCATTTACATGATCGCAATGTAGGTTCAGAATCACGCAACAAAGCACTCTTTAGATAGAGCGATTGTCAATAACGATTCCATTCATAGTCTACCTTTTAACATCTATATTAAGATATAAAATGAAATTTCTTCAGTTTTGCTGAAAAATCTGTCCCTCCGACTTGGAAGCAAGTTCCTACTTGGTACCAGGTCTCTGAGAATGACCGCATGATCCCTCCTGCTGTCGAACACATGTTCACAAAACAGATGAATGCTACTACTATCTCACTTCCGGCTAGCCATGCGCCACTTGAATCACATCCACAGGAGATCGCCCAATTAGTCCTCAATGCAACAGGAAAATGAAGTGACAATATAGCAGTCAGATAGAAAAATTTTTGTTCTATTTGATTATTCGAGGGTCAATTCAGACCTTAAATACAGTATACATAATCAGTTTTAAGTGAGACATAAGTACGAATTGATTATCGAGACAGTAACAATCTCGGATTCAAATACATATAATTATTTCTGAAATAGCCGTTTCTATTAACGATATGCCGCACGGGAGATTATAAATATTATTGAAAATGCCGCTTCATATGTATAGACTGACGTCTCAATATTTTCTATCTTTTTATTACCTGGTAAAAAAACCTGCTCAACTTCTGCTTATACTGATAGGAAACTTGACTAATGTTGAGAGGACGCACCTAAAAGATAATGTGTAGGAATTATGCTCATTGCATAATCATTCTGAATTCATATAGAAAGATTAATTATCAGGGCACGACCGGGCTTTGACGAATTGATATGAGAGTATTAGTTAGAGCAATGATTCCAACAACTGCCGGCAACAAGGCGGTCAAAGATCCTAATTTCTTGAAGACTATCGAAGACTATGCCGAGAAGTTCAACTGTGAGGCTGCATACTTTACTGAAGTAAATGGAAACAGAACTTTCGTTTTTGTTTTGGATTTGCCAAGTCCAGATATGATACCTGCAATTGTAGAACCTTTATTTCAGGGATTCGATGCCAACGTGGAAATACATCCTACAATGAATTTGGACGATTTGAAGAAAGCGATTTTCAAAAATATAAGGATAATAAAGTAGTAAAAATTTCCACTTTTTTGATGCGCATAAATTTGGGTATTAATCATAACTATGACAATTATTAACTCTATTTACCCGATTAGCAGTGAGCACAAACTCAAAATATGCGTTCTTTTACACAGATATGACTATACTTAGCTGTGGATAAATTTTTTGTTCTTATAAAATAATTTAGTAGAACAAAATAACACTTCATATGACTTTATCAATGTGAAGAACTCGTTAAAAGAGCTTTACGTATCATTTAGGAGTAGGCACAAAACCTTGCGGCCTCTGGCTTAAATGCAGAGGCTAAGCAAGGATCATATGCAGCATACCATCGATTGGTCCCTTTCAAGAGTGAATATAACGACTGATATAGAAAACGAGAAAATCATACCACCATTAAAGTTAATGACCAGAAATGAGGTGATGAATGACTTGCTTAAACTTCTAGATCTAGTCCAGAAACATGCCGATAAGGAAGGATGTCACCATTGCCTTGACCTATTAGAATCTGTTTTTGAGTACTAAAAATAAGACTTTTGGCTAATTGGCCTACGCTAGTAGGTACGTGCAATATTTAAGGTGCTATAAGATGCTCATAAAGTGATAGCTATAGATAGTAGCAGTTAGTGGATGAGTCATTCTATTTAATTCTGTTAATTCTTAAAGTTTTAATAAAGACAATATTGGATTCTTGTAGATCCCAGTATAATCATATTTGAAATAGCGTATTCTATGCAGCAGGCGAGATTATAAATAGTATAGGAATGCTGCGTCCAATATAGACTTGCATCTCNATGATGATAAATAATTTATTTTGCATTTCGATCACGAGTGGCGAGCGCCAAATGATGTGTTGTACCTATAGGGCATATCGTGTAAACCGATGACATCTTTAGGCCAGCTGGGGACACAATCTGTCATTAAATCTAATCCATCCATTTAAGACAGCAAGGCATTAAGGATAGATATGTACAATAACGATATACCAAAGATAAAATATTATGAAACGACCACAAATAAATACAAATCAGGATGGAAGATGCATGTATACTACTTGGATGCTTGTAATTGCGACTGGGGATGTCCATGTCAGTTTAATGCAAAACCGACCTACGGGAACTGTGATGGGCTAAGTGGAATTCATATAATAGATGGTAGTTATCGCCACCATAACAATTCTATTAGACTAGATGGACTTAATATGGCATTCATTGGTTCTTGGCCTGGACCAATACATGAAGGGCATGGAAGAGCATCATATTATGTAGATTACCGTGCTGACGATGCACAATTTGATGTACTATCAACAATTATAATTGGAAAAGCAGGTAATGGTGGTCCTTTTGCACTTTATGCTAGTATTATAGAAGAACATGACGAGGTGAAAAGAGCAGATATTAGATTTGAAATGAAGGGTATCAGGAGTCACATGACCATTGGCAATAAAAGTAATAAAATTGTAGATGCATGGCTTGAACCCATAAGAAATCCAGTAACAAGAAAGATCCACAGAGCAGTAATAGAATTACCTGAGGGTATTGAAGCGACTAGAATGGATCAAGCATCAACAAAAAGACTATTAGTAAATAACAATCGCCTCAAATTTAGGTATGAAGGAACATATGGCAGCTTTTCTGAAAATGTTTGGAAAGGATCACAATAAATAATTTGAATGGTAAGAATATTGTCATCTGATGCATGGTACGTTTCGACCACTCAAATATTTATTGTACTAACTTGTAAGCTACAAGTTTGTTGTCTTGCATAAGAGGTATTATAATTGTACTTTGGCCTGGTCTAGATCCTAGGTCAGCAGCCCCTTGTGTATGCAAATCTACCAAAGTAACATATCCTGTCCCATCAGCATTAACGGTATATACCTTTCCTGCAGGATTATCAGTAACATAATAATGTGTTTCGGTAGCATCTGATACTATTCCGTCAAGACTACCAAAGGGAGATGTGGTTCCTGCTTTTCCCAAACTGCTTATTTTCTTATTTTTTATATCGATAACCTCCATGCCTCCTCCAGGTTTACTTAAAGGTCCTAAAGAAACAACGATTAATTTATTTTTGTTATTGTCTATATGCAAACCATTAGGACCATTTAATTGGCGGCTTTGCAGCCAAACTTGTAAGGAAGATAATGTACTGTTGCCAAGATTAGTATCTAGCTTGTAGATAGTATTTGTACCTGTATCAGATACATAGATATTTCCTAGATTATCTGCTACAACATCATTAAGGAAAGAGCTTCCTGGTCCATTGAATCGCTTGATTATTTTTCCACTAGCAATATCTATCTCTACTAGGTCAGTGATATCTGAAACATACAATTTACTGCCATCATTAGAAATAGCTATACCCTTTGGTGCATTTAGCCCTTTTACCCAATTTAATTCAATTATGCTTCCATTAGAAGGTGATACTTTAGAAATGAATCCATTTTGATCTTTTTGATCTGGTTTTCCATTTACATTTGAAACGAACAAGACATTTTGTTTAGATGCATAAGCTACTGATTCTGGGTTCTTTAAGTTGGCAGGTGTTTCCCACAGTTTGTTGGCCTTTGTATGCCCTACTCGTTGTTGCTGATCCTCTTGTGCTTGTGCTTGATTGTTATTCAAATTAATGCTGATTCCACTGAATAATGTCATCCCCGATATTGCTAATATGAGCAAACAGTTCAAAACCAATGATTTCTGTGAAAGCCCCATATTATTTACAACCAACATGGAAACATTATTATACATAATTAATAAACATACGTTTCTTTTTCCTTATTGTCATTTCATCTAGCCATAGTCTGAGTTTAGATAAAACAGAGATTTAATAAACATAGAATAACGATAGAACAGGGCATTACCTTTAGAGGGATAATATTTTATTAATCTTCAATCAAATCAAAGCCATTGATTGTAGATGATTAGCTAATAGTTTAGGCTACTGCAAAGTGATGATCCAATATAATTTTCTGCAACCTAGCCGATAAAGACACAAGTTGATCTGGTGGTTGTACTATAGCATCATCCTTTACCTTTTCACGCTGTCTTAGTGATTGATCCAATTCTTTCAATTCTTCTATCTTGGTTTGTATGTCTGCGCCCTGTCTTTGTAGTTGACGGATATTAGGGAATGTTAGATAAGGCTCTATCTTACGGAATATTTCAGCTTTTTCTGAATCCTTTTCAAGGATGTTTTTACATAATATACTAATATGATGACATTGCTTATGATTCGCTTGATTCAATATCGAAGATACGGATTAATCAGCAGGAATTTTCATTTGGACTGATTGAAATGCGCAGCAATTTGGTAATTATTCTATGTGAAATACAATAGCTAAATGTTGTAAGAATATGAAAGTTAGAGTTTTTTTCTGTAAAGAGCCCGATCCAGAAATTATCCTAAGTCATGACAATCTTAGTAGACAAGCCTTAGATACTATTTATGATTTAGTATGGGAATGCGAGTTTAAAAATATACTTAATGTAGGCAGAATATGGATAAAGTTTAGGCAAGAAGAAAAACCGTTTGGAATACCACTGAGAATAAGGAGAAGTCATTATAAAATATCAATCGGTGATATTATTCAATTGGCCAATGATTTTTATATGGTAGATCAGATTGGCGCTAGACAAATTAGGATAATTGATTAAGATCGCTATAAAATTATCTACTTGATTATGCAATTTTTAACATGGTAGACAATTATTAGAACAACAGGATTAATTAATTATTATAATACAATACACAAAATTCAACATACTAAACTTAGATAATATAGTGATATCTTTAATTGATATTGATCATATAATAACATCGAGAATACATTATTATTAAAATGTGAGACTACGATCGAAAGTCTGATGTCTAACCAATGGAGTTCATATGATACTACTAGACATGTGTTATTAGGGCTACGTAATAAATATCACTAACGATTTCAACATACTGGTGTAAAAAGGTTTCAGATAAAGCAGGTATTTCATAAAATTGAATCATATCTGACATTCCTAGATGTCCGCCAGTTAGAAACACGCGCCGATATACAGACAAAAGTAGAGGATTGAAGGAATTAAATCAATTACTAATACAACGTGATAAAATAAAGGAAGATGCGATAACACAATTATCCAGTCATCTTATTGGTCTAACATCTAGGTTACCAGAGATTGAGAGAAAGTAGAGTGTAAACCAGATCGAATTGAATTTGATGATCCTGTTGTCCAGATTTTACAGCTAGTTGTTATGTCTTGACTAGCCTGCATGAATCTTGTTGGTATTAACATCCTTATACATGTATTATATAATTGTGAGAATAGAATTAATTATAAATATTTAGATAGTCTAGTGTAGTGAGGGATGGCAGAGTGGTACGTACTTTTGATATAGACACAGGCGCAGACATTACTACTATAGACGAAGAAATTAAGTCATTAAAAGTAGACTTGCAGAACATTGATTCAGAGTTAAGACTTATCGTGAATAATCAAAAGAGGCTGAGTCTTTTAGTATGGGATGTTATGCGCTCGATTAATATCATTAATAGAAAAGTAGGGATTCCAGAGTTATATTATTACGGAGGCAAACGTAAAAGGTCATAGTGAGCATTGACCTTCTGAGTATATACCCATAATGAGATGTTGTTGGAAGTTCTAAAGAATTACTAGATCTCTAGTATCTTTTTCTCCTTCTTCTATCAACTTCTTTATTGTTTGAATAGTTATATCTGCTCCCTTAAGTGAAGTACTGGCAGTCACATCATATTTGTGTTCTATTCGCACTACTTTAAGATCGAATCTGCATTTGATTAAATCTTCATATCTTTTATGTTCACCAAGTGTATATGAAGTACTTTTCGCTTTCCCATCTTTAAGACCTTCAAACTCTTTTTTAAATGAATTTTTCTCGTTATCACCTTTTATGTGGTTGAGGGCAAGCTCCTTAAGAGATGTAATGAAGTCAATATAATCTGCTACGAGTGAAGCCGAGTACTGATCATTATAGGTTCTATCCCCATATAATATATCGTTATTTCTATCTTTTACTTCATCGAGCTGCTTAGGTATGTCATTAACATCAATTCTGGATGGATGTACGTTTACTATGTAGATTTCTAAATCTGGAACCTTTTCATTTTCAACATTTACCCAATAATCTCTATGAGCAGATAAGAGCTCCTTAAGTGGTGTATTGCTTAATACACCACCATCCCAAAACTTACGCCCACCTATTTCTTTGGCTTCATAAAGCTCTGGCAATGTGCCACTTGCCATAACCTGCTGAAGAGTAATGCCGTCTTCATACTCTATAACAATTGGATTTAAATCCTTGTCCTCCTCGTCTTTTTTTCGCCCATACTTTCTTCCTGGATAATACACAGTTTTTCTTTTGCCATCTGACTTTTTGTAGCTATCAAATGTCACAGTTATGCCCTCTGCTATATCAACAGCCGTTATTAGAAGCCTAGGTTCTCCTTTATCCAATCTTGTTGCTATCGGAAAATCTCCAAATGCCTCTATTTGCAATTGTAACGGCAGATCATTGAGCATGTACCAGGTTGCAGTTGCAGCCTGATCAAAGAATTTATCGTCAGGCCTGGGCTCTTTGCTGGAGAATACTTTTTTTCCTTTGAAGACAAACTCTTTTGCAGAATAGTATCTTCTGGCTGCTTCTTCTGTGGCTAGATTTTTTGTATCCAGACATTCAGCATGAGCGCTTTCCTTTGCACAAGGTGCCCACAGGGGTGAGTCCTTAGTCCAAGGTTTCCACCAAGGAAAAATTCGAAATATTCCTACAGGCACAATATCATCACTTGAAGCTATGCCTTCTTTCAGGGCTATGCCTTCTTTCCAAAATCTTTCTAGCTCCTCTACAGCTTCAATCCAAGTTTTGTCCTTTTTGACAACATTACTTACAAGCACCGCTGCATTCATCGCGCCGATAGATGTGCCAGCAACAATATCAAATAGGGAACTATTAACATTGCCTTTCTCCTTATCTTTTTCCACAAGTTTTTTACATAGTACGTTGAGAGCACCTGCCTCGTAAGCACCAAGTGCTCCGCCGCCTTGAAGAACAAGTGCCCTCTGCTTGTGAGGTTTACTTTTATGACTTGAACCTTCTTGTATAATCATATTACTGCCATAATATTTTCCTGGACATTATTATACTATGGTGACATCATTTTGTGTCTTTTCAGAATCGCTGCTTATATTTCATTTTTATGATTATAGTAATCTAATCAGTATCTAGTGTATCTAGTGCAGGTATATTCTATACACTTATCCTCTGCTTACTCATATTTACACCAAATCAAAATAAATTAAATTAGTTTGCTAGTTAAAGTTAATTTAAATGAGGTTAAATTCATTTTTCTATTAGCGTTACCCTAGCATAGTAACTCTAAAATATCACCTAGTATAGTATTAAAAAGATGATTAATACCAAACTAGAAATTCCGTACAAGATTTTACAATCTAAAGGTAATCAGAATATTGTATTCTATCTGAGAGATTGTAAAATTGGAATGCAAGAATGTCTTAAAGATAAGTCTGTAGATGTGGTCGTTACCTCTCCACCTTACAATATAGGAATTGAGTATGGGAACGGAGCATATAATGATAAGAAACCTGAGAGCGAATATCTAGCCTGGATTGAAACTGTTGGTATTGAAATTAAAAGAGTGCTTAAAGATAATGGATCATTTTTTCTCAATATCGGAAGCACTCCAAAAAATCCATGGAAGGCTATGCATGTTGCTAATGTTTTAAGGAAACATTTTGTACTTCAGAATAATATTGATTGGATAAAATCTATATTCATTCCAGGAAAATACGTCGGTAAAAAGAATCGCAAAGTTATATTAGAAGACACAACCATAGGTCATAGTGATCCTGTTAGTAGCAATAGATTTCTTAGAATTAATCGCGAAAGCGTATTCCATTTTATGAAGACAGGTAATGTACAGATAGATAGACTAGCAGTTGGTGCACCATACCAAGACAAAACCAACATAGGTAGGTATAGTGAGATTGATTTAACAGATGCGGGTAATACATGGTTTATCCCACATGAAACAATTCAAGATAAATCCCAAAGACCGCATCCTGCTACTTTTCCTATCGAATTACCATTAAAGTGTATAAAATTACACGGTTTTGGTGGTATCATTCCAAAATCATTATTTGTACTAGACCCATTTTGTGGTATTGGCTCTACTGCTGTTGCGTGTATAAGGCTTGGAATATCTTTTGTCGGTTTTGATATAAAGAGTACTTGGATGAAGCAATAGCAAGAGCTATGAAAGAATCAGAAATCTAATTTTATCCAATCTATCTTGGTTGGATATCTACAGTATATAATTTCAATTTAATTAGCCTTTACTGTCACACCGATATAAGACTCCATCTCATATTCTTCCCTATTTAGGACAAAATTCAAGTTCAGAAACGCGTATCTCATTGTTACAGCCTAAGAACTAAAACACAAGGCCATAAATGATAACATCTCGGTTAATATACCTACTGTAAAGTATTGAAAGACTTGATAAACACAAGAAAGATAGATACCAGAAATCTAAATGAGAATATATAATAAATAGAGCATCATTTGGTAGAAGATTCATTAAAACTACTATAGCTGATCTAGGTTACACAGATTGTTCTGATTATGTTATTGGGCATTCTGGTTTTATATAATGGTGCAAAAAAGATTCAGAGAGCAGAGTTATTTCGTAAAATTGAATCATACCTGACATTTCTGAATATGCGTCAACTAGAATACAGGGCGCAGATATTCAAAGCAATGTAGAAGAATTAGAACAACTGAACCAGTCAATGAGGGACCGCGATAAAATGAAAGATGATGCTATAGCACACTTGTCGGATCAGCTTGTGTCTCTGTCAGCTAGATTGCAGGAACTTGAGAGGAGACAGCTGACAGCATGGCGCATTATAATTGATTCGCACATTATGGCAAAAACTATCAGGATGGATTCCTAAAGGGATGTCAATCTTCCGGCAATTTACGCTATACATGCTAATCAAATGAAGATGATCAAGACAACAAACCAGCCAACTAACTAATTATCTTTAGAAACTTACCAGCTATTTTTAGTCCAGTTACACTTTGGTCGTTTTTATTTCTTTGATTATATTCTGTTCTCCTTTCTTATTGGATAGTGGCAGTTGAATCGCAAGATGCTTTAATTCTCTTAAATACGTGGTATATCTTCTATTAAATCCATTCATATCACCATCAAAATAGATGTCAATATTGTCAGGTTCAGATAGTCGTGCAAGTAATGTAAGTAGCTGTCTTACATCCTTATCCTGATGCAGCGAAGACTCATTTGCAATTACTGCCAAAACAATTGTGAGTCTCTTGTGTAGTCCGAGTAGATAAGAGCAGTGTGTGAGATAGAGCTTGGTATCTATCCTTTCATCATCATTGTATTTTATACTCTCTCTATTAGACCCAGTTCTTTCTTCTGTTGAATCCAATACAGAAAGACAAAAATCAAATAATAGGCCCTTTAATGGTAAACCTGAAGACTGGTGCAATTCCGAGGAGTACTTGAAATAATTATTGCTACGAATCGTATCTTGTAATATGTTGTATCGCTTTTTACTTACTATCTCCTCTATTTTAGCATCCTTTAAGAATTTATTTAAAAGTCTGACTATATCCCTGAGACTAACAAGAGAATCGATGGCTGGTTCTATTATCCCTAGTCTAGTTGCTACACCATCGATATCATGAAAGCGAAACTGTGAATCTATTGTTACCCTGTCTTCCAGCTTACTGTTAATTGGGACGTCACTTCTGATGGGTATATATTCAACAAGTCTTAGTATTTCTTCGAAAATTCCAAACGCCATAATCTAACAACTCCTCTTATTTATAGCCTGAATATGTCCTGTTTTGTTTCCGTGTCCTGATCGCACATATTATTATCAAGTCGTTTAACAAGATATAGGTTGTATGGGAGAAGTATCATTTCTCTGACTATAGATTATCTAATTGAGTATATTATCTATTTTAAATATGCAAAAAATAATGATAGGCGTAAAATATGCCAGATAACCTGTTTACCATATAGATACAGCAACACCTTCTATATCATAATTCGGAAGAGTACAATCTAGAATTATTCTCTATGTTCAGAAGAGACTCTTTACTTGGATATCTCCAAAATAATATTGATAACATTAACACAAAAAATCTCTCATTGAAATTAAAATAGGTAAAATAGGTAAAATAAGGAGAAATTTAGGTAGTTTGTCTGCTCCCTTACCTTACCTTATCTCATCATATTTCTGCATTCTTTAGCACATGCACGACAAGCATCAGCACACATCTTACATTCTTCCATTTTTGATGCATGTTTTTCACATTCCATTGCACATGCGTCGCATACATCAGCACACATTTCACACACCTGCTTTGCATATTCGCTACCTCTTGACATCATGCATGAAGCCATCATACACATATCAGCACAGTCACGGCACATCATCATGCATCGTGTCATCATTCCAGCCATTCCGGCATTAGACATACATGCTGTACAACAGGCCTCACAGCATTCGCAGCAAGTGTTACATGCATCAATGCATGTTTGATAGGTAGGGTTTTGTAGTTTCATATTAATTTTAGCGCTCATTATCAGAATTTATTTGATTAATACTATATAAAGATTGGCTTTTTCTGTGCATAAATTGCATTTATATGCTAATATTGCATGCTTTTTTGCTTTTATGATCATTTTATATGCAAATACTGCATATAATATAATATCCTGTATTATTGAGAAATGGAAGAATTTTTATCTTCTTTTGATATCCTAGAAAAATGATGCGTTCGCTTCTTTAGCATCGTACTTAACCTAGCTGTCTTAAAATTATGATAAAATAAGATACAGAATAAAATAGGTTGATTACGACAGTAGGATAATATTTCATAGCAGTAACAACAGAGGGAAAGTCAAGAGTGATAATAAAAATACAAATGAGAATAAAAGAAAAAGAAATGGGTAGACTTTTTTCTATTATTGCACTGCTCCCAAGCTCGCCTCTGTAGTATTTGCATTCTGTTCTAAAGGCGGCAATTTCTTTTCTTTCAGAACTTGATCTAGCAAAGCAGTATCGAATATTCCTGACAAGTCAGGGCGTTGTTTACCTAGATAACCCACGTCAAATGCGTTATTTGCAGACTGCAATAACTGTAACTTTAGCGGATCGTAAGTAAAGTCTATTCTAGATAGGCTTGCATTCAACACATCTGCGGGTATTGCCTTTCCAGTAATTTTCTTGATCCCATCATTTAGTAGTTTAGCAGCCTGTTCTTTATGGCTATTAATCCATAACGTTTCATTTACATTTGCAGCTAGCAACTTCTTTATGACATCAGGGTTATTTTGGAGATAATCTGTTCTAACAACCAAGTTGTTAGTTACAAATTTACCTTGTGGCCACAAGTCCCTCTCGTCTAGCAATATCTTGCCACCACCCTCCTTTACCAATCTAGCTCCCCATGGTTCTGGCACCCATGCTCCATCTAGCTGTTTCTTTAGAAATAAAGTCAAGGTATCTGCGTTTGACACTGGGACGACCGTTACATTTCCGCCATTTTCTGTAGTTTTATAACCATGATCCAAAAGATACTTTCTTAATGCTACATCTTGTGTATTTCCAAGCTGTGGTGTGGCAAATTTCTTACCTGCAAAATCTTTAGGAGAGTTAATGCCAGAATCAGTTCGTACTACAAATACTGCTCCTCCACTTGCAGCACCGGAAATTATCCTTAAATCTTTACCTCCTGAGGCTACATAACCATTAATTGCTGGGTTGGAACCAACGTATGTGGCATCTATCCTCTTTGCCAGGAGAGCCTCTATAGCTGAAGGTCCTGCATTAAAAGTAGTTGGTTGAAGATCAATATTGTTTCCTAACTGTTTTTTAAAGTCATCTGTTTGAATTCCTATAACTGCTTGAGCATGATTAACATTAGGAAAATACCCTAATCTTAACACTTTCTTTTGTGGAGTTGCTCCTTGTGCATAGACATAGTTGTTTTGATGATATGTCAGAGAAGAGAATACAGGTGTTGATGAAACGATAAGGACTGTTATTACTATTATTGCAATAATCTGAACCTTTCTTACTTGGATATATTTACCATTTATTGTTCGCATTATTGATGATGATAACTTTGCTAATTTCATCTGTCGGTATATTGCGATGATAGATATATGATTGCTTTTCAATACGTAGAAAATGTTGATATATGCAATATTTTCGTATATGCCAGTACAAAAATAAGGCCGAAACAAAAAAATGAAAATAAAAAATAGGGATGAGAATTATGGTTGATGCCCTGACACATTCACTATGTTATTTAGGCCTTGCACTTGAGAAGCAGAGTTATGACTGAAGACTCTCACTGGTAAGACGCCATTTCCTGAGTTATTTGCCTGAGCCAGAGTTTGGGTTTCTTTAAGCTTGTCACTATTATACTTACTGTGGTGTTTGTGAGCAAATACTGTCGGATTTAGTGTTGTCACTGTCATAGCTATAATTAGCAATATCGTTACTACTGCCAGTCCTGCTATTTTGTTTCTATTGTTGTTATTGATGTTCATATATTTCTTATTTACGTCTTTGATATTCTAATTTAATTAGATTAGGACGGCTATTACCACTACTCAAATCAAATATATCTTATAAGAGGATCAACTATACTTTAAATTATGCAAAAAATGTTGATATTTATACATACATTACATACATCAAGGGGTTTGTTTCGACTTTTATCCATATATTCATTTATTTACTAATTTGTTAAAGAATTAAAGCCAATCTGAGTGTACAGGATAGTAGACCTTCTTCCGAGTATCCTCAAGACTATTTTTCTCTGTTACCAATCCTTGTTCCTTTAATTCGTCTATTGCATTCTGGATTGTTCTCCTAGGTAATCGTGTCAATGTGATCAGTTCGCCTTGTTCAATAGGGTGCTTTGTTTTTATTATATAGTAGAGGAATTTTGATGATGGTCCGCCTTCAGGTTCCTTACGATTGTATGAGACATCATATGATGATTTTGATAAAAACCCCCTTCTTTGAGATTCGACCTGAATAACCGCATTCAGAGTAATAGCGGCAAGATTTACTCTCTGCCCAAATTCAGCAATCATGGCAGATTGTTGTGATTCAAGTGGTGTTTCGAAAATAAAATCGCTAGGTGGATAATTTGCAGTTAGAGCTTCTATAAAGCTCCATTTAACAAGTCCTTTTTCGTCATAAATGCCAACATTGAATCCCTCATTTGCCTCAAGTATTATTTTGTTATCAAGTCTAATTTTATTATTAATGTCTTTATTGTTCTTATCTTCTCCTTCTCTGCTTGCTCTTCCATTAGTGTCTCTGAGCTTCATCAATTGATCTATTTTTTCTAGTGTCTTGCCAATTCCTAATTGATGCCTGGGATCTTTTCTGCCCACTTTCCAGTGATACTTCAGATTTCGTGATAAAATACTTTCTAATATCTTCTGTTTTTGTTCTAAATTTATATCTATGCTGTTTTCACCTACTTCTATTATATCAAAGCCCACTTTCTCAGCTTCTTCAACAAATCTCTCAAATGAATTCTCCATAATTGCATATTCTGTAATAGTACTTCCTGTTGAAACAAGGATATCATGATCATGATAGAACTTTATTCTCTTCTGTATTATTTCTTCAGGTACTAATAATGGAATCACACCATAAATCTTTACAACGTCTATCATAGGTGAGAGAATCTCAAAACTGTCAGCATCTATTGTATGTAGTCTATCTGTGATATAGCTTAAACCTTCTTTCCTTGGTTTGATGGAATCTATTCTCTCTTTAACAAGATTCTTAAGCATAGAATCTTTTGATACACGCAAAATCTGCATCCATTGAAATATGAGAGTAGTATATATCGGTATTACTAAATGCGCAAATTAGTTACGATCTAAGATATGCATTGGCATATATAAGACTAATTTTGCATATTAAGTGATTGATGATTGCATATATAGAGCGCTGTTCTAAACTAACTTGCATTACTCGGTCTTTCTAAGATGATATTTATGAATTGATTAAAAAACACGAGGTAAAGTGAAGACGATAAAAAGAAAGAAGCAGTATAACTTTTATTACGACCTTTCGTAAAGGAAATGAGTTAACTGATATTAATACACGCTTAGATTGACAAACACATTGTTACTGCAAGATAATTAAACCAGCAATCACAAATTGGGTCATCCTGTTACAATTTTTATCATATTCAAAAATAGATTATTTCAACAAATAGGTGCATAAAATATCTACCATAATTTTTGGAAATGTGATTCGGTATATATTGTTAAATTCATATACTTACAATAACAACTTGCAATATGTCACGACAGCGCTGAATGAGATGTATACCAAACGTGCATATTTATGTTATAATTGCATATTTGCATTTAGTTATATTACCAATTGAATATTATTATCATTTAGAATTCCAGTAACAATGTCCATCTGTCATAATAATCCAGTACAAATGCGCTCCAGCAACGGCAGTAATCTAACCAGGAAAATAGACTTTCTTATTTGTAACAAGTGTATTTGGCTTGCATCCCTCTATACAAATATGAAAATCCACTCAAATATTAGATGCCCTATCTGCAATGATAGCAGAAACTTAGAGTCTATGCCAATATATGAAAATGAATCAAGGATTATTAATATACTGTTGTGATATGAGTGTAATCTTATGGAGATATAATTGATATACTTCGGCGGCTCACTTGATCAGAGTAGCTGGCTAAATGGGGGACCTAAAATTTCTTACTATAATTTTCTTTGGATAATGTGATTGGATATGAATTATTAAATGTGTATGCACCTAACGACAGCTTGTAGTATTTAATCATTATACTAACCGGGATATATCTATACCAAATATGCATATTTATGTTATAATTGCATATTTGCATTTAGTTATATTACCAATTGAATATTATTATCATTTAGAATTAGATAAATGAAGGCGATATCTGTATCTGTCCCAGCTGCAAATAATTTGTCAACTAAAAAGGTTGAAAAGCCTATAAGCGATGCAATACGAACCATAATCCCAAAGTCTTACAAAGATGAGTCCATGCATAAGAGTTTATTATTATGTAATTTATGTTCTTGGTCAGTTTCATACACAGACTATTCTGACAGCCTTGATATGATGCACGAATAT
>C688J18823_10000104_pt1 | contig 44162 bp, 54 predicted proteins | sample HopSoiMetagenom1_FD_18823 | JGI IMG/M metagenome (IMG submission 18823)
CAGATCAGGAGCAACATCCAATGGTTACAGTTCAGGAGCAACATCCAATGGTGACAATTCAGGAGCAACATCCAATGGTAACAGATCAGGAGCAACATCCAATGGTGACAATTGTAGAGCGTCTACGGTTAAGGGTGGTGTTGCTACTGTTATTGGTAAAAATGGCCGTTGTAAAGGAGCAATAGGGGCATGGTTAGTTATTACCGAAGGAGATTATGATAGCAACCGTGACTTCTATATCAAAGACTTGAAATCTGTTTTGGTTGATGGGGAAATAATAAAAGCAAATACATTCTATTCTTTAAAAGATGGAGAGTTATTTGTTAATCCTTAAATTATGTGTAGTTTAAAAATCGGGCAATGTGAATAGTCAACACCCGATTTTATTTTCCCCACACAGGGGGGTAAGGAAGAAAAAGGGAACACACAGCACAACTAAAAAATAAATTTATGTACACACTTACAACAAAATGTGGGAAGCAATTACTGGTATCTGAATCAGTTTACAATGCCCTTAAAAACGAGTATCTTAATGATACATGGGAATGCAGGGCAACGATTGATGGAAGTACTTATTCCTTTACCCTTTACGATAATTTTAAAGGCATTTAATCCATACCCACACACCCAAGACACCAACGACCGAAACAAAAAAAATAACCACCATGAGCAAGTTAACCGCTATTGGAAATTATATCTACAATTTAAAGGTAAGGCAAAGAGCAAGTAAAAGACTTAACCCTGATGGAAGTGTTATTGTATTTTACAACGGCTGCGTATTATCGGAGGCTGACTTTAACGCAATGTTCCCTATAGGTATTATTTACCATAGTACAAAGGGGGATCGGATTGATAGCGTTCAAAGAAAATATTAATCACTAAAATACTTATAACAATGAAAGACTTTATACCACAGATCCCAGCAGACGGCCGCTTCCCTTACTTAACGGCTTTGGGTATTATTACAGACATTGAATTTGCGCTTGCCGGTGATGAAAATATTTTAGCCATTGCAATTAAGGGCGCAATCCACAGACAGGTAAAAGCAGATGAGATAATAAAAACCTGTAAGGATAATATAAGAGATAATTACAACGTCATGGCTGATATGCTTTCGGTAAAATTGGTTGAGCGGATCAAAGCGTATCAATTACCAGAACCTGAAAATAATTTGCATCCTCTATTCCAACAGATACTAAAACCATTTACAGGATAATAATATTTACCTTTCACCTAAAACTATAATCAAATGCCTAAAGAGTTAAAATTAAAGCAGCCCAATACCTCAAACATCTTAATTGATAACACAGAAAGGGATGTTATTATTATCTGGTTTGAAGAAAAAGATGATCCGCAATGTTGCCATGTAGAAAGAGAAAACATACAGGCATTGATTGATATGCTTGAAAAATGTAAAAAGAAAAATTAGTTTTGGTTTAAGCAATGGGGATAAGCGGCTGCCTGTAAAATGGTTTGCCGCTTTTTTTATGGGATAAACTTAAAGTCAGCCAATCTATTTAGCCATCCTTTTATAAATCGTTTTTGCGATGGTTTTCGGGTAACTATGTCATTTAAGAATTGCACCCTTGCTCTGTATATCTTATCAAATATTATTGGAGCCGCTTGAGCATTTAAAACACTTATGGTTGTATTCCCTACTATGCCGTCATCTGTTATATTCATAATTCGTTGCGGTATTTTTATTCCCCATTTTCCACTACCCCAAACCCAATCCACTAAAATATTAGCTACGCTTTGATTCTGTATATCATCTGCTTTCCACCTATCCCAGTATTGCTTCAATACAGGCGTAAAATCAGCCTTTGTAAGCAGCTTTATATCTTTGGCATCAACTATACCATCCCCGTCCTTATCATACCCTACAGACCTCCACGTTGCTATTGTGATACCCATATTAGTTGCGCCGCCCGCGTCCAATGGGTCTTCAACAAATCCGCCTTCCCATTTAAGTATTATTGGGGCTAGTAAATTAATATTTGCCATTTTATTATGATTTATGGATTAGGTGTATTATTTTGGTACTTTCATAAGCAGTTAGTTTTGGTAAACAGCCCTTCATTTTTCAGTGGGGGGCATTTTTATTTTACCAATCTATTGCATTCATCAAACTCTTTACTTACTTTTACATTCTACGGAAAGCTGTTATCTGGACACCAGAAAAGAGTGCTACCAATTAGCCTATTTAACGATAGGCTTTTTTATTTCATTAAGCACAGCCATACAGCTATGCCTAAATAAAGAATATCTCTTATCAAGTTCTTCATTTTTTATGAATTATTCTCTGATTGATGTGCTGCTTCGATTGTTGTTGTAATGTTTGCAATGTGCGTTCCTTCGGGTGCAAGGTTGTGGGCCAATGCTACAGCTATAGCATGACGTACTTGATCCGAAGCATTGTCGTTATGGGTTGCAAAATAATCCTGTAGTGCCGTTATTGCATCTTCCAATGAATTTATACCAATTCCTAAATTGAAAGTGTGGGCTACGGAAATTAATGACTGCTCTAGTTGTGTTTCATTAAGGTTAGGAAATTTGTCTGCAATAAGTTTTCGTACCTCATCGGCTGTGTTTTCAATAGCATTGCTGATAATTGATACAATACCCGTTCCATGCAATATAGAATCCTTAACTGCTGGTGGAAGCGCATCTAATACTTGCCTGCCAATGTGTAATATCCCTGCCAAAAAATGGCCTATAAAAGCAATAATTTTTCCAAAAAATGTTTTACCTGTTGACATAATGATTGTTTTTTATAATGAGTAAATTAGTTACGGTTGGAGATCTCGTTGTCCTTCGGTGCGCTAGGGGTCATTGAAGATAAATCTGTTTTATCAACTTTTTCTCCTGTTGCTGCTTCAAATTTATTTACAGCTTCGTCTATTGGCACAGGTGGTTTGTCTTTCCCCAAAAACTTTTCTATTATTTCAAATAACCTAGCCGCAACCAATTCATAAAAAGAAGTTACCATAAGGTAAGTAATGAATAAATTGGCTATTTGGTTTTTTGCGATGCCCGTTGTGAAATAAATGATAATAAGATAGGCGATAGCAAACGCTGTGGCGAAGCCTAAAAAATTTAAAGACTCCTGCTTACTTAACCTGAAATACTTGCTTCCAAAATAACGTCCGCCAATTAATATAACTGATGCAAAAACCCAATCTATTGAGTTTAGGATCATTGTAAATTTATCCATTGGTTTAAGGTTTTATTGAGTTAAGGTTTTTTCTTTTTATTAAGTTCGTGGCGTTGCTCCTCCAATTCCATTGCTGTCTTGCGGCGTTTTTGATCCCGGTCTATAGCTAGGTAAACAATTTTAACTCCTAGCAAGATGCCGGAAAGTACGAACAACACATCGGCTTTCCAACTTCCATAGTTTTCGATAATACCTAAGAATGTTATAGGCACTCCCAAGAGGTAAAAAAGTGTGGTCATAATAGCTTTAGTTTCTATCACCTGTTGTTGTTTCTGTAATGGACTGATAAAAGATGATTGTCGCATAAATTAAAAATAGCACCCCTACAATTCGGGTGTTGTTAATACTTAAACCTGTTACCCATGATATACAATCCCACAACAACCTTACCAACATGAAATATAATATTGGTTTAAAGGCTTTTCTTTGCCCTTGTGGGTAGCAAATTAAATAAGCCATCAGGCAATAACCTATCTTATCCCACATGGCATAAATTCTTCCCCACTGCTCTGAATAACTTCCATAATCAAAGGTAGCCATTGATGTGAATACCAATAGCCCAATAAGGAAAAATGATATGGTAAACCGCATCACGGATTAATTGGTGGCTTAGTAGGCCTATCCCCTCCTATTGAACTAAATGAACTTGTAGTACCATCCCAAAAATAATAGTTGGTTAAATAATGATACCACTTACCGTTTTCGCCTGCTTGCGGGAGTGCGTCGCATTCAATGATTATTAGGTCGTCGTTGTCTGGCATTTTATTTAGGTTTTATTTTTAAGGTAAAAAAGTATTCTCAGTTTAATTATTGCTTTTGGAACTAATACTAAATTCCAAAATACATTGTATTGAGGTTCAAATATAGCAACGTAAGCAATAGCACAAATGAATATGAAAACCTCTATTGCAAAGTTCCATATCATTAACTTTCGCAGGATGCCGTTCTTTGAAATATAGAACTCATGAGCTACAATGGCAGCCACGATCAAGATGATAACCAGCAATGTTTCAGTTAAGATAAAATTCATTTTTTGTTTTGGTGTTCTAGTAAGGTCTTTAAGCCAGACAAAATATTGGTGTTGTCCTTTATGTTTTGATTCGATTCCTTTCTATCCTCCTTCATATCCTGTCTCCACTCATCTCTTTCTTTTTTGTGGGATGTGGCCTGATAAATAATAAACCAGCTAAGACCTATCAACCCCGCACCAGCTATTCCATATTGTAGTAAGGTGTTTTCCATTGCTGGAAGTTTAAAATGGGTTATAGTTTTATTTAGTTTTTCTTAATACCATATACATACACATCAATAGCACTTGCGCCAAGTGACGCGGTAGTTACTTCAGCACTTATATTGCCTGTACTTCTTACTGCTCCTGTTAATTGTATCGGGTAATTATTATCTGTGGCTGTTAAGGTTAATAAGGGAGTAACGCCAACTAAATAACCCGCATCTGTCTTTATCCGAATTACTCCAATTCCCAAAGTACCTGATGAGAATTTAAAAACACAGATAATTGGGTTGTGGGTTGCCAATGATATACCACTTACAAAGTCAAGTGCCGTAGATGCCAAAGCATTTCCGGCTACTCCTGTCTTAGATGCTATTAGTTGAATAGTACCTAAATTATCTGCTATTGTTGTTGGAGGATACCATGTAAATGCCGCATCGCCTGTAGCGGTGAAAATATAATTGGTATGCTGTTGACCATAAGCAATAGAAAATAAAAACGATACGGTAATTAATACTTTTTTCATTTTTTGTTTTTACTTAATGAGGCTACTTGTTTTTTCAATGCTTCAATATCTTTTATTTTTTTGTCCAATTGCTGTTGTAGGTCAGTTATCATTTTATACAAGTCCTTTTCGCCGTTCACTACTGCTCCTAAAATCGCTGTTGTTTGTAGAGAATAATAACCTGCTTTATTAGTTCCTGTTCCATAAGGAATCCAGGACTTAACATTTTGAGCGGAAAATCCTGAATAGGTACTATCCATTTCAAGACCTGACAGTTTATTGTATTGAAAAGTAATCGGATTAAGGTTTAGTATTTGCAGTAGACCTGTCTTTGACTGTCTGATATTTCGTTTCATTCTTTCATCTGAAACTGATGTTATATTTCCGCTTGCATCGAATGTAGCTGCGCCTGCACCATAGCCTCCAAACTGCACTCCCGTTGTGCTTAATATAATATTTTTACTATCGCCATCTACCGATATTTCGGCGGTTTTTGCAACCCTGTCAAATGCCATTCCTGAAAATATATCTGTATTATAATCTCCTAAAAAAAGATTGTCATTTTGAAGCAATATTTGATTAGTTGATGCAATAGACTGAAAATTTCCAACTACATCTAACGCTACTGATGGACTAGATGTGTTTATGCCGAATTTGCCGTCATGAGTATCTGTGTCAATCGTAGTTATCTGGTTTAGCTTATCAATTATTACTTTATAAGAGTTGGCGTTAGGTTCATCGACACCCAGTATGTTAAGAGCATCAAACGAGTTGAATCCTACAGAAAATTTTCCTTTACTAGAATTAAATTCAGGGTCATTATAAAAGTCAGCATTGCTTGTTACCCCGCTCCCCGTACCATAAACTATTTCTGTGTTTGGGGCGGAGACTGTACCGGCACTTGTTGTATCGGCATAACTAACTAATCCGGTTGTAGGATTATATCTTACTGCTTTTGTTCCCACATTATTAGCCAAATCATTAATAGTTAATTTACCATTTGATACTATGTAAATTGAATCTGGTCTAATTAATAATTGGGTATGCGTAGAGGATAAATTTATATAGTTGTTAGCAACAAGTTGTGCCACACTAAAATTTGTAAAATCAAATTCATGGTTACCACCATTAATACTATTGTCTTTATTTAAGACGCTTCCATTGTCTAATGTTTGCTGCCATGTCTGAGCTGCCGGTATATCAGAAGTTAGGGCAATAGTTCCGTTGGCATTGGGTAATATCCATGATCTAATACCTGTTAATGTTGAAGGGTTAAATGTACCGTATTGTGTTGTTGGAGCTACCCCATTATCAATCCTTAAAGACTGATGTCTTGCATATAATGATACAATACTATTGGCCTGAAATTCAGTAACCCCCAAAGTAGAGTTAAATGCAAATGCCCCTGCCTGTAAATTGTTTCTTTGTATTATTAAATCAACATTATCTGTCGTACCTAAAAAATTAGTAGATGAATTTGTTCCTGAATTTCCCAGTAAACCCCACGAACTACCACTCACTATAGATGACAGAGATCGTTTATGAAGTTTTTGCGCTTGTTGGTTCCATGTAACGATTGAATCATTTGCTGATCCTGTTGGAATATTATCTATTCTATATTGAGTTGCATTTAATTCTATTGAATCTGATGAATGTAAAGAAAGGTTGGTAGATGTAGATACCGCGAACCCGGCTAAATTAGAAAACCCCAAAGGATGAGAATCCCCATCTACTAATCTATCTCCTGCTAATGTTCCATCTGTATTATAGATATTAGTACTTGTTGGTGTTGGAGCATAAACTAAATGCCTACCTCCTGAAACACTGGTGTCAACGCCTAAAAATTTAACTCCAGCTCCGCTATTATCTAATATCCCTATACTATCTAAAATAAACCTTGTTGTATTGTTGGTGCGAAAATCAATCCCATGTTTAGAAATTGTGGAGCCAAATATCTCATTCCCATTTGCTTGATTAAAAAAACTATTGCCATTCACAAGCCATGCAGTTAATCCCCCACTTCCCGATGGTAGTATTTGAATCCATTGAGTTGTAGCTAAATTACGATACCACATAGCGACTATTGGAGAAGTTGTTTTGATAATTGCCCCATCGTAAAACTTAATATTAGTCAAGTTTGCGGCGATGGTATCAGCAAAGGAAATTGTAATTAATCCTGCTCTTAAACCACCATTTGCAGGCACTTGTAGTAAAGTGGAAGCAGAACCTAAATTTTGTGTGATTGGGTACTGGCAGAAACCAGCAAGAGAAAGCGAAATAAATAATATAGTTAATAATTTTTTCATGGTTAATTACAGTTTTTACATTTACAATTTGTGTAGTCTACAATTAAGTTATCTCCCGTAACCCACGGATTAGTTCTTGTTATGCAACCCATAATATAACTGTGAGAAAATTCTGGAGATGTAGCCGATTGGCTTTCGTTCACATTGTTTACAATAATAAAATTCACAAAACAGTTTTCTAAAAATTCTGCTGTGAATGTAGTTTGTCCGTTAACGGGGCCGTTACCAGTCCCGCATACAAATTGTTTAGTCATTTTGCTGATATTTTAAGGTTTAAAATTCCCGAAAAATATATAATGTTTTTTAAAATTTTGTTGTTCAGTTAATTAACTGTGTATTATTTTTTTATTAAATCGGAAATAATTGAATGAACTCTGTTGTAACAACTGCTGGTGTTACAACGAGTATTCCTGTTGTTCTACTCCACGAGTACCAGCTTCCACCATTTGCAGGATCAACACTTCCCTGCGGTATCCAGTTGCGATTGAAAATTAAATTGTATCCTATAAAAGAAGTGAGTGTAACCGTGCTTTGTCCGTCCAGTAAAGGAGTGCTACTTGACGTAACGAAGAACTGATAAGGATTAGGAGCGGTACGGGCAATGATACCAGCAATGATACCAGCATTTCCCATAATTCCCTGTGCCTGTAAATTAAACCTGCATAAGCTGTATAAGTAGTTTGAGGTTAATACAAGGCTAGTATCATTAGGATTTTGGTCATATAGGTATTCAATGGTTTTCCTTACTGCATATATTTTTTCAGGCAAGTCTAACGGAATACCATCGCCATACAAACCACCTTTCCTAATAGCAAGAGCGCATAGAAATTCTGAAATTTTAGCTATGGTGATTTTTTCTAAAACTGTCAATGCTGCCATATAACATATTAAGAATTTCCATTAAATAAATATTGCGCGTTATTCAGTATTTCAGTAGCCGCATCATAGCATTGTTGTGCGCTATACAGGTCGCTTGCTTGTAGGATAGCTTGGTTCCCGGCATCTGTCAACGTCCTACACTTAGAGTAGCTCTGCCAAAAATTATTGTCATTAATGAGCAATGGATTTGCAGACATTAGTTGTGTTTGCTGGTAAAGAAACTCTTCCAAAAATTCTGTAAATCCTTCTGCTGCTATTGTATAATCGTAAAGAACCGTACCCGATACATTAAGCCATTGAAAAACTATTTTACCCGCTGTTGCTGCACTCAATAAATCAAGTGTAATGGTGTCTATCAACGGCAAAGGCCATAATGAATATTCTAAACTACTGCCGCCTTCCATGATGAACGCACCTGTGTTGTCAGAAAAATATATTCGGCGCGAAACAATAGCAACATCGCTTCCTACGCTCAAATCCGTAAACAAAATATCGCTTGGCGAACCCGAAACGCTGGAAGCGGATGCTGCTGGTGAAAAACTCATTTTTTTATTTAAGTTTAAATTTGTTAAAAAGTAAGACGGCACTACTAAGGTAGCCAGCCAAGTCATCAAGGAATTAATTTACTAACCAATTCCTATCAATCAATCAAATCAAAGTTTAGGCAACGGCTTCTTTTTTATTTTCTACCATTCCCTTTAATTTTTTATAGAACTCATCTGCTTTTGTTCCACCTGCAATTACCCATTCTGCCAGTTTCTCCACCTCGTTTTTCCCTTCTATACTTGACAGTACTGCAATCGGTTGCTTTGATGCGTCCCACTTAAATGTATAATCTGCGGGGTCAAACATTATAAATCCCTTATTCATTCCTTGTTTAACTACTGCCTGTAATTCTATAGTTTTACTGCCAACCAATTCATTGAAATATACCGGCTCGTCCTCTGCAAGTTGCTCAATTTGGTTTCTCAATATTTCCTCATCTTGTGCGCTATCCCACATCATTGCATCTGCAAACGAAACGATTTGTTTTGGTGACATTGTCTCTGCGGCTGTCCTTGCTTTTGATCGTGCGTTCCTTTCTGCCCTTTGTTCTGTTGCAAGTTTATTTTCATCAACCCTTGTTATCATTTGTCTTTTGGTTTTATCTGCAAATTGTCCATCAACTAATTTAGGGTGCAATTCGAGATACATGGCATAATACAAATGGTCGGGGTTATCTTCTAAATTCAATTCGTAAAGTCCTCTCATTCTCCCCTCTACTCTTATTTTATGAAAGGTAATTGGATGACCTTTTTCTGGATCTGTATCTTTTATTAATGCAATCTTTTTTGACTTAGATTTTCCAGCACCTTTTTCGTAGGGGTCATTAATATTAAAAATTGTTGGGTCAAGTGTATAAACATTAGGCCATAATGTTGGGCCGTTGTGTTTGGATGGGTCAGGGTTAATATTCGACACATCGAACTTATACCTAACTCTTTTTCCAAATGAATTTACCTTGTCAACTAATTCTGTTCTTAACTGGTCTGATAGGTCGTTGTATTGACCATTTTTTTCAAGTAACATAATGATTATGATTGATTGATTATAAAAATATGGTGGGAGATACCAGACCTCCCACCGTTAAAAGAAATTATTATACTACCCTGTATTTTTGGAAGTGGGCAACTGCAAGGCACTCCAAACCTTGTGCTGTTTCCCAATCCGTGTGCAGTATCATTTCAGAACTGGTTGGCACTTCTGCAAGCGCACCTGTCCTCCACTCCCTTATCATTCCGTTAGCAGACGTATTGGCTGCATTACCCATGAATGGTGTAGGTGTGTACCTGATTTGCATACGTGGTTGTCTTCCGTTATCAACTGTATCTACTGTATCTTTTGGACAGAAGTAGATTGAGCCGTTTACGTCAGCAACAAGGGTTGCGCTGAACAACTGCGGATGGTCAAACAATGGAATGTGTACGAAGTCGAACACAAAACCACGATACTTTAATTGCTCAACTTCAAAGTCGAATGTACGTCCGTCAATAACCATACGAACTGAAGTAACGCCGCTTGAACCTAAATTTTTCAGGAACTTAGAGATAAGTGCGTAAGAACGACTACCCATAAACGCCATTTGTTCTGTTGGAGCTTTGTTGGCAATGAAGTTATCGCAAATGTCATCCAGCTCTGTAAACCCGAATGTCCCCAAAACTGCTGACTGGTCACTGATACCGTATGTTGTTACATACCAGTCAAGTCCACCTGTAGTTTGAATTGGCAAACCACTTGTAGGGTCAGCAAGAAAAGGGTTAGCATCGGTGAATGAAGTAGAAGATTGCGTACCTGCAAGCATTTGCACGGAAATATCACCATTCAGCTTAATGGTTTTTTCAACCCACTGGTATGGTAAAATGTGATAATCACCACCAACGTTCACTTCAATTTTTGCTACCTTTTGAACGTCCGTAATGTCATCAACTTCACGGAAGATTTGAATTTGGTTGTAATACTTTGTAAGTGGATAACGCCTGTTAGCAGGTGCGGTTGATTTTTCCGCTTGTGCGTTAGAACCGAACTGTACGGTATCGCCAACGGTTGCGTAAAAAGGAGAAGCATTACCACCTACTGAACGAACTGTAAGTGTTGCTGTTCCAGAACCAAAGGTAACTGCCTGTACCCTTGCTTGTTTACCTACGTTGTTTGAGTTACTTGTTTTAATCAAGTCGCCCACACGCGGGAAAGTAGAAGCGGTATTAATTACGAAAATTATTTGCGCAAGTCCGGTAGAAGTTACTGAACTGATTGTCCCAACTTCATAAACATTCGCGTTTACGAAGTTATTGTAGAAGAACATGGTAGCGGGTTTGGTACGATTTACGATTTTCATAATATCGGTAAACGCCCTGTCCCTTGCTTGGTCATAGATATTAGGGTCTATATCCCTTTGGTCTAAGAAGTCAATAGCTGATACGTAGCTTTTTATGACTGTTCCTTGTGTTACTGCCATTGTAGTAGAATTGTAAGAGTAATAAAATATTGTTTCTTACAACCCCTGACACCTTAGTTATTACTATTCCCACCGCCGCTATACTTGCCTGATTTAGCCATAGCTTCTGCAACTGATTTAGGTGCTAGCTCTGACTTACTTGGTGCTGTACCTTCGGGTGGTTTTGCATTGTCGAGTGTGTCTGTGACGGCCTTACCGCCTAAGCCTTTGTAATGTTTGGCATATTCATCAAGAAAGTTCTTACCGTAAAGCTGGATCGCTGCTGCTAAAAATTGCTTTTCCGTATTCAACACTATTGTTTCCTTTCCGTCATCTCCTTTTATTGTGTCGAACATTGCCTCGGCAAGTTGCTTGGGGTCTGTTAAAACACCCATTAGCTTTTGCGGGTCAATCGGGTAAGTAAACTTTGTATCACCTTCTCCAAGTGTTATCTTTTTGTTGGTGAAAATATCTTTGGTATAGGGAGAATCATTAATCTCCTTGATGAAATTGTCAACATTTTCTTTCGCCTGTAATTCTGCCGTGTTATCGGGTTTAACTGTTGGCGCTGCCTTTGGCTCTGGCTTGGCTGGCATTAGATATTGTTCCTGTTTGGTAGTTAATTCCCCTCTGAATTTAGCAGCCTTTGCCTCCAAAAGTAATTTACCTTTAGATTGTTCCGCTTCACTAAAATCATCTGACAATTTATACCTTTCGGTAACTTCATCTTCGTATAGGGCTTCAAACGCTTGTTCAGATACTTTTGGATATTCAGCACGTAGTTGATGTCGCATCACTTCTTCGTCTGACATTTTCGAGTAATCCGTACCTAACGCGGTAACGTATGGCCCTAATTCGCCTTTTTCGTAGGCTTGCATGATGCCGATTAATTTAGGGTCTGCATCTTTTAACTTGCTTACGAAATCTGCCTTTTGCTCGTCAAATCCCAACTCTTTAAAAATGGTGTCGGGTTGTTGATTTTTAAGAACTTCTTGCCAAGTAGTAACTTTTTCTGCTGGCTTTACCGCTATTGGCGGTGTTGCTGCTGGTTTGGGTTCTTCTTTAGCGGGTGTTGCTTGTGAAGTTTCAGAATCTGGTTTTTCTTCGGTAGGTTTTTCAACTGTCGCTGTCGCAGCGGGGGTTGGTTTTTCTACTTCAGTTTTAACTTCTTCTTTCTTCGTTATATCAATCGGTTTTGCAACCTGATTTTCTGAACCTGCGTTTACACCGTGTTTTGCCATTGCCCCGGCTATACTCATTGCGGGGGCTTCTGCTACCGCCGTTTCACTTCCTCCACCACCTTCGGCTACACCGGTATTATAGAACTTTCTTAAAGCCATATATTAAGTTTGATTTGATTGTGATAACAAATATATTATTTCGGGTAATTCAAAAAAGTTATTTTTTGACTACTATCTGTACCGTGTTAAGATTGTGGTAATGTGTTTTTCCTGTTACTGAATCGGGATAATAAAAAGAACCAAGCATCATATGCCTATCCCCCTGAATATTTAATTGCCCCGCTAAACGCATCTTTTCCAATAGTACACGAAGTTGTTTTGATTCTCCCTGTTGTAACCATACTGGTGGCTCATTAAATTTAGGAATAGGAAATAAGGATTTTAGAAAATCATTTATCTTTACTTCACCCTCTCTTTCATTTAGAAAGTTGATTATTTTTTGTTCCTTCGATAATTCTGGTCCATTAGCCGTGTAAAAGCGCATACCCGTTTCATTAAAAGTTTCAATGACTTCCTTTGGAGTTATCGCCTCTTGTGTTTTTTCAGTAACAGGAATATTTTCTGCCTTTTCTTCAATAGGCGCGTCTTCATTTTCAATTTCCAGTTGCTCTATTATAGTTTCAGGAACTTCTATTTTAGGTTCCTCTGTTGCTTGTACTTTTTTTGGACGTGCCATGATTTTATTTTTTATTGATTAATTAAACTGATGCTGTTTCTTTTACTGAATTTGCTACGTGTTGCTTATTAATGCTATGTTGACCTGCAACATCGGTGGAAATTATCTTGCTAGTTCCCGTTTCTTCTGCTACCATAACCTTAGCCCTGCTTTGCTCAATTGCTATTCGTTCTGCTGATTCTGTTTTTATTTGAGCAATAGTTATCTCCTTGTCTGCGTCAATTTGTTTTAATTGTTGCTCGTGTGCATACTGCTGTTGCAGTTGCTGCATTTGTAATTGAGCCGCAATCTGTGTTGTCTGTTGTTGCCCTTGATTGTTAGCTTGTATTTTCTGCAATTCATTTTGTTGCATACCCTGCTTCGCCTTCTTAACGCGATACGATAATATACTTATCGCTTCTTTGGCATTATTGGTGTAAATAACCGCGATGGCATCTGAAGTATCTAAGAACCCGTTAACTATGTCCTGCTGCACCCATTGGAATATTAATTGTTTGTCTTGCTCTGTTGTTTTCTTTTGCAGCATTATGCCCATATCTCTTAAAATCTTGTCAGGGTCAAGTTCTATAAACCTCAACGTGTTGCTTCCTAACGCTCCCGTGTATGGCACATATCCCGACAACTTTCCACGCTTTATACCTTGCTGCATTCTGCAAAATGTATCTTCCGCTAACCGTAGTGTTAATGATTCCTCGGCAAAGGCCATCGGAAAAAGGGCGTCATTTGTAGATTGGTTAGCTAACTCATATCCCGGCACAAGTGTTTTCGGATTAGGGTTGCCGCTTGTTATATCATTATATCCTGTCATTTTTTCAATAGCCATGACTGTGTTTTGCAGGTCTTGGAAAAATCCTACCAGTTCACTCATTACAGTGTTTTCTATTGGTATAATGGGTTGAATATTCCCCGGCAACGGATTTCCTGCTGCATCAAGTGAGCGTCCTACAATGATACCAGTTTCAAATAACATTTGCAATTGTTCCCTCGGTGTCATGTTCTTACCACCTTTATTCAAGGCTACATTTTCCAACATATCCATATTAATCCACCATCCACTAGGTACTGCCCTGTTCTTAAAGTTTTGTATTTTATAAATGGTTAGTTGGTAGTCATCCAAATAAGGGCACAGTCTTTCCATAAATCCCTGCGCTCTCATTTCATAAAAGTTATAAGCGCAAAAATTATACGATAATCTTGTCTTTGCTTTTTTCTTATTGCCTATACTTCTTTTTTGATCGTAGCACATTCCCCAATCGTAACATTTATCAGTGCCCACTATCCACTTACATTTATAAACGAATTGTATTTTTTTTCTTTTGTACTTGTCAGATTTTTTACCCCTGCCATATTGGGCTTTTCTAAAATCACTATTCCCGTTTTCATCATAGGCATCATTATAGGAATATTCGTTGTAAGTAAAGAACTCAATATCCAATACTTTACATTTGAATTTATCTACTGGTTTTAAAAAACCTGTTCCAACTCCCAATACTCCGGGGTTTCCCCACTTACCTGCAATGCTACCAGCAAACTCCTGCAACTCTTTTTCATTAAACATTAATTCCCCGTTCTCATCTGTTACTGTTGCAAGGTCTATTAATGATACGTCTATTTGTTCTCCTGCATGAACTATATCTTTAAACGTGGCATCTTTTGCATAGGATATAATTACGTTATCGTTATTGCACACGCGGAACTTTGCTTTGTTGTCATCTCCTAACCAATCTTTAACTCCCGCAACTCCATGGTCAAATAGATTTTCATAAATAGCTCTCCGGCATGAACGGTAGTCATTTTCATAAAAGCCTAATTCAATAGCCATCTCTGCATCCATTGAACGGTTAAATTGTTCTCCATTAAGAATACGCATTTCCAGTTCTTCTAAATCCATTGGCTCATTACTTTCTACCTGTACCATTGGATGATTAGCAAGCTCTGAATTTTGTTGTTGCAGGACTTCCCGCATTATAAGTTTAGTCCTTATTTGTGCATAGTATTTATCTATTTCTGTTTTACTTAAACTATCCACTGGTGTACATACGATACTGTAATCTTCTTTCATTAAGCGGGAAATAGCCTTATCCCTATAACCGCTAATAATTGCTCTCACCGACCAGTCGATTGATAGCCAAGTATTTTTAGTTTGTGGGTCAACTCCCATCAAAGTTTGGTACTGGCTAATACTTTGTTTTCCCAAAGCATACATTCTCCACTTCTCATAATCGCCACCGTTATTAGCGAATACTCCTTTTGGGTATGCGTAACAAAAGTCATAGTATGCGGCCTTTGCATATTGCATACAAAAGTCCTTCCCTTTTTTATCTGGGCTTATGTCGTGATTTGGAAACGGGTAGTTACTTCCATTTCCGTTTATGTCTTGGTATCGCATGGTTAGGTTTTTATATTGCTTTTCTAAGTGGCATAATATCTTCTATATTCATATTCTTGCTGTCAGGGCGTACATACTTTTTACCTCTCACTGCTATTAATGTAAAGCCTGCGGCCATTGGTTCATCAAACTTTTGCGTATCTTCTACCTTAAAATCCAGCCACCCTGTTATTTTTCTCATCAATGTTTTAAAGTAACACCGTTTTATAAATTGGTTTATATAAGATTCAGTATAGTTGCAAATCATTTGTACTATAGTTCCTGTTCCATCCGTATATACCCCCGGTTCCACCTCTCCCGGCAACCACATTAAAAAAGCAGAACAATTCCATAATGTAAAATCACCTTTCCAGTGATTTACGTTCCTTTCAAACAATACCTGACACCCACATAGCCACGCTATCTTTAGCACATCCATATTTGCTTTCTTTGTACTGGATTCTCTAAATGTGTACCGTATTGTAAAAGTGTCATCGTATTTATCATCAGGGTATAACGGGTCTGGTAATTGGTAATTAAATGCCGCACAGTTTGAACGCCTCTTATCCTTTGTCTTATCATACTTAAACGGATCGCACCCAATTCTATTTGAATAATTATTATTGGGTAAAAACATATCGCCTTTCTTATACACCTTATTAGGCTCTTTCGGCCACCAGCCAATTAGTTTTTCGTACTTTCCTTTGGCGTTAGGTTTCCATTCCAATTCGTTAACGATATACTCAATTTCGCCATCCGATTTTACCAATGGCCTTTGAAATTCAAAACCGTCCTTCCATTCTAAATCTCCAAATTCGGTTGTGTCCTTGCCCCACGAAATAGTATCTAATTGCTCATTTATTAATTCAGGGTCATACAGTGCATTTTCTCCGTCTGCTGAAAATGCCTCTTTTAAGTTTCTAGGATTTTTTCTTTTAAATGAACTGATTCCCCTAGTGTCTCCTTTTTCTTCAAGTGCTTTTATTTTATTAGCTAAAAACTGCAAATTCATTTCTTCATCAACATACCCATACTTAGCATATTCTTTGTTTATATACATCCCCTTTTGTGCGGGCAGAAAATAAGTATATAAACCAGTTCCGGTAAACCCATTATCATCTCGTTCAAGTGGATTGCTATTTGCTGTTAATTCTTGAAATTCATAATTTTCTTCCTCATTTTTTTCGGGCTCTACTGTCGAAGTGTAAAAGTGTTTCCCTTTTAACTCAAAATCAATTTCAGTACAAAACCTTACTACGTTTTGTCTCTCCTTTATTGAAACTGGTTTTTTCGTCTTACCTGCTTCCTCACTACAATAAGTATGAACTTCAGGGCCGTCATAGGCTGATTCGGTAGAAACCTTATAATCAAAAAATGATTCAAGCGGTTCTTCTATACTTTCATCTTCAAGCTCTGCTTTTGCTCCTCTCCTCGCCGTTGGGAAAAACCTTAGTTCGCTTGGTTCTTCCCCTTTCATTAAATCATAACGTGGCCTGAAAAAGTCAGGTAACTTTTGCCACGGATGGATAACTGCCTTTTTAAAAGCATCCTCCGCATCTTCATCACTCTTGGATTGCAGCCCTGCATGATGATAATTCATCCTTGATACTCTTTCATAAGCCCAACACCCCAATCTTGCTGTCTTTCCGTTTTTTCTCTTTGTGATTTCGTTAGGCCCTAAACATTTATCATCTTCCATGTCATAGGAAATAACATAAAATATATCCCTATCAGCTATACGAAAATCCATGTGCTTACCCTGAAACTTCCAGTAGGTAATATAAAAATAATTAAGCCCTGTAATGTATTCTAAAACGGTTTCTTTTTTTATAGGATTGTAATTCCAAAACCATACACCACATAAACGACGTTTCCATTCACGCCTCCTGATTCCCTCCAAATATTCATCAACATAATAAGGGTCTATTGCTTGTACTTGTTTTTCTTTATTCCTTTTTACTTTAAAATCCGCAGGGAGTACTGGACGATTCCATACATGGTCTAATGGATTTTCGGGGGCATCCAGAATATCCGTTTCCTCCATCTTATAGGTAACTGAGTTTATTCCATATCCCACCTTTGGCAAATAGCATTTGTAAACAAAGCCAAAAGCATTGTCAGCTACATCAATATGTCCGTGTCCTCTATCTTTAAACATTTCCGTCTGCTATTTGCTTTGCTGATATTGGCGAATACGTTGATTTTTTTTCTTCCCCTTCCATTTTCAATGATATTTTTAAGTTGCTTACATTCTCTATCATTTTAGGCAGATTTTCCCATAAATCTTTCGCATTTTTATAAGCTGTAATGTCTGCCTTTTCATCCGATGCTATCTTTGTACTTATTTTAAAGTTGCCCAAATACTCATTCTGTTGCCTTAGTATATTCACAAGGACTATATAGCCGTCTTTTGCAGGGTCAAATTGACCTATCCCCATACGCTTCTCGTATTCCTCAATCTTCTTCTGTAATGTTTCTACTTCGCTCATTGGTTAATTATTTTTGTATTCTTTTTTACGTTGCTTGGATATTTTTTCCTGTTGTCTTTTTTCGGCGTTCGTTAATTTTCGATCACCAAATAATTCTTTTTTAACTTCTCTGGTAGCGTTGGCTTTTATATATGTTGTTTCGTCTTTTACTTGGTCTGGAGTTAAGTCTTTGTATGGAACTCCGTTAATGCCTTTTTCAAAGAATACCTTCAAATCTTTGTCAATAGCGGCATCTCTTTTTTTAATATAACTGTCAGTTTCTTCGTCGGTTAGTTTTCGGCCACCAGCATTCCAGTTCTTTATATTTTCATTATTCATTTCCTCTGTTCTTTCGTTTCTTTTTTGGAGGTCTTCAAGGTTCTTATCTATCTGTCCTTTTGATGCGTAACTACCATATCCTATTCCTAAAATATTGGGAAGTAAAACTGTTGGTATAGCCATTAGCCCTTCTTCCTTTAATGATTTTAAAACGTCTTCGGTGTACATTGGATAAATTCTAACTATATCGTAAGGGTCAAATTTTTGTCCGTATCTGCCACCGAAAAAAGCATCTGTTGCATAGGCAGTATTTGGAGATAGTTTGTTTCTAAAAAAGTTTAATGTTGATTCACCCGCTTTTTTAGTTGCTTGGTTTCCTTCGTATGTTGTACCCGTTGCTTTTGTGTAACCTGCTTTTACTATTCTTAAAAAGGTCCTTACATAGTTGACTAAACCACCGCTTATATCATAAACCTTATCGCCAAATCTTATCTGTAAAAAATCGCTGTCATCTGGATTAAGTGATATTTTACCTCCCGCTGCTGTAAGCCCTAATCCCATAGCCATTGTAGTTACTGTAAAGGATGCCATATCTTTCATTGCTTCTACTTTTGCTTCCTTTGGGATTTTAGGGTCAAAATATCTGTAAGGGTTAAGTAAGTTAAATCTTGATGCCATTAACCTTGCACCGTAGAATGTATTTCCTAATACTGTGTTGGCTGCATGATTTTCAAACATTGACATCATTTTACCTCTGCCTGTCATGCTCATTACAAAATTACCGGCATACTTAAATGCTTCTGGGTCACTTTCTCTTGTCAATCCCTGCTGTTCTAATCTTTGCCTCATCTTCTTATACATATCATAACGAGCAACGTTTAGAAACGCATCTGCTGACCTGTTAGATGCCTTTAATGGTTCACTAATAATTGGTATATCATAGATAAAACTCTTTCTAAAATCCTCGTTATGCAGGTCTGGGTCTGCTGCTCCCAAATCATTAAAGACAATTCCGTCCTTCATCATTTCATGGTACTGCGGGTCTTTACGGATAGCAAACATTATTCTCTCAAACTTCTTTGGATTGAATATACTTTGCATATTAGCCTTAAACCCTTTTGCCCAAACGTCAATTCTACGTGGGCTTATCAATGTTGCTCCCTGCCTGAAAGGAACGGATATATCCACCGCCGATTGCACGAGTCTTCTTACTCCTAACACTTCCATTACTTTATCAAAAGCCTTCCTTAATTTGCCTCTTTTCTCATATTCATCTTTTGACCGTTCATGTCTTATCTTATTCTCTAAGTCAATAACCCTATCTTCCAGTATTTGAGATTTTCTGCTTTTCTTAAATACGGTTGGTTTTTCAGGCTCTTGTAAATATGTTTTGTTCTTTATGTCATCTTCCAGTTTTTTAATCCTATTTTTTAATCTCGATTGGAAAGCCTCATCATTCGTTGGTGTTTTTTTATTCTGATTGGCTGATGATGAACTTTCCTCTACACCTTCGTCGTCTATTCCCCTGTCCTTATTCAATTGCCTAACCTCTTTTATTTTTTCTTTAAGCTCATCAATTCGCCTATTTGAATTTGTCTTGTCCTTTTCTGTCTTTGCGTTCTCTTCTCCCTTCCTTGCTCGTTCAAGCTCCTTTAATAACTGTGCTTCCCTTTTAAGCAACCGTACCGTATTCGCTTTTTCATTTCTGGTTGGTTCTTTTTTCTCATCATGTTCACCCGCCAAAATATCCAATACATCTTTTTTAGTTAGCCCTTCCAGTACATCTTTAAATTCTGCGTGTATGTCTGTTATGGCGTTATCCAGCTTATCTATCCCCTGACTAGCTAAACTATTAAGGAAATCTTTTACGTGCGGTGCAATAGCCCGTAATTCGCTTACAAGGGGTATGGTGGATTGCAACCCACCTTCACCCGTTCTTAGCTTCTTCAATGCTTCCCTTGCGGCATCAATGGATGCTGTGCGTTCTGCCTTATAATCGGCATCCGATTTTTTTGCGTCTTTTTTGGCTTTAGCCTTCGCTTTGTTCAATCCTAACTCTGCAATATCCTTAGCGTGTTGCTCCCTTTCGGACACAAGTTGTTTTTCAAGGGCTTCTTTGGCTGTCTTTAATTCCTCATACTTTGCCGCTTCACTCTTTACCTGTGTTTCGGTAAGTGCCGTTCCTTGTGATGCCTGTTTCTGCAATAAGAAATTAGTAAGGTTATCTTCATCGGCAACAAGTTTTCTGCTTTCCAGTAATTTACCCGCCTTAGTCCCTGAAACGTCCAATGCCTTTGCTAATCTTGTAGCACGTCCCAATAATTCTTTTGATGGATTTTTTTCTAATTCAGCATCTAATGTGGCTTTATATATTGCAAGTACGGCATTGTCCTTATTCGTTACCTCTTTATCGTTTTCAATTTTATCCAATGCTTCATTTGCTGCGTTGGGGTTGTTCTTAATTACTTCTTTCGCATCTGCTATCAATGCTTCGTGTGTCTCTGCTGGTTTACCTTCGTATTCAGGCAGCTCAATAATTTTACGAAGTTCTGCTACTGCCGCGTGTGTAATGCCTTTCTTTTTTTCTCCGCCTTCTGCTTTAAGTGAATTTTCACTAATTGGAGGTGTTGTAACGCTTGCTTCCTTTGTGGAGACAGGAATTTCAGTTTCTTTGGTTGCTGCGGGTTGCTCATCTGGTTCTATTTTTAATTCAATAGGTTCACTAATGTCTTCTGGCGCTCCCGTTATATCATCATCTCCTTTGCTAATATCAAAGCCACGCTTTTCATGCGCATCTATTTCTGAAGGAACATCATCGCCTATTGGAATACCTTTCTTATCTGTCCCCTTAATCGGTACTGTTAAGTCTGGAAGTTCTTTATTTGAAATATGCTCCTCAAAATATTTTTGTTTCAGCTTATTTTCTCCGTAAATCTTTGCTGCTTCTGGACTATCAAATGACTTGTTTAAAACTTGATGGTCGCCTTTTGCATCAATAATTATTGGAGTGAATTTTTCTTCCGTTCCAGAAGGTTGTGTTTTTACACTGCCGTATTCTTTTGGAAGTTCTATTTTGTTTTTTTGTTCGTCTGAAAGCTCTTTAAAGTTCTTGTCCCCAATTTCATTTTTAAGTAAAAGTGATTTTCTAAATTCCTGTTCTTGTTTTACTTTTTCTGTTGTTTCTGATTTTTGCACTTGGTCGGTTAGTCCCTCTCCTTGTTTTTTTATATCTCCTTCAACTACTAAAGAATGTGCGTAGTCTTGTCTTTGATCGGCACTTAAATTTTGCGTCTTGGGAGTGTTTAAGTCAGGATGCTTTGCTTTTTGTGCAAGGTTATTTATGTAGTCGATTTTTTCTTTGGCAGCACTTTCTTTTACTTTGCCTTCATTAACTAACTCATTCATCCTATCTTCAAACTTTGCTGGATCGGCCGTAGCCATACTAACTGCTTGTCTTATCTTACCTGCTTTTTCTGCTGTCGTGTGGTAGCCTGACATAGCCGAAAACGGTAACACTGAAATTATATCAGCCGGTATGTTAGACATTAATTCATCCGTTGCGTTCCTATCTTCGTTCTTCTGTGGGTTAAGTAATTTATCTGCAACGATACCCGACAACTGCTGCGCCTTTAATATGCTTATGTTCTTGCCTAAATCTTTGGATGTGCTTACAATCCAGTCAGCCAATTTGCTTTTATCAAAACTCCCATCAGCAAACTTGGTCATAAATTCATCCGTTATATTTTTTTCTACTGCCGGTTCTACTGATTTTATTTTATTTAGTGAAAATTCAGAGAATAGCAATCCATCAACAATAGATCTCCCAAAAGCGTACACATTCTGCATACTCTCTCCTGCGCCTTGTTCCTGTGCTGCTTTTTTATAATCATCGTAATTTAGGAAGGTGGATGCACTGATGTTTCCTAATACGTTTGTTGCTGTTTTACCTGCTCCCAATAATCCAAGACCACCACCTAAAACCCTGTTGGCTGATATGTATGCTCCTATCGTTCCTGCTGTTTGTGCAACGTTATTAAGAGTTCCCCAACTAACAATACCAGAACGCTTCCCTGCTTCTGGATTTGCGCCCATCCTGACAGTTTTTTTACCGTTACCCACATCGACAATTTGCGCCTGTTCACCACTTTGTACCGGGGCAAGTGCATTTACGTTTCTAAATTCTTTCCCCCTTTCTGAATTATCAGTGCTAGGCGTAAATGGTGATTGAAAAATATTACTTAGCTTATTTGCTGGATTTAAAATAAAGTTATGGTAGAAGTTGCCCAGCGCGCTTGTTAATGGTATTTTTTCTTTTGATTCGTAAATTTGTTTTTCTTGTTCTTGGGATATTTCTACTCCGCTTTTTTTAAGTTCGTCTATGGCTGTTTTTATTTCAGCAGACCCGGGTTCTGACGATACAACATTATGCCATATTTCCTCTAATCCAGACACTCGATCCTGTATTCCTCCCATCCCTAAATGTTTGTTCTTTCTAAATTCCGCTATCCTGTCGCCAATAATATTTCTTAATGCATCTACAGCAACTGTTGGGTATCTTTTTTCAATGGTATTAAATTGATTAGATAAATCATTCATTTTTTTATGCGCCGTTGCTTCATCTATTTTGCCGCTCTTGTAGTCATTAATTACAGCGTCTTGCTGTGCGGATATACCATTAAACTCGTCATTAAAATCCCTGTTCTCAATTTGTTCTTTTGTAAGCAACTTGTCGCCAAACATTTGTTCGCGAATAGTTTTATTATCTGGCTGTACAACCTCTCTTATTGTCTTACCTATTTCTTTGGGTGTGGCATCTGTATTTTTAGATAACGTCTGACCTAATAAAAAACTAACGTGCTGCTGTAGTTGCTGTTTCTTAGTGCCTAACTCTTCTATTTTATTTTTTATCTGTTGAAATTGGGGGGTATTAAGAGTCTCAACTCCCTGGCTGTACATCATTAATTGTGCTTGATCTTTCAACCCAGTTAATTGCCCTTCTAATTCTTTATTTCTGTTTGTGTAATAAACACCTAATTCCGGCGCGAGTTGAGGATTATTCATTTCCTTATTCACATCAACATTTATACCCGCTTCGCCTAAATCTTTTTTAATGAAATCCTGTGCGTTTTTGTTTTTTACTACTGGATCGTTTTGCCTGTCCATTTCCTGCTTACCTTTTTGAAGGGTATTGGTTAATCCTTGAAAGAAACTTGTTTTTTTTGCAGGCTGCGTGGTATCTGGTGCATTTTCATCGGCAACATCTAATGCACCTGAAAGGAATTTATGTTTACTTGCTAAGTCTACGATAGGAATTTGATTATCACTTGGTGAAGGCGATTTGCCATCCAAATAATTTAATGGTGAAGGTTCTTTTTTTTTTACCGATGAGAAATATTGTTGTTGAAACTCATCAGCGCCTTTAGTATATAACTGTTGAGAAGCCAGCCCATTATGTAGCTTTTGTATTGCTTCCGGCGTGCTAAATTGCTTCTGAAATTCCTCAAAAGACTTTGTGTATAATTGCTCTTTTACTAAGCCATTATACAGCTTTTTCATTGGCGGGTCTTCCTGAAAAGGAACCTGCGTATCTACATCAACTTGCTCTGTATCTATCTCTTGATTTGGCATAATTGCTTTTAAAGGTAATGAAATTACAATAATTCACAATCACTAAAAAAATGTATATTTACACGTGGGTGGCAGTTTCATTGGAATATATACGCCTATCTATCCAATAGAACTTAGTAAAGTTTAGTATGTTCTAAACTAAAAATGCCACCCATTCAAACAAATGGGTGGCATTCAGAAAAATACAGAGTCTGACAAAAAGGCAAGTAATTTAGTTTTCTTAAAGGATGTGATCGGAGAAGAAGATGACCCAAAAGAAGATGCATCTTTACAGGCATTATATGATGAAATAGATGCTACTTTCCCTGCTTTTAAGTTGATATTAGATAAGTACCCAAATAAAGCGTTCCAGTTGGATTTCCATCCAATTACAGGTTATTTTGTGGATTATGATGTAAACGTCTTAGTACATCACTTGCGGACTCAAGATTAAGCCTTGTTATCATTTCTCCTAAATGACAATTATAGGGATGATTTGCATAGGTAGCATTAACCATTATCAACCACGAATTAGGAATCATTTCCGATTTACTAATTTGGTTTATTCTTAGTTTTTGATTTTCATGCATAAATTCACCCTGTAGAATTACTTTGTAATGTTTAATTAAAAAATTAGCCTCATAATCCAAATAAGTAGTAACCTTATAATCCCCTTTTGTGATTATAAAACTGTCTCTCCAGCGGTCTATTGCATTTTTTCGGGCATCTGAATCAGGCGTTTTTAGGTGTATGCAAAAATTATTAAATGCCACTTTTAAATCATTAAACAGCATTTTAGATGTTAGTACATTTACGTTTTTACCTTTCCCTATATTTTCAAAAATAACATCATCGTTAGTTATACGAATATGTTTACCAACCGTATAATTATGAACAAGTTTGCAGCGAAGATTTACATATAGATTTAAAGCCCTGGATTGTGGTAAATACTGTTTTATAAATTCATTGTAAGATTCCGCGGTATCATCAATTTTATTGTATCTAAAGGCTGCAAATTGATCAATAAGGCAGCTACATAAAATAAATGCAGCAATAGGGGCTGGTTTAACGGTCAGCTCTATATCTGAAAATGCAAAGCTTCCAAAAGAGTCTATTATTTGCTCTATTATATCATCATCATTCATAAATACTTATTATTTATAATTTTCAATATCCTTACGTTTTTGTAAGGTAACATCTGTTATGGAAAGATAGAATATTACATCGTAAGCATTAGCTATCATAAATTCTATAAGAATGTTACCGCATTGCCATTTGAGGGCGTAGGTCTTGCCTATGTCTCTTTTTATTCCGTCCGAATCGCTTGCACTTCCAAATAATCTGGTTAATTCATTTTTTATGCTCTTAAAGAAGGTAGGCCAATTACCGTTTTTTATATTTTGTTTATCCGCATCATCGGCACTTTTTGAAAGTAAGATTGAGTAAACCGCTCCTGTATTTAATCTCTTTAAAGATACATCTTGAAACTTCTCCTTAAATGTTATATACTTATTTAATTGTGGGTGATCTACCGTCTGGTAGTCACCAAGAAACACCATGGTATCATTCTTTTCTGGAATCATAGTAAAATATCTTCTAATGCTGTCTGGCATTGAATGTCCTAGCCTGATTCCCCTAAATGAATTGAATGATTTTATTGCTTCGCAATCTTGTGCTTTAGCAGATAATCCAAACAGGATAATTAATACAATTATAAATAACATTCTCATGTCTTAAAAAATAAGTTAGGTTAAAGAAAAAGATTTCGTTGAAGTATGTATATAAAAATAGCGTGGGACTTAAATCAGATTATCACCTTTCAGGCACTTGGGAGAGCCCGTTGTTCGATAATGCATAACAAAGCCCACGCTTTAACGTAGGCGTCATTAACTATCATCTCGAACAACTTTTGTAAAACTCCCAAGTTTTGAAAAGTGAGAAAGTAGCTTAGAACGCTAAGATTATATATGTGTTAGTAGGTTGATAGATCAACCAGATAGAAGATAAATTTGCATAATTTGACGTTTTTATTGTGTGTTTAAAAAAATGCGCAAACGAAAAAACAAACGGCAACCATCCCCTGTCCATACATTTTTCTAAACACATAGAGGTGTCATTCCTCTAAAAAAGGAAAAGTACGGATAGGTTAGGTTGCCGCTTTTAGTTAAATACGCTGGCTTCCCTGCTTGAAGATTTTGACTTTTTTAATTCGTGTTTAGAACAATGGTACTAACATTGCCATTCCCCAAAAGTAGTATTAAGATTAAAAACTATGTAGTAAATTTTCCAATCAATCAGAGATACCCGTAATACTACTATAAATCGCCTGCCAAAAACAGATTTCAATTATTCGTTCTTTGTTGTATATTTAACATAGGGAAACAGAACATTTGCACCATTTTTGCGTTCATATCATGAAGAGTTAGCTACACACAGAGAATCATCATTCTAAAAAAGCAAAACATGGAAAAGGCGCTATATTATATTTTTCACAACCTCTACACTATAAGACTTTTATTTTCTGGTATGTACGACATGGAAACCAGAAGAGAGGATGATTTAATAATTAATCCTCGCATAAAAAATCTTTCAGTATCAGGGGTGGGGGATGATAAAAACAATTTAAAGTCTGACAGGGTAAAAGTTCTAAAGGATTACTCTAAATCCTATAAACAAAAAGCAAAGGAGCATACGCCAGAATTAGCCAACTGCCAATGACCAAACATAAAAGAGAAATAAAAACTGCGCACTCTAGGGAACTTCAAAGGTTAGAGCAATCAGAGGAGATTGACGATAATCTTCTTCCGGATGCAGAAGAGATTAAAAAGCTGGCCGCAATTGATCCCGATATTTTAACCTGGCTTAAGGGTAGGGCGGAAAAAGAGCAAGAATTTAGACACGACTTCTCAAAGAAACGCATAAAGTTGACTAACGATTATGAGCAGCGACATCATAATACTGCTAGAATGGGGTTGTTTGTTTATGCAATATTAGTAATAGGTAGTTTGTGGGGAGCTTACCAATTAATACTAAAAGGATTGAATGTTCAAGGGTCTATATTTGGAAGTGCCGCAGTAGTGTTGGCGGTAGCTGTGGCGGTTACAAGAAAGCCCAATAAGCCTACTGAAAAATAATTTTACCACTAAGTCTTTCCATCCTTAGCTTTGTTATTTGGCTTCTTTGGTAGGGGTGGGGCGGATTTTCTTAATTTATCCCTTCTGTCCCTTTCTGGCTTCCCAATTTTTTTTAGCATCTCGCCTAAGTTAATCGTACCTGTTGTTTTAACCTCTGATGCTTAAACGGAGGTATTTTTTCAAAAAATCACAAAAAATGTTTGGAAATATCATAATTATATTCTTATTTTGGAAACGATATACTTCCAGTCTCAAAGGTATTGAGAAAAAAGGAAGTTTTATTGCTTCCTTATGGCTTTAGAATTATTTGAAAAAGATAGTCAATGCACTATTAAATACGAAGACAAGATACTTGTCATCCCATCCAAAGAACTAATCAGGATTTTAGAGCAATATGTAACTGCCGCTTCGGATGGAGCTATTAAATCATCTTAGGCGTTTTGTGTTGCTCCGGGATAAACCCTTTTAAAGGCTTCAATACATGCCGCCTTTATATTATCAGCTAAATCGCTTCCGGGGGTAAAATTAAACATAACTGTTCCATTGGCAGTATAGACCATGTAATGATTATGAAGCAAATCGTGGTCTTGTGGTCTGTCGGTAGGACGTTCTTTAAAATACTCTATATGTTTTTCCTGAATAGCATCCAATTCCTTTTGAAATAATTCAGCTTTTTCAGTTAAATCCTTACCGTAAAATAATTCATTCATTTGTTTATTATCCATAACACCTTTTTTAGAATACTAAAATACTGATTTATGTGTCAAATGAAGCAAATTAACGAATTTAAGAGCCTACCAGAGCTAATCATGTATTTCAGCACAGAGGCGGTATGCCTTAAATATTTGGAGCAATGGGTACATAAAGGAAATATAAGATGCCAGTATTGTGGAACGGATAAGGTGTATAGATTTAAGGATGGTAAACGTTTTCGGTGTTCATCATGCCTTGAATATTTTACGGCTAAAGTGGGAACTATATTTGAAAGCAGCAAGCTCCCATTGGTGAAATGGTACACGGCTATATACTTACTTAGCGCACATAAAAAAGGCGTTTCATCTCATCAACTTGCAAGGGATCTGCACGTTACCCAAAAGACCGGGTGGTTCATGCTACATAGGATCAGGAAGGCAATGCAACAAGATAGTATAATGATGGATGGGATAGTAGAAGCTGATGAAACTTTTATTGGAGGCAAAAATAAAAACAGGCATAAAAATAAGAAGTTCAAAAACTCACAAGGACGAAGTTTTCAGGACAAGGTTGCTGTAATGGGTTTATTGCAAAGAGAAGGAAAAGTAAAGACAGTAGTTATCGGTAATACACAAGGCGAAAATATTAGAAGGGTTGTGTTTGGTAATGTTCAAACTGGTAGCACATTAATTAGCGACGAATGGTGGGCATACCGGAATATGAATCAGTTCTATCGCCATGAGGTAGTCGATCATGCCAGGGGGCAATACGTTAATGAGAACGGTGCAACGACAAATAGCATGGAAGGATTCTGGGCGCATTTAAAAAGAAGTCTCGGAGGTATTTACCACAGAGTTAGTCCTAAGCACCTTCAAAAATATATTGACGAAATAACCTTTCGATGGAATACCAGAAAAATGAATGAAGGTCAACGTTTGTCATTATTAATGAGTAAAGTAAATTGCAGGTTAAAATATAAACAATTAGTGTATGAGTAAATACAAGCCAATAACAGTCGAAGAGGCTGAAATTATAGAGAAGCGAATACAAAAGCAAAATCCAGAAAAAAAGCCCGTTGCTTTGGGTAGTACTCTATCCAAAATAGGCAAAAGGAAGGGGGAGTATTTCCCATTTGATGAAGATGGAAATTCTAACTCAAAAATAAATAGAGACAATTTATTACACGGAGACTAGCAGCGTTGAAGACCAGACCAAATCATTCCTTTAGGCTCTATTTGGGTTACAAATATCATCGGATTTCTTTCCAATCGAAAAGCTACTCCTTGAACTGCTGTAATTATTTGGTCTTTAGTGGCATTGCTCTCAATTCTATAATTTCCGTTGGGGAGCCTCCACTCAATACCATCTTTATCGGTAACTCTTTTCGTAAACCCTAAATTTATAAGCCCGTCTCTTAAAAATGTATAATTAGGATTTCGGCCACTTAGCTCAACTCTTACAATAAAATTAGCCATATCTTCTTTTTTTGATTATAAATATGCTGCCCTTAGTCCTGCAAGACGGGGCAGCTTTCAAAGGTAGTAAATTGGCTACAACATATATGTAGTTTTCACCTATTGTATTTATGGGAAAGATTGTTACTTTTGGAACTGAACAAGCATCGGAATACACAACAAATCTTGCAGTAGTTTTAATCCAAACAGGCACAAGCTGATAAAAACGGCAGCCTACTATAACTTTTCTCTGTGGTTACTTGCAAGGTTTCCTGTGTAAGAAAGGCCAATAGCGGGTTGCCGTTTTTGTTTTAGACCAATCAAATATATTTCTATTAACACATAAAAAACCTTGCAAATGAAAATATTTATCTTCTCTGGTTAAACCGTTGTCGTATTAACCAACATACTACATAGCGTTAGCTATTGTCTTGTAGATAAAAATTGGCAAATTTCACTCTCGAAAATCAAGATCAATAACTGAACGCTCACGTGATGCGTGGGCTTTAGTTTTCTGATTTTCGGGTATGCCAATACCTTATCTACAGAATATACTATCTGCCCACGCAATTTTTTTATCCATAACTCAAATTAGCATGAAGCCTATTATTATAGCAGTTTTAATACTGTGCAGCATATCTGCATTTAGTCAAATAAATAAAGTATATAAATACAAAGCAGTCCGCTATGCGATGGTGTTTAATGATGATAACAATGATTTTGTTTCTATTACACCTTATAAGGACACCTCAATGCTGGTTGTAGTAAATGTTCCAGATAGAAGCATTACCTTTTACGGAGACACCAATAAAAAATATGACATAACAAAGGAAACCACCGTATATGTTGATGCTCCTTTTAACTTCTTGAAATGGCAAAGCTGCATTGATCCGGATGGCCGTAGATGTAATATACGGATAGCAATGCCCACAGGAGATATTTCAGGAATAGGCTTAATTATGTATATTGACTACAGGGGAGTAACTTACTATTATGGATTGAAGTATAATTAAATTACCAAAATGAAATCAGAGGGATTTTATTTAGATGTACTATTAAGGTTGCTCAATAAAGATAGAGACAGGCCTATAAATGATAGGCTGCCAGTTAAAGCAGATAATTTCCTTGCTGATATAGTTTCATCAGATAGGCACGAGGATTTTATAGAATTGGTGGACACCCTTTTAGAGGAAAGATATGTACGGTTAGTACCAAAAGATTGGCATAAAAATCCAATAGATAAATACCAAGATGTTATAATTACTTTAAGGGGTAGTCACTTTATTGAACTTGGCGGTTATCATCAAAAGAAGATTTTCGAAGCCGCCGATGATAATAGGATAAAAGCGCAAGCCAAGGCAACCCTGCTCCTAACCGCTGTTTTGGCTTTAGGGACATTCCCGATTGGACTATTGGCTCTCGTTGATTTGTATTGGAGATACAATTGGTTTCATTCTTGCTTTTGGTGGGCAGTTTCGGGATGGAGTTTTGTTGCGATTGGAATATCGGTTTTAATACTTTATAAAGTAAAAAAGAAAAAAGCAAAACCCAAGGAATTATAGCTAACCAAACACCCACCGTATTGATGGCTATTATTTTTTAACCTTTGAGATAGTTTGTATATTGCTACCAAAGGGAATAATAGCCTTTACGAAAATACGTGTTTTTTACAGATTATCAAAAATGCCTTTAACAAAGGTCTTTCCTGCACCTCCCCTCTTATTATCCGCCCCTTTTTCAGCCTCTTTAACAGCTTTTTGCTTGGATTTTATTCCTAATGCCTTATTAGCTTCCAAATTGCTACCTATCGGGGTTAGTATTGTTAAGGGTTTATCATCAGCCGACCTGACTATAGCTACATCATTTCCGTACATTTTTACATAAACATCGTCTATAGATTTTATCTCGCTGTCGCTACTTTTAGCCTCAGCCATAATAACATCCTTTTCGGTTTGATTAAATGAATTTGCAGGAACCCCCCCTATTATTGGCTTGCCATCTTTCTGGCTTATCATAGGATTGAACTTTGCTGCATCAAAATGAGCTACAGCAGCATTTTTTATAGCAGTGTAACTATCTATTACAGGAACGTCTTTCCCTAAACGAATATTAGTTATGTTTTTTATTGGGTTAGCTTTTACTTCTGGGAATACGTCAACTCTACTTCCATGTAAATTTGTTTGTTTAGCCACATCTGCCGCATAAATTCTTTGGTAAGCATCGAACGATTGAGGATCAAGCGATTTGGGGTTAATACCTAAGTCTTCCTGTAAATGGGTATTAAATTTTCTATCCCACTCTAATGCTGCTGCACCAGAACCTCTCCACACTTGAAATTTTTCTTTTGGCATAGCCTCTGCTATTATCGGTTCACCATTTTTATCTCTCCCTAAATGAATTGGTTCCGTATCTAATTCAATTCCTTTTACTTTACCATCTTCGTCGAGTACTGGTTTGTCATAAATAGAAATATGACCTTTTACTTGATTCATCTCGTAGCCGCCCTTTGAATTTATTGTCTTTGTCTTACCATCTATTGGGACTAGCCCTCTGGTGTCGGTTACATTCTTAACCCACGCTTGCTCTCCTTTCGGATACCACACGTCAATATTTTCCGGCTCCGTTAATGGTGATAAATAATTTCTTTCTGGAACAACGGATGGGTCTTTGTATCCTATAGTATTACCTTTTGGATCAAGGTTCAAGATGTCTTTTAACATTGCGGTAACCGCAAACTCCTTGGCTCTTTGCAAATCTCCTGTAGGATAATCTTTCCCTTTTTCAATTAATCCTTTGTTTATCTCTGCTAGCTTATTCTTTGCTATAGTATGCCCATTCACTATGGCTGGTAATTTATTTTGTGCTGCTATACGGATAGCCTGAATATCTGCGCCCTTCGCCTGCATATCCATTAGCTCCGTCTTTACCTTATCCAATTGATTATGGGTAAGTATATCCACCGAATTATTTCCTACGTCTTCAAGTCCTATTTTTGAGATAAAATCATTACTTTCTTTTTGGCTTGCTGCTTTAGCTGCTGCCTTTTGAGCATCCTTATGTATAGCAAGCTGTTGGGCAAGATGCTGCCTTTGCAAATCCTGCTCAACCCCTCTGTTTTGATATTCAAAAGTTAATGGGTCAAAGTGTGTATTCTCTAGTATGGCTCCACGACGTGACAAAATATATTGTTATTTTTTATTTATGAAAACCTGCAATAGTGTTCCCCAATGCGCCACCTGAATTTATGAAACTTTGCGCTCCTGTATTCTTTATTTTATACTTGGTCATTATGGTATTTACTTGGTCTTGCCACCTTCTTACACTATCATCAAATTGGTTGTGGTACTCGTCTGTCATGCCTGCGTTGGCTTGGTTAAGATTTGATAGTTTTCCCTGATAATCCTGTGCCTCTTGTTGGTTAAGGGTATCAAAGCTATTGTCTGCTTGCCCTTGCGCTCCGGCTGCTACTGCAAGGGCTTGGCTTGCGTCTGTGGCATTACGGTTTACATTGGCAACGGTATTGGATTGGCTTCCATAAATACGATTAGCTCTTGATGCTGCACCAGCCATACGGCTATTAAGCAAAGTTTGAGCAAGCCCTAGTGTGTTTTGAGCATAGGGAGATACCTTGTATGTAGGGTCTAATTTCAGGGCTGCATCTAATTCGGCCGCTGCTTTTTTATCGTTCTTATGGCTGAATAAAGAGCCTATAATATTGCTTGCGCCTCCTATTATGCTACCTATTGCCGCTGCCATTGTTTTAAGATTTTATTTGTAAGTTAAAAACATTCTGGTTATTCACTTCGGTTATGTATTCAAACCCGTTCTTTTGAAGCATTCTTTGTGAAGGAAAATTATCTTTTGCCACTTCAGCGCAAATATGCTTTACTTCTTCTTTGCCACTAGCCCACTTCGTTAGTCCTTTTATTGCTTCCGTTCCATATCCTTTATCCTGAAATTCATCCCGCACCATAACCCAAATTTCAATTACTCCATGTTCCGTTGGTGGCCGTAAAAATCCGCATTCTAAAACCTCTGCCTCCTTATCGCATCCTATCCAAAAAGTATAAAATAATTGCTCACTTTCTGTTTTATCCTTCATTGGTTTTAGTGTGTATTCAAAAACCTTCTCTGCATCTGCGTGTGTTTTTACGTGCCCAAAGTGTGAATATACGCGACTTAATAATTCATAATAGCTTAATGGTCTAATATTTAACCTTTCGGTTTGTATCATTTTATACGTTTACGTTCCCTAAAGAAATACTGAACGCGAGATTTAAAAATTTCAGTTCCAAAACATTACTTCCCGTTGGTGAAAACTCTAACATAAAGTACATTGTCACTCCTCTCATTTTTTCTGCTGTCAAGCGGCCTGTAGCCACAAATCCTGTTGCTGTTGGAATAAGGATATTACGATAAAATGTAGCGTTCCAAATACCTTCAAGCCCAAATGGGTTTTTACCATTACCCGTAAAATCATAATCTACCAAATCGCTTTCCTGTTCATAAGGGTAGTCGTTATAAAGCATTACATAGGTAGGTTGGTAATTAGCTTCTACTGCCATAGCATTGTAAACTTTGGGAGTGCTAGGAGACATATTAGATACTGGCATTAACCTTGCCTTGTATTGTACCCCGTAGAATTTACATTGATTGTTGAATTGATTGTGCAGATACAGTTGCCCTAATTTAAAAGAATATAATTGATTTTGAAGTGTGGCGAACCCTTCCGGGGTAAATGAATAACTACCTGTCCACCTATTTGACTTTAGATCATAAACTATAGTTTTAGCATCAAAATCCAATATATCAAATGGATAAATTATAGGCACTCCAATATCAATGGAACTATCACTATAATTTCTTAAATATCCTTTGGGTGGATTTACTAAAAGTTTGGGTATTGAAATCAGTACTTCATCATGTGCAGGATCAACGGTTGTAAAAACAAATGGCCTCCCCCCTAGTGCTTCAATTTGAGCTGAGGTCATTGACAGAAACTGTGTTGCCCACAATTTCCAAAACCTTGTCATTTTATAATTAGATATTGGGAAAAGCCCATTGGATGCGTATTGGATCCAGCGGCCTGCATTCAGGTCATACCAAATAACTATACCCCTATATTCTAAAACACTTGTTGGCATTGTTGTTCCAAAATCACCTTTTAAAACGTTTACCGTTCCGATAACTGCCGGGCTTGATGCTACATAAGCATTTTGTTCTGAACCCACTAACTGAACTTCCCCTAAATAAAGAGATGCTGTTTGTTTTTCTCCTATCGCAAGCATAATATTACCCTGCTCCTGAACCTTGCTTGTCTGTTTTAATTTTTGTAGTGTTCCTAACGTGAATGGCAATATCTTTTCATCCAGTGCATCAAATGTGCTTAACCCGTTTGTCTGACTTCCTTCGATAATAACATTGCTCCAGCGTACTGCTGTAACTTTTCTTACCTGAATAGAATTAATTGCATAATTAACTTCCCCGCTATTGGTGTTCCATTCTTTCCAATATTTTGCTATGGGAGACATATTTTCAGCCACGTAACTACCAGAGGGGGCAAACCTTCCAAATGTATATATATCACCGTTAACCGTTCCAAATACAGTTGAATAAGTACGGGAGTTTGTTCCTGCATTATTTATTGCGAATGTTTCACCAACAGTAAAGAAGGGTTCGTTTGTTGACGGTTTGTAAGGGCTGTAAATCTCAAACAGAATATTCGGTTGGGTAGCGAAACTTCCTAAATTTTCCAGTTTGGAAATTATGTAATTTCCATCTTGTCCAATAACTGCAAGGGAATAAATTGTAACACTTATGTTTTGCCACACTTTGATAATATCTCCGTCTTGAAAAGAGTACCCCATACCTTCTGCATTCAATAAGGACGCATCAAAGGCAAGTCCGTAGGCCGCACTTGTATAAGTGTCCTGATAAGATAAAATGGCGGTAATCGGATCTTTAATGGCATATTTCATGCCCCCAGACTTTGCCTGAATAAAGAATCTTGTCCGTAGATTTTTTGTCGCTACCACTTCATAATAAGCAGCATCAACGGGTATCTCATTTGCGGCTGCGGCATTTGATAAAGCCCAATTAACGACATTATAGTAAGTGGTATTGTTATAGTCCCGGTCTGGTATTTGAACTATCATTGAACTGTCGGTAAAAACATTGCCGACCACTCGCTTATTGCTATCCCTGAATAAAATTCCAAATTGATAAGGGCTTGCACTATGGAAAGCGGGGTTTTGCCATGTGGTGTTTGTTTCGGCATGGGGTGTTAGTACAAGAGAACTCAATACGGGGCTATTGTAACTCTCCAAATTATTCCCTAGCATTAGCCTGTTTAACCCTAGTTCAAGCGTTTTAGACAGCAATGGTACGCTGTCATAGGGCTTTACCGAATAAGCTGCGTCAAGGGTTATCCCTGTATGGTCATTTAAGAAAGTATAGTTAAGTGGAATACCTGAATTGTTTTGCCCGTTTATGAGTGCTAAATCTGCTGATATCCTCTTATCCCATGAGCGGATTATAAAGTAAATTGCACTACCGGCCGGCTTTACGCAAAGGTTAACCACTTGAACGTCTTGCGGTATATGAAAGGTTGTTCCTGTGTTATCGGTCATTACCGCCACTACTTCATTAAAGGTATCGCTCGCCGTATTGTAATTTATCAGTTTTGATCGTGGGCTAAGTACCGACCTTTCATTATCCCTGAAATCATAAAACCATGCAAACTGTCCTGCAAAGTCAGCTATGTTATTAACCGTTATCCCTATTCCAACTTGTTTTGTTACAAATGGCGGGTAAAATGGCGGTTCACGGATTACTGTTATTACACTTGCCTCCAATGGATTCGTGTAAGCTGCTTGGCTGGTTGAATAAGTTGGATTATTCATTTTTATGGCAGCATCAATATTTAGCTTTCTGGGTGGATTGTAATTGTCATTAAAATACCATAACCCATTTTCGATTCTACCGTCTATCGGATAGTCTTTATTGAAGGCAAGTCCGCTCGTTACCTGGCTGGAAAGTAAAGCCAAATAAAGCACTCCTGCTGACTTATCAAATACCTCTATTTTATGCTGGCTTGTGGTTGTGTTATAGTATGCATAAATAATCCTATTGCCCACCTCGTCAACTGTATTTCCTAACTCAATAAAACTAACTGATGGTGATGGCGTAGATAACAATAACGTTCCGCCGATACTTTCAATCGTTCCTGTAAAGCCTTTATCTGTACTACCAAAACGAATATTTTGAGCATTGATATATTCGTTTATATCAATGGCAAAAGGCGCATCATCTGCGTTTAGCCCCGCTCCGTGTTCTCCTGTTGCGCCAAAATATTTTTTTTCCTTGCCTATCATTAACTTATTATTTCATTAAATTGCACATCGGCTTCATCCACTAAATAAAAGGTTGTTCCACTAATAATAATAAACGGTGTAGCTTTATTAATATCAAATAGTATCGACATCCCAACGGTTGTTTTATCCGATAATTGATTAACTGACTGAACGCTTCCAAAATTCAACGCACTCCCATTAGGAACAATGCTTAAAGTGCTGCTACTTAAAACAACAATACACTTTCCTGCTGGTATTATAATGTCACTGAGTGCCATTTGATAACGTGGAACGTCTGTTTAATTAACTGACTATCATTCGATTAATAGATAATAGTCGATTGGGTTATTTGCAGAAATTATTATTTGCCACCCCGCTTTTACTACAATATTTGTTTTTTGATAAACCGAACTATCTGCCGATCCATGCGCTGCAAGTGTAGCAGAAAACAAAAATGTATTTATTCCAGATACCACAATCCCAACTCCGATTATCGCCGTACTGCCTGTCTTATTCCATAGGCAAATAGTCTTTAGGGTACCACAAATATTATATGCAGTACTGGTAATTGAGCCACTTCCACTTCCATACAAAATTGCCATTAGGTACCAAATATGCTGTTTAAAAGAACCACACAAGAACTTAGCGTCGAAGGTGTAGAAGTGCCTACAGTGAGACTACCTATGCTTACTGTTAGTTGGTCTGCGATCTTATCACTGTCAATTATTGTAATCAATATACTTGACCCATCGGTAGCTGGCTGAAATGTTCCCTTTGCTCCAAAATAATATTTAGGATATGTAAGATCGCTACTTAAAACAGATATTACCCCGGACACCTTGTTTATAGTATATGTTGACATATTGGTTTAGTTTTTAATTGATGCGTGGAATGAATTTCGAATTATATTTATAATATCAGTTTTAGTAAGGTCATTCAATCTAGCCCTTAATTTTCTTTGCTCATTCTGAAACGTTCTGGCTTCTCTTGAATCCTTATCAGTTGCGCTTGGTGAACGTTGCCAATCTATGTATGTATGAATTGTTCTTGCTGCGAATGTGTCTATTTGGGTTGCATTATCCACAGACTGCCCATCACTTATATAAAGCAGCACCACATTACTATCTTCAAACCCTGCTGTCATTTGTATTTGCCTACGTTGCTTTATTACTTTATACCCATCTGAAATACCGCCTGGCTGTCCAAAAAATCTGCCTGTACTTTCTCCATAGTCGTTAATATTCCAATAGTAACTCCATCCATTCGGAAAGCCCCAAAAGGTATTATCATCATTGCCTAATGAAAGACTTTCTTGTGGCACAAATTCACCTGTTGTTGTACTATGTATTCTTAACGGTGTTATCCAATCCTGTTTAGGTAAATTACCCAATGCGCCGCCAGAAGGGATACAAACCGAAAGGTCATCCACAAAGTCATCGGGTAGGTTTATTTCGCCATAACTGCCAACCGGAAGATTTGCGGAATTTATGATCTGTAATGTATCAAAACTTAACTCCCGTAAACAAGTGCTGCTGTGAAATAACGCTTCGGAATAAAAATGTATAGGTAGTGACCGTTCAAGTAACCATCTTCTACAAATTATATCCAAACTTGTAAGTATCATTATTGCGTTTGTTTTTGTTGATTAAGTGGCGTTCCCTTCCCTTCTGCGGAGGTTGCATCTACTACCTTATCGGCTGTCGGCTGCACACTATATAAAGCAACGACTTGTTTTATTATTTCACTTTCCATTTCGGGAAGCACAGGCAATGTATCATAATCCCCATATTGTGAAATATCCATAACGGCTAAACGCATTGCCAAAACAATGTCAGGGAATAACGCCTTAATATCCTTAGTGAAAAACAATTTATCGCCAAAACATTCGTAGCCCACCTGTCCTAACAAATCATTGATTAATGGCTGCGATTGAAGCAACCCAGTTTGTCCCATTTGCAAGGGAATAAATTCTTTATTGTATTCGTAATTGCTGTTGTTGGCGTAGCGGGGATAAACCGCCCACACGCCAATATTTCGGGGTAATTTTATGGGTTTAATAGGTAGCGTTGCCTGACTTACACCGTTGCTTGATTGAACCTCTATGCCCTCGTATAAGCCCAATACAGTACCGTTTGGTATCATTTCCCCCATCTTCAAATTAATGTTGAAGTACTCAGTTTTCAACATTGAATTAATGATTTGACCACACGCTATCTTCAACTCTCCGAAAGACACGCTGGATGCTGCTTTAGCATCCCCTCCTTCAATAAGAGACATTGCCTGTTCTGCTAATCGGTATATAGTAACTACTGCCATTATTGCCTATTTACATTTGCATAATTAGCCTCTGTCTTGGTTTGTGACCATTGCATAACCTCTTGACTTCCTATGTTAATACCTATACTGGATAAGGCTTTTACTATCACCATAGGTATTTCACTATCCCTCCATTGAAGTTGTGTTGATGTGTTTGGATTATAAACGATAACCCGTCCTGAAATTACAGTATATCCAAAAACGGGCGCAATGGGTCGGGTCAAATAACTCACATTCCCATTGTATGCCGATGTAGGATATAGCCTGAATGTTTTTGGTGCTGTTTGCTCTCCTATCGGACTTGTTGCCGTTACTGGATCGGTTTGAGAATTTGACCTGTCTGCTATTTCATCCTCATTGTACAGTTTTATTGGATAGAAAATTGTACGGTTGCTTATTTGAAAGTAAATCTGAATAGCTAAAAGGTCAAGGTAATTAGTCGCTGGAACTATGACATAGCCTGATATCAATGTGGTGAAGTTGTAAGTTGCCCTAAAAGGGGATAGGCATTCTTTTGAAAGTTGAGAAGTAGCATATTTAGGTTTCAAATCTGAATAAACCGCCATTTGGCCATAATCCAAACAAGATTCCAACTCACTAATAGAATAGTAACTACCAGTGTATTTGTTGATATAGAAGTTCAAAAAGGCAAATATATCCTCTAAATCCATCTTTGGCTTAGTGTTTAGCCAAATTTATGCAAATAGGTAATTCAAATTGAAAATTAAATTACTTTCCCTAATACGTGCTGTTGGGTGAGGATTATAAAGGGCTTATCGTTTATTGAATACTTTGTAGCCTTCATTGGGTTGAAGTGTATGGTATCACCTTGTTTTGCTGATATTTGGGCTAGCCCTTCCAGTGGGTTGCCGATTGATATTACTTCGGAAGTAACGCTGCTTTTGACTTTCTTTTGGGCTGCGGGAATGTAGATTTTACTTTCCTCAAATAAGGATGCCATTACATAGCCATTAATCATTATTAATTCACCGTTTCTTATAACGCCATAAACCTTTGTTATATCGGCTACCCAATATTCCTTTGCTTGGTAGGTTATTAGGTTTCTGTAAATTGGTTCTGCATCTTCTTCTTTAATCACAAGGTCATAAATAACATTGGATGAAAATATAGCGGTATCGCCTACACGAATATCTTTTGTTGAATAGCCTTTATAATCCCTTGTGTTGGATATTCTTTTTGGTAATGAAACTATTTCACCCACGATGCTAACGTAGTCAGCCGGATCAACGGACGTATTATTTTCAAGTGCTGCCCGTTTTAAAATATCACTTATATACTTGGTGTATTTTGTAGTAACGGTAACTATGACTTTATTTTCTGCGCTTGTAACCATTTAGACTAAAAATTTTGAGTATTTTTTTTGCTCTTGCTTTATCCTGTTATTTAAAAACCAATTCCCCATATCAAAACAAACTCTGGATAACTCTGGAATTATATCTTTATACGAAGGAATTATGTTGCCTCTTATTGTACCTGAAAAACTAACCCATAATCTATACCCTGCTATCGGGCTATTGCACAATGATTTTTCCATAGGTGCGGCTACAAGTAAACAAACGTAGTGGGGGAACTCTTTTTGTAAAATACAATAGCAAAGCCTGCCGCTATCATCCGGCTCCCTAAAAGTAATATAAGGAATAATACTTGTCATCCTCTGTAAATGTCTTTATCTTCCAATCCACATCCTTTGTTATAATTCACTTGTTCACGATTGTTAGCCGAAAATCCCGGCTTCTGTAAAGCCGCAAATGGATAACATATTTTATAATCTCCTTTCAAATCACATACTGCATTATCAATGTGTTGGTCGTTGGGTACTGAAAGGAAACGGTCAAACATTTTTTTACTTACAAAGTACAAATGAAATCCCGTAAGCAAACCCAAACTAACAGGACGTATATAGGTTGAGGACAAATACAAATCGTATTCCTTTGGTTTGTTCTTTAAAAAATATTCCCACCCATCCTTTGCAGGAAAAAAAACATCTTGCTCCGCTATGCAAATTTCATCAAAATTATTTTCCTTTGCCCACCTTACTATCATTTTATGACTTTCATTTATACTTTTAATAACACTATCATCTAAACGAATACAATCCCAAAAACGGTATGAAGTAATCCCTTGTCTTATAAACTCCCCTAACAATCTTTCATAGTCGTGTTGTTGTCGGTTATCAAAAATAATATGTATGGTATTATCTACGATAGCCATTGGGTAACATCAATTTTATTACTTAAAGCAGACGTTGCGGGTAGTCCTTCGGGTACATAATGCAAGTGATACTTAAAAGATTTTAAAACGTCTGTGATACCATAGATTGACTGGCAACCGATTTCAGTATCATGTAAGATGATAACGTCTGCATTATCTCTGTGATAATCTACTAACTCCTTTCTTTGCTCTCCAGGCGCTGAATCAATGAATAATACACTTGGATTATGCAAAAGTAAATTCATGTAATCACTTATCAGCATTGTTATCGTTGGATAACGGTTTGCGTAAATATCAATGTTCTCGTAGGATTGAAAGTTTCTCCCTGTCTTTTTACAATCCTTTGATAATTGCTTAGTTGAACCTTTACCGCATCCTAACTCTACCACACTTTTACCATCTGTATTTTTTAATGCCATCCACAGCATAGGTAAATGAGATGAATAGTCATCAGTTCCTATCCAATCAAAGGGACAATCTATATTAGTTACTGTCTTTGTCATGCTTTTTCATTTAGATAAAATATTGCAGTAGCCCACGGATTGCCGGAATGATCCGTGTGGTCGCCTTGAATAAATCTTTCCATTCTTACACCTACTAAAAGTTCATCCAGTTTTGGGCAGAGAAAAACATAGTCCTGTTGGTGGTTATCAATGATAAGTATTTCTGGCTTTAAAACCTTTACTGCATACTCTGCACATTCGTAGCGATGAATTCCGTCAACGACCGCTATGTTAATCTTAAGCACTGGATTAAATTCGGTATGTTCTATTATCAACTCATTTATGCTTCTCCAATACTCTACATATTTATCTCTTTGTGTTGAGGTATCACCTTCATGGGTATCTACTAAACCTATGTTTACTTTTTCAATTAATCCATTTGCTTTTAAATCTTGCTCTACATGGTCGTACCATTCTTTATTATGGTCAACCCCTAAAACAAGTTTTGCTTTTGTTGCCCACCAACGAGAGGAACTACCCATGCCCCACTCCATTACAACCTTATCGGATAAGTCCATTGTTTTTATTATATCCATACAGGTGTTAACATACCACGGCTCTAATATTCCTAATTCACTGTCATATCTCTGCCCAAAACAAAGTTCTTCATTCATAGTAGTTCTTTATAAGCGTTATTGTAATCTACCAGCCATTTAAATCCGTCGTTGGGATAAATTTTTTCAAGTATGGTTATTATCTTTTCAAAGTGTTCATACCCGGGGCGTGGTAAATGAAAGTCGTAAACGTCTGTTACATCCCTTTCCAACAAATAAGAATCTTCTCTATCCAAACGAAGTTGGGCGAAAGGTGTTTGCCCGTTGGTACGTGGTATTAAATTTAATTCTTGTGTTAGGTTTATTTTATTAAATGCGACCTCCTGATCCCGCGCCCAAAAATTCCCGCGATAGTGGGTTGCTTCTACATTCCCTAACAAATCGTCTATACATTTTTGGTACGTTCTATCATTTATTTCAAATGCGCTTCTCCAATCTTTTGCCTTTGCTGAAATATAACACATTGGGTATTGTCCATTAGGAACAAGGTCTGAACCAAATATGGTAAACCCACTTATATATGGTGGTAACCGGAATATTCCCATATCGCAATCGGAACTTATTAAAATGGTTTTGTCATTTATGCTTTTAATTGCTGATGCGTAATTTCTCAAACATTGTGCATACGTAGCTTCTTTATAATCAGGACAATCAAATACACGAATATCTATTTTTAATTCCAACTCCTTTATGACCTTCGTAACCAAATCTGTTTTATTGCTTTTTTCTATTGTTTCATTTTCGCTGTCAAATAAATTAGGAACAAAGCAAATTACCTCAACTCCTAGTTTGTTCCACAGATAAGTAACTAAGGGAATATTCCAAAAATAATTATCTTGATAGGTACTACTTATAATAGCCTTCATAAACTTTCAATAAAAAATATTATTTGCTCTGCGTTAAATCCTGTGTTTTTATAACTTACCATATCCAGCCCTTTTGTGTTACCTAATTTTAATTCCCACGCTGCAAGTGAAAGGCAGCTTTGATCTTGCCGGTGGAATAAAAATCTTTCATCCTGACTTTGGTTATCGTGTGTCCTGCTACCCCTACTCAATCCAGCATCCATTAAATCTTTCCAACGTTCATAAAGTTTTTTCCCGTTTGGATTATCTATGCGTATGCCTACCAACCCGCTTGCCCACTCATTCACATTAGCTGCCTCGTTTCTACTTAACCCTACGGTTGCAAGTGCAGTATCATTTACTGATTGAGCGAGATTGTAACCGCTACTAAAAAAATAATACCCCTGTTCTGAAATAATGTCAAATATTTTAACTGGATTATTAACCGCCCACATTGAGGAATCGCACCATAGTATGTGTGTATATCCTTGCCTTATCGCTTCTTCAAAGGCAGCTATCTTCATATAGTAAGGATAATCTTCGTGTCTATGACTATTCGGCGGATACTCGTCCGCCCAAATTAAAGTTTGTCCAGCCCAACCTACAAAATTCAAAGACCTCTCTAACCTACGACTTCCGATGCCATACCAATTTCCTATACCCGCATTTATAATTACTGCTTTATTAATGTTTTCCATTTTTTATTATTTCAATTATCATATCTCTAACCCATGCAGCACCTTTTGTGTAACCTTTCATAAAAAATAATTCATCCCTATCTGTGGGATGCGGGATTGCCTTTCTGATTGTTTTTTCAATTTCGGTATCAGAAAGTTCATTATTTATTGTCCTTATCAAATCCGTATCTTGTTTCATGGTCGCTACTTATGTGAATGTATCTGTATAGTGGTTCTGAAATGTGATGCTCCGATTTAATCAGCGGCAATAGTGAATCTGCAAACTCATTATCTTCTCCAAATCTTATGTGGGGTATCGGTACACTTTTGGCAAGCTCTGTTCTTATTACGTCTTTAAAAAAAGGTGTCCGGTGGAAGTGGAACCCATCATGCAACAAATGGCTACCGTCTCCATACCAACCTGAATAGGTGGCTGAATGATTTGATTTGTATTCTTTGCCATCCATGTTGCAGTATTCTTCAAACGATATTACATCAACCGTAGGATTATCTTTAATGGCTTGTAGTATTAGTTCTATTGCGTTGGGGGCTATTGAATCGTCATCGTCTATCTGCCAACTAAATAACCCTTTTGCTCTTTTGTAAAGCAATTCTCTTTTCTCGCCTATTGTAATTTCCTTTGTGTCCTTACCA
>C688J18823_10000105_pt1 | contig 43745 bp, 27 predicted proteins | sample HopSoiMetagenom1_FD_18823 | JGI IMG/M metagenome (IMG submission 18823)
CCACTACCTATTGCACCATCTTCCACCAAAACTACTTTTTTACCGGATTGCAACAAGCAATATGCGACCGTAATACCCGATACTCCTCCTCCTATAATAACTACATCTGTCTTTATATTTTCTGTAAGTTTATTGTAGAAAATTGGATTAATACTATTCGTCCAAAAGGAAATATTTTTACCAGAAGTTATCTTTCCATTTTGTATTTGTTTATTCTCCATCAGTTAATTTTTAAAGTTCTAGCTTTCGTTTATCAAATTTCTTTCCGATGACTTTCCTTCCAGTTAAAATAGCATTTAGACAGTAAATTCCATGGTTTTACATTTTTCAAACTATTTTATGCATTTTAGTTGCGAAATTGTTTGAACAATTTTAAATACATATTACCCAGTTTGTTGATCAGAATACACAAATTCAGATTAAGCCGCCTTTTGGCATTATTAAAATCAGTGGCATACTTTTCCATAAGCATTTACAGCTCTTTATTCAAATATTAAAAATTTACGATATGAAATTAACCTCGTTTGCATTAATTGAAAACAATGACAGATATCTGTTAGTTTGCGAAACGTCTTTAAAATGGAAAGGTCATTGGTTTTTCCCTGGTGGCAAGGCAAAAAAAGATGAAACTCCTGAACAGGCTGCAATAAGGGAAGCTAAAGAAGAGATAGCCTGTGATATAGATTTAAAGGGGATGTTCTATACCAAATACAGTCCAGGTATCTTAATGGCGGAACTATGTTTTTATTATTATGCTGAACCACGCTCTTATATAACTAAGGATAAAGAAATTCAGCCTTCCTTAAAATCCCGCTGGTTCAACTATGAAGAGATCTTAAAATTACCTTTAAGAGAAAATGCAATTGATATCATTGATACGTATCGAAATTTAAAAAAACGTCGCTCCCTTCAAACTACTTAGTATGCGAGATTATCAGCTCATAGTTCCTATAAAAAAAATGCAATTGATTGCGAATGATGCGAAGAAGTGTGCAAAAGCTGCACACCTAACTTATGTTTCAGATATAGAAACAGGAATCCAACGAATTAAGAAAGGAAAAATGTTTGTTTATTTTTTGGAAGGAAAAAAAGTCACAGATCAGGAAACTATTGACCGAATTAAAAAGTTAGTTATTCCTCCCGCTTGGGAAAATGTGTGGATTTGTAAAGACGAAAACGGGCATCTTCAAGCGACAGGTCAGGATATAAGAAAGAGAAAACAGTATCGCTACCACTCCCAATGGAACGAATTAAGAAATCAAACGAAGTTTAGTAAATTACTTTTATTTGGTGAAAAACTTCCTTTGTTACGATTACAATTGGAAAAAGATCTTTCCAGAAAAGAGCACTGCCTGGAAAAGGTTTTAGCGGCTGCTATCAGTATAATGGAACGAACTTACATCAGAATTGGAAACAGTGAGTATGAAAAATCAAATGGATCGTATGGACTAACTACATTAAAGGATCAACACGTAAAATTTGAAGGCAATACGATGAAATTTTCATTCAAAGGAAAAAAAGGAATTACACACAGTATTAAATTAACAAATCCAAAGTTAGCACGAATCATTAAGCAATCCAGAGAAATTCCAGGAAAGGAACTATTTCAATATTACGATGAAAATGGAAATACACATGCCATTGATTCCGGAATGGTAAATAAATATATACAAGAAATAACCGGTGAAGAATTTACCGCTAAAGACTTTCGTACCTGGGCAGGGACTTTGAATGCATTAAATTTTTTTAAAGAACTCGGTACAGGAGAAACAGCTGCTCAGGTAAAGAAAAAAATTATCAATGCCCTGGAATTTGTTAGCAAAAAGTTAGGAAACACAAAAACCGTTTGCAAGAAATATTATGTTCATCCTTTAATTATTGATCTTTTTGAAAAACAATCCCTGTTTCGTGATATTGACGAATTAGATAAAATAGAAAAGGATGATAATCTTACTGGCTGGACTCAAAATGAAATCCTCTTAATGAAAATATTAAGGTCTCATACTTAAAATTTTTTATCTCTTAAAAAGAGATTGACAATTCCCACAGAAAAAACTTATTCTTTTCTTTTTAACCTCATTTTGACTTTGAATCGGAGCTTTGCATTTAGGGCATATTTTTTTTTTATATGCTAACCAATGGTCTTGTAATGTGAATTTTTTTCGTTGTTCATAAAAGTCGAACATATAATGTATTTTCTCCATAAATAAATTCTTTTCTTTTGTTATTGGCTGTTTAGCTCTTCTAAAAAGATGCCAGCTCTTTTATTTTTCAAAAAAAATCGTTATGGGTTTTATCCCAGCAGTATAACGTTTTGTTTCAAAAACTATTCTGTTGTAAAAGATTAGCATTATAAGCGTTGTAGAATTCATTCTACATCGGTTAAATTCTTCCAATAGATTATTCAATACATAGCTGTTACACTTTCTACTGGCATTCATCTTGTCCAAGCGAAATTACTAACCCCTAAAAAACACACCATGCCACGTTCTATTTGGACAGGGTCCATCAGTTTCGGATTGATTAACATCCCTGTAAAGCTATATTCAGCCGTTCAAGAAAGTAGTTTAGATCTTGATATGTTAGATCCTAAGGATCATTCAAACATAAAATTCAAACGTGTTAACGAGAATACGGGGAAAGAGGTCCCCTACAAAAGTATTGTCAAAGGTTATAAGCTCGACGACGAGTATGTAATACTGGAACCTGAGGATTTTGAAAATGCAGATGCAAAAAAAACAAAAACAATTGAAATTTTAAATTTTGCAAAACTGGACGAGATTGACAGTATTTATTACGAACAACCCTATTACCTGGAACCGGATAAGTCGGGGGAAAAAGCATATGGATTATTAAGAGATGCTTTAGCCTCTTCTAAAAAAATTGGTGTGACCACTTTTGTGATGAGAAATAAAGAAGCATTGGCGATTCTCAAACCCTATAACAATGTGATTCTTCTCAATCGCATCCGATTTCAAGAAGAAATACGCGATGTAAAAGATATTAAGGTTCCTGCTGTTTCAAAAATAAAAAGTAAGGAACAAACCATGGCCATTAAATTAATTGAGCAATTAACTGAAAAATTCGACATCAGTAAATATAAGGATACCTATACCAGTAAATTATTAAAAACAATTAAGGAAAAGGCAAAAGGTGTTAAGAAATCTGCACCTAAAAAGATGCGGGTTGTTCACACCAAAAATGATGATTTGATGTCGGCACTTCAAGCAAGTTTATCATCTAAACGCAAGGCATCATAAATAGTTAGGGAAAATTTCTTCTTTTTTGAGGCTATATGTACACAAAAAATAAAAACTCAATATAAATAGCATTTTTAAAAATTTGAAATTTATCAGTTATATCAATGATTTAAATATTTTTTCCCATAAAGGGAATGCTAGTTGAATGATTTGTAAGGAAATATTATAAGTTGTTTGCATACCAAGCAACGATATAATAACAATATAAATTAACCTTAAATTTTGAAATCATGTCAACAGTAAGCGAAAAAAAAGCAAAAGCATTAAGTGAACTAGTAATCATAAATAACGATCGTTACGAAGGATATAATAAAGCTGCAGAACAAACAAGTGATGCAGATTTAAAATCGTTATTTACAAAATTTAGTTCACAAAGTAAAAATTTTAGCTCGGAGTTAAGAAAATTTATTCCTTTCACAGAGGAAACTCCTAAACGCGATGAAACAACTGTTTCAGGTAAATTTTACCGCGCTTGGATGGATGTGAAATCTGCATTAACTTCAAAAGACAGGAAGGCTGTTTTATCATCATGCGAATTTGGTGAGGATGTGGCTAAAAAAACATACGATGATGTTTTAGATAATCCAGAAGATGTACCATCAGATGTTTTATCATTAATTAAAAGACAACGCAGCGAATTGCAACAAGGTCATGATACAATTAAGGCACTTCGAGACAACGCTAAAAATCAAAATTAATTTCAAAAAAATACTCCGAAAGTCCGGAGTATTTTTTTTACTCTAATCATTATGCAAAAAGGTAAACCTAAAAAAACAATACACGCTTCAAAGAAACAAGAAAAACCAGGGTTAGAAAAAGCAATGACGGAAGCACCGAAATTTGACTCTGAAATAACAAGTCCAGGAAAAAAATTAATCGGTAAGGTTGCACTCATTACTGGTGGCGACAGTGGGATAGGCAGAGCAATCGCTATTACTTTCGCTAAACATGGGGCAGATGTGGCTATTTGTTATCTAAGCAAAGAAAAAAAAGATGCACAGATGACAAAAAAATTTGTTAAGAATTATGGAAGACGATGCTTGTTATTACCTCAGAATTTAAATACGGAAAAACATTGCAAACATATTGTTCAAAAAACAATGGCTACATTTAAGCGACTTGATATTGTGATCAATAACGCAGGAACACATTTTCCGCAAGATAAGATTGAAAATATAAGTAGTAGGCAGCTCTTTGAAACATTTAATATAAATGTTTTTTCAATGTTTTATATTGTTAAATCTGCTTTAAAATATCTAAAACAAGGAGGTTCCATTATTAATACTGCAAGTGTCACTGCATATAGAGGGAGCGCTCACTTAATTGATTATTCAGCTACTAAAGGAGCAATTGTGTCCTTTACCCGTTCTCTCGCAGCATCACTTATCGATCGCAAAATACGTGTAAATGCTGTAGCGCCTGGCCCTGTTTGGACCCCACTTATTGTATCCAGCTTTAAACCTAAGGAAATTAAGACTTTTGGATCCGATTGCCCGATGGGAAGAGCTGGTCAACCGGTTGAAATAGCTCCTTGTTACTTATTTCTAGCCAGTGAGGAGTCTACTTTTATAACGGGCCAAGTTTTGCATGCCAATGGAGGGGAAATTATTAATAGCTGATTCCACATTTTGAGGAGTAAATTGCTTGATAATAGCTCTGTAAATTACCATTTTGTCATAGAGATGGCTTAAATAAAATACATTTCAATTATGGCATAGAAGTTTATAAATCAAGTAAAGGTTTAACCCAGAACTAAAACATAACAGCCATGAAAACTCCAGGAAAAAATCAGAAAAAGCAGGATTCAAGTGAAACACATGGATCAAAAGCTAGTGCACACAAAACAAAAATAACAACGGGGAAAGATGCAGGTAAGGGTCCATTTAAAGATCCAGATCCAACTAGCCCAAAAAGATCTCCTGAAAAAGTGAATGAGCCTTATGCTGGTACTAAATCAACATTCCCAGGAAATGCTACTTCAAAGACATCAGGTGCAAGGAGTGAAAAGGTTACAAATGCCGGAGAATCCGAACATCATATACCTGTAAACAAAAGTGATTACGAAAAAAATGAGGAAGAATACGAGGATTTTGAGTTTGAAGAAGAGGAGGAAGAAGACAATGAATTTGAAGAAGATGAAGATGGAGAAACAAGTGCTAATTTATATGAAGATGAGGAAGATGAGAGCAGGCAGTTTAGAAGCAAAGTAATTCCTGCAGCTCAAAAAAAAGTAAACGAACAAGCCAAGTTCCATCAAAAACAGGTAAATAATAAAACTGTAGAGAATAAAAACAAATCTCAATTGAATGCAAATTTCAATCAAAAGAAAAACAATAATCCTCAAGCATAGTGCAAATTAAAAAGGCCATCATCAATTGATGGCCTTTATTTTTTACTCTTTCTTCATATCTTCACGACGATGTTTCTCATGCATTTCCTTTCGCTGCTGTTTTAGTTTTTCAAACTGCTCAGGAGTAAAGATCTTTTTAAACTCCTCCTCCGAATCTTTCATCAGTTGCCTTGTATTAGTTTTTGTCGTATCCATTTTCGCATACATTTCATTTCGTTGCTGCTCTCGTCTTAAAATTATGGGCTTCAATTTTAAAACCTGATCATCGGAAAGAGCAAGATCTGTTTTCATTTTTGCAACAATTCTTTCGGTACGCTCCTCTGGGCTTTTTCTCGGTTGTTTGGCCGGTTGTTCCTGACCAAACATGTTAATTGTTGTAATCATTATTACAGCAATTGCTAAAATTATTTTTTTCATAATTATGTTTTTTCTTATGGACTAAGTTTATTTATGCAGGTTTAATAATACATTGGAAACAAAATGTTAAAATTTTCTAACTTTATTCAAGAGGTCTGCTTAGTTTCAAATCTTAAAATGAGTTGAACTTCGATTTTTCTGAGTATTTTTAGCCTTCATGAAAAAATCAATTGCTATAATTGGTGGTGGAGCCTCTGGGTTAATGCTTGCTTCAAGCTTAGATATAAAAAAATTTGATATCACCATCTACGAACAAAACTTTGCTCTAGGTCGTAAATTTTTAGTTGCAGGAGATGGAGGGTTTAATTTAACACATTCAGAAGATCCATCATTGCTGGTGAATCGGTATACACCCCCGTCCTTTTTTTTACCACTTATCCAAGGTTTCAGCAATATTGATTTTCAAAATTGGCTGAAGGATATCGGCATTCCCACTTATGTTGGTAGTAGTAAACGGATATTTCCCGAAAAAGGAATGAAGCCCATTGCTGTTTTAACTACCATTTTAAACCTCTTACAACAACGGAATATCATCATAAAAACACAGCATACATGGAAAGGATGGTCTCCCGAGAATCAACTTATGTTCGACAATCTCAATACTAGCATTTTAGTAAACCCTGATATTACTGTGTTTGCATTGGGAGGTGCAAGCTGGAAAGTTACAGGTTCTGACGGAAGCTGGACTACTCATTTCAGTAAAAAAGGCATTGCAACAATTCCATTTCAGGCCTCAAATTGTGCTTATGAAGTTACTTGGCAAAAAAAATTTCTTGAAATTGCTGAAGGCAAATCATTAAAAAACATTTCGTTGACCTGTAATACACTTGAAAAAAAAGGGGAAGTGGTTATTACAAAATTCGGATTAGAAGGAGGTGCAATTTATGCGTTGAGTCCGGAGATCAGGAAGGAAATGCTGTTACATGGTTATGCGACAATTTTTATTGACTTAAAACCTGCACTATCCATTGAATTAATACAAGATAAAATAAAACACAAAAGGAATAAATCGTTAACCAAGCAATTGGAAAATGAATTAAACATGAATGCCTTGCAGCTTTCTTTACTTAAGCATGCTTTAAGTAAAGAAGACTTTACAGATCCTAATGTACTTGCTCAGCAGATTAAACGACTACCACTTCGTATTATCAATCAGGCACCAATTGATGAGGCTATTTCGACGGTCGGAGGAATCGACCTAAATGAAATCAATGCGCATTTTGAACTAAAGAAATTGCCAAACAACTTTATTATCGGTGAAATGCTAGACTGGGATGCACCTACAGGTGGGTATCTATTACAAGGTTGTTTTAGTTTTGGATATACACTAGCCACTTATTTAAATTCATCTAGTTGACGAACAAAACAATTCAATTCATTAAATACGATAAAACAAAAATGCTTTACCAATTAATTGGTAAAGCATTTTTGTAAAAAAAGAATTACAGTATAAGTCGGAGCTTAGCGAAGAACTTACTAAATAGAATACGCACCCAACATCAATACAGGGTTTTCTAAATTTTGTTTTAACGTTTTCAAAAATGAAGATCCCGTTGCACCATCTACAACACGGTGATCACAAGACAACGTTACTTTCATTACATTTCCAGGAACAACTTGTCCATTTTTTACAACAGGTGTTTGTTTAATTCCGCCTACTGCTAAAATGCAAGAATCAGGAGGATTAATAATTGCAGTAAAATCTTCAATACCAAACATACCTAAGTTAGAAATGGTAAATGTATTTCCTTCCCATTCGTTTGGTTGTAATTTTTTATCTTTTGCTTTTCCAGCTAAATTGCGAACCTCTGTTGCTATTTGCGTTAGTGTTTTTCCGTCAGCAAATCTAACCACTGGCACCAATAGACCATCTTCAACTGCAACTGCAACACCAATATGGATATGATTGTTATAGCGAATTTTATCTCCTAACCAAGATGAGTTTATTCTTGGATTTGTGCGAAGACTTGCAGCTACTGCTTTAATCACAAGATCATTAAATGAAATTTTAACACTGGCAACCATATTAATTGCATCACGCGTTTTTATTGCCTCATCCATGTCAATTTCCATGGTAAGATAAAAATGTGGCGCAGTAAATTTGCTTTCTCCTAACCTTCTTGCAATTGCTTTGCGCATTTGCGATACAGATTCTTCTGTGTAGCTTTCAACAGAAACAGCAGCTGGCAATCCAGCTCCGGAAGTTTTAAATTTATCAATATCACGCTTAACAATACGGCCATGATCTCCACTACCTTTCAGAGCACGTAAATCAATTCCTTTTTCATCTGCGATTTTTCTTGCAAGTGGAGATATCTTCAAACGATCTCCGTTTGAACTACTTTGTGTTTTAGCTGATGTAGCAGCAGATTTCTCTTCAGATTTTTTTGCTGGCGCAGCTTCTTGTTTTGTACTAGATGCTTCAGCTTGCGCCGGAGCTTGTGATTTATTTTTATCTGCAGCAATAATTGCAGAAACATCTTCACCACCTTTACCTAAAATTGCTAATATGGAATCAACTGGAGCACCTTTACCTTCTTCAACACCAATATGTAACAATACACCATCTTGAAAAGATTCAAATTCCATTGTAGCTTTATCGGTTTGTATATCCGCTAATAGCTCGCCTGATTTTACTTTATCTCCAACTTTTTTATGCCATTTGGCAACAACACCATCGGTCATGGTGTCGCTCAGTTTAGGCATACGAACGATTTGAACTGTATCCGGAATTTTAACTTCGAGTGCAGCTGCTGCTTGTTTCTTTGCTTCAGGTTGTACCTCTTCCTTTTTTCCTTGTTTTACTTCTTCTTTTGTTTCTGTTGATTGTTTTGCTTCACCGGCTAACAAGGCAGAAATATCTTCACCTTCTTTACCTAAAATTGCTAATATGGAATCTACAGGAGCACCTTTACCTTCCGGTACGCCAATATATAATAAGGCACCATTTTGAAACGATTCAAACTCCATCGTGGCTTTATCTGTCTCAATATCTGCTAATACTTCACCCGACTTAACTTTGTCGCCTACTTTTTTATGCCATTTGGCAACTACACCATCCGTCATGGTGTCACTTAACTTGGGCATTCTAACTATCTCAGCCATAAATTATAAAATTATATTGCCTTGTGGTATCGCACGATGGCTTATTGTATTGTTACTAATTTTTAAACCTCTTGTAAAATTATTCAATGATATAAGGGTAATCTTCTTGCATATATACATCCTTATAAAGTTCATCAACTGTAGGGAATGGAGATTCTTCAGCAAATTTAACTGAATCAGCCACCTCATCTTCAACACGTTTTTCAACCACTTCAATATCTGCATCACTTAACCATTTATTTGCTTTGATCGTAGCTAACACGCGTTCAATTGGATCTTGTAATTTATATTCTGCAACTTCTTCTTTCGTACGGTAAGTTTGTGCATCACTCATGGAGTGTCCTTTGTAACGGTATGTTTTCATTTCAAGTAATGTTGGACCATCACCTTTTCTTGCTCTTGCAACTGCTGATTCTATTGCTTCATGAACGCTTTCACATCTCATTCCATCTACTGGATAAGAAGGCATTTCATAACTCAAACCTATTTTATATAATTCATGCACATTAGAAGTACGTTCAACAGAAGTACCCATTGCATAACTATTATTTTCAATAATAAAAATTACAGGTAGCTTCCATAACATTGCCATATTAAATGTTTCATGAAGTGCTCCTTGACGAACAGCTCCATCACCCATATAACAAAGGGTTACATTATCATTTCCATTATACTTATCTGCAAAAGCAATACCTGCACCCAATGGAATTTGTCCACCTACAATTCCATGTCCTCCAAAAAAATTAAACTCTTTTGAAAAGATATGCATGGATCCACCTTTTCCTTTTGAACAACCTGTAATCTTGGCCATTAATTCAGCCATGATGTATTTGCATTGAAGTCCTCTTCCAATTGGATGTGCGTGATCGCGATAAGCTGTTATCACTCTGTCATCACGACGTAACACAGATTCTGAACCTGCAACCAATGCTTCTTGTCCAATATACAAATGGCAAAAACCTCTGATTTTTTGTTGAATATATAATTGACCTGTTTTCTCTTCAAATTTACGCATCAGCAACATTGATTCATACCATTTTAAATAGGTCTCTTTGCTGAATTTACTGTTAGAACTATTCGCTTCAACAGATACTGCTTTTTTGTTTTTCACTGCAGCTTTTTCCTTATCCATGTTTATATTTTTTTGTAGAAGCACAAATTTACAATAAAAATCAAACCAGCAAAACCAACTGTTTTAAGATTTATCATTTTTCGATTTGCAAATTCTAGAATTAATTTGTAAAGACTATGCATAGATGGTGTGCTTTTCCATCATTTTTTCTCTATTAGGGCCACAGCATAAGCACATACCCCTTCTTCCCTTCCTATGAAACCCATTTTTTCATTTGTAGTGGCTTTTATACCAATATCAGCCGCATTTATCTTCAAAACACCTGCTAGCGTGCTTTTCATTTGTTCAATATGTGGATTTATTTTGGGTTGTTCTAGCACCAGTGTACAATCAATATTTCCTATGGAAAACCCTTCCTTTCGAAGTAAACCATCGACTTGTGCCAATAGAATTTTGCTATCAATGCCTTTAAATTCGGCTGAAGTATCAGGAAAATGAAATCCAATGTCTTTCAATCCTGCTGCCCCTAATAAGGCATCGCAGATTGCATGGATCAATACATCTGCATCCGAATGCCCAATGGCCCCTTTATCGTGCTGAAGTTGTATTCCACCCAACCACAATGCTCTTCCACTTTTTAACTGATGTACATCAAATCCAAATCCGACGCGTATTTTCATTGCAACAAGTACTTTTTAAATTAAAAAAATGCCCATATTCACGATGTAAATATGGGCATTTTTTGCTTAGTAAATACCATTATTCGGCTGGCTTTTCTTCATTTTGAGCTTTAAAAGCATCCAAATCAAATGTCAATGAAAAACGTAATGTATTTGCAAGCGGATTGTTACGTTGTTTAGTTGGGATTAAGAATGCAAAATCTAACCCGAATACATTGTATTTAACACCTGCTCCCAGCGTAAAAAATTGACGATTTCCTTTGGTTGGATCTTCGTGAAAGTATCCAAATCGTAACGCAAATAATTTATTATACCAATATTCCATACCCAAGGAAAAATTGATTTCTTTTAACTCTTCTTTTCCTCCACCTGGAGCATCATTAAAAGAACCGAAGATACCGTCTGTTACCCCTCTGTTTGGATCTTTTCCGGCAGCAATAATTGGGTTACCATTTGAATCGTATGCAATTTTATTTGTTTCATGCCCCAATGTGTCTAATTGCAGCTGATAAACTGGTGGTGTTGGAACCAATAGTTTATTCACATCAGCAGCAATCGCCAATGAATTGTAGTCATCTAATTGAATGTCTAAAGACCCTCCTAAACGAAGATTAATTGGAATAAAATCGGAATTTTTTCCAGCATCTGAATAGGCCATTTTCTGACCAATATTGGAGATACAAAGACCAATTCCACCAATTGCCTTTTTATCCGAAATCTTAATATTTTTCTTTCTGTACATAGCGGATATATCCGCAGCAATTGCATTACCTGCATGCGTATTTACACCTTGAACAATAGCGCCATTGGTTAAATCCGAACGTATGTAACGCACAGCTGCACCAACAGAAAAATCATCACTCAGCTTTGTTCCATATGCCACATCAATCGCGTATTCATTCGGATGTGCATCTAATATTTTTTGAGCATTATTATCTGTGAAGGTTATATTACCAAGCGAAAAATAACGGAGTGATGCTGCAAGTGTTCCACTTTTTTTGGTTTTATAATAGCCGGAAAGGTAAGCCATATTAATGTCTTGAACCAATGCACGCAACCAGGGTGTATAAGAAATTCCAATCGCCATTTTCTTTTCAGCAAAACCCAATTTGGATGGATTCCAGTGAATCGAATTCACATCTGTTGAAGTTGCTGCACCAACATCTCCCATTCCACCTGCTCTTGAATCAGGGGTAATCATTAAAAAAGGAACGGCTGTGGTTATGGTATTAATTTGATCTGGGCGATAAGAACTGATCGTTGTTCCGGTAGTTGCCGTAGAACTTGTTGGTGCATTTAAACTAATCTGTGCCTTTGAACTTTCTATAACAAATATCAATGCCATCAGCATAATTGATGCATTGATATAATTACCATTTTTTTTCATTACTTTTTTTTTGGGTTGCTAATGTACTAATTAATTTAAAATGACAAGTTTTTCATACTTTTCCGCAGTCGCACCTTGACTTGTTTTTACTTTCAACCGATAAATATAAACACCTCTACCAATCTTATCTCCAAAATCATCACGTCCATCCCACTCAAGAGGATCGGATCGGTACCCATCTGCCTGGATATATTTGTTGATATTTTTTACCAACTTCCCACTTATTGTAAACACCTGTAATTGAACATTTAATAGTTGACAGCATTGATTATGCTCAAAAAAGAATTGGGTTTTCGTGGTAAATGGATTAGGGTAATTCAATACATGACTTAATGCTAATTCTGCCGATTGAGACACAACAAACTCTGTTGAAGCAAGGGAAGAATTATTATATACATCCCACACTTTTAAACTCAACGTATGAGTTCCTTGACTGAGATCTTTAAATGGATAACGAATTGTTCCGCTCTTATAGCTATTCAAATCTGCTTGATAATAATCATTTAAAACGATGGAATGATCGGTATTTGCATCTAATATTGCGGTAATATCGTGGCCAATTCCATTACCAACTGTATTTACGCCATTGTCATCATTTAAAACAGCAAATAAATCAGGTTTTTCATTGGTTATTCCGCCTACGACAAATTTAGCATCATTCATATACAATTTTATTTCCGGTCCTATATTATCTGCATTAGCGGAATCACTAACTCCACCTACCAGTACCTGATCGTAATATCCGTTCCCATCTTCATTTCCATTTTCTGCATAATAACTGATACGACCTATACCATATTGAAAGGCAATATCTTTTGGAACAATAAATTGGTATTTAAAATAACCATTTGTAATACTTACTTTACCTTTATAGAGCACGTTTTTCTGCAATTGAAATGTATATGCAGGACTTCCACCCGTTGAATTAGAATTGGCCGGATTATTTGAAAGTGTTGTAACGTTCTGAATTTTATTAAACACTGTTGGATACAAGACACCATTATAATTGGTCAATGGAATAGTACCATTTGCGATATGTCCGGTTATGGTGACCAAGGCAAGTGCTTTCATGGTATCACTGCTTACAATAGTAACCGCAGCGCCATTAATTGAATCTGTTACAACATTGTATTTTGGGTAAGCCAGACGCAATGCCGGATCACCTAATAAAGAAAAATTTCTGCTATTTAAGTTAAGATTGCCCGGCTCGCTTTTTATGGATTGAAACACATCTCCTAAACGAGGCATTGTTCCATTAATAGGTGTAAAGGCATCTTTAAAGAAGGACAAATTCAAATCAGAATTGAAAGAAGCATATACCAATCGAACTGTAGTAAATAAAGCAATTGCTCCGCCTTTCGGATTTAAAAACACATATTCACCGGCTGAAGTTCTATTGGGATCGTCATATCTGCTAAATTCGCAAGTCGCTGTAAACAGCAGAGGCATATTACTAAAATTACTCCATTTATTTATTTGAGACACATCCACAACACGCTCATGTGCTAAGCCAACTTCTCCCCCATGTCCTGTATAATTAAGGATTAAACAACCTTTTTCCATTCTTTTATCAATGGCTTCGTTCACATCGGGATAACGTTCTCCACCAGGAGTTGACTCTTGTTTGTATGCGTCCAGATAAATTTTATCAATATTATATTCTTTATGCGCAGAACGCATGGAATCTGCAAGCTCTTCGGCACCTGTCAAATGAAGATTTCCATCGTCATCATCAGCGATATAGCAAACAATATTTCTCCAATCTCCAAATGATGATGCTTGACTACTGATACAACCCGCATTTGTTGTTGCTGGTGGTATACCTGTTTTCAAATAATTAATAACTTTATTTACGGCTGTTTGCGCTTCTGCCTTTGTTTTCACAGGGAAACGACCAATTCCTATATCGATTCCTTCGGTTTGGGAATTGGGTGAAAAAACGCCTTCCCAGTCATCTAATAAACCGTAATAGTCGTCGGAAACAAAGGAAGAGGTTAAATTGGTTGAGTTATCCGATTCATAAGTCGGGATAAAATTGGTGTTACCCTTTGAACCCTTTTTATTATTAAAAGAGCCATCTCCAAATAGCAACAGGTATTGAGGCCATTCTGTTATATTTAACGCACGTTTGCAGAACATTCTAACAAAATCACGAATAGCAGTAATGTCCTGAGCTCCAGATGAAAATTCATTATAAATCTGTTGTGGCGTAACCACTATGGTTTTTAAACTATCTTCTTTTGCATGGATTGCTGCTAACTGCAAGGCTTCTGAATAAAAGTCAGGATGCGCTACGATGATATAATCTACTAATTCAAGACCATGTAAATCTTGATTTTCCACGGTACCAGATACAGTAGGAGTTAAATAATTTGCTCCGGTAAAGGCCAAAAACTCTCTTAGTGTATCAGCAGGTAAACTAAATACATTCAATGAAGCAGACGCAGTTACAGTTTGCAAATACACCTCCGAAGGATTCGTAACATCCCATATTTTTACTGGAGAATTGATTGCTAATGAATACTCTGCAACACGGCCAGCTCCAACAGAATTTATATCTCTAAAAAGCAATTGATCACCTGCCATGGTCAACTTTCTCCTCACATTTACTTCAACATAATCTAACCAACCAAGCGCGCCACTGGTTTGTTTGGTAATGTTTACTTTGACTGTCGGATCGCTTGGGTTAAAAGTAAAGCTGGAAGATCCTGTTTGTGCATATTCATAAGACCCTAAATTGATTGGAGAAACATATACGTTAGCGGATCCAGATTGACTGCTAATGGAAAAAATGCTTGAACTGCCATCATTTCGGGCTGCCATATTCACTTTTACAGTAGCTTGCGTTGGTTCTATGAAAGGAAAATTAAATGAAAAATCGTAAGAAGAAATATTGTCAAAGAATTCACCAAACCATTGGTTTCCTGAGTTGATCAAGTTCTGATTATCATTTTCATGGAATGCATAATCATCGAATGAATTCACAACATCTGAAACAGGTAAGGTAGAAGAGGATTGAGGCGCAATGCGTTTACCTTTTTCGGCCAAATCCACATTTATAAAATAAAACGTAGAGTCAGAAAACAAATTCATTACGTGTTTAAAAACTGGAACGCTTGATACATCATACTTCCATCTGTTAGGCCCTTGTCCATAAAATAAAACATAATCATCTTTGTTAAATTTTTTATCATTCTCTCCTTCAACAAAAATTGCATTCTCCAATAAGGAGTCTGCACGGGGAGCGGAATTCAATTTGGGCAACATTCCTCCACCGTTTCCAAACACCTTAATTTTTTGGGGATCAATCGCATCTACATCTATTCCTAAATTTTTCAAAAATGCATACGACATTTTATAAACACCATCCGTCGTTACTGCTACTTTGTACCATTTTCCATTTCGAAAATTAGAATGTTCCTGAGGGAGAATATGTGTGGGACGCATAACCAACGCATTGGAAGATGTTGGCACTACCTGCAAATCAAAAGAAAGCAATTTTTCAAGTTTTCCAGTTGTATTATTTTTTCGAATTGGTATAAAAGAAACAACTCCTTTTTTTTGCTGTTTGGCCATGTATAAACTGGCATCCAATTTAATCTCTGCCGGCAGTTGATCAGGCGATTTTATCAGGGCTACCTCTGCTTCTGATAAATTTTCATAAACCGGATTTAAAAGTTTGACAGAGATCCCGATTTCATTTCCAGTAATATCAATTTTCTGATAGTGTCTTGGCAGAAATCCATCAGCAAATGAATAATGTGCAGTAGAAAAGTTCAGGAGATTCGCCACTTCATTTTCCGAGAAGGTGCTCGATATGGGAGCATGCCAGTTAATTTTGTATTGATTTGTTGGTAATTGTTGAGCATTAGTAATGAAAATGCTAGTAAATAGCAACAAAACAGAAAGGTAAAAGCGCATGTCCTTGTAGTGGTGGTTAAGAATTCAAAATTAGTCAAAAATTATTTTAAGTACGAAATATTGCACATAATGTTTATTTTATGTAATATTGTATTTAATAGTTTCGTTAAAACGATAGCCTACGCCTAATTATTGTACTACTTAATATATAAAATATGGGTAGTAAACGAAACCTTAGCGTTTTTTTTATGTATAATTGTGTCCCATTAAAAACCGGTTTAATATGTTAAAACGTACCGTTTTAATTCTCACAGTGGTATTTTCATTTAGTTTTAGCAATGGTTTATTTGCTCAAGATCCTGAATTTACTCAATTTTATGCTAATCCACTTTATTTAAATCCAGCTTTTGCAGGAACGGCAAGATGTCCTAGAATTTGTTTGAATTATCGGAATCAATGGCCTGCAATTTCAGGGACGTATGTTACGTATTCAGCATCCTATGATCAACATTTTGATGCAATTGGAGGGGGATTAGGATTATTGGTAACTAGTGATAGAGCAGGGCAAGGTACATTAACAACAACCAATGCATCTGTGATGTATTCGTATCAATTGAATATTAACCGTGAATTCTCAATGAAATTTGGGTTTCAAGGTACTTATTTTCAAAAAAGCATTGATTGGACCAAGCTTACATTTGGTGATATGATTGATGAAAAACGTGGATTCGTCTACAATACGAACGAAGTTAAAGGATTAGATAAAAAATCAAACATTGATATTTCTGCAGGTTTTCTTGGGTATAGCAAACGTTACTTTTTCGGTTTTGCAGCGCACCATTTAACTGAACCAGATGAAGGGTTAATCGGAAGCAGCAAACTTCCAATGAAATTTACAGGACACGCCGGTGCTTTGTTACCAATTGGTGACAAAGGAAATGAAACATTTATTTCTCCAAATATTTTATATCAAAAGCAACAAGATTTTCAACAATTAAATTTAGGGGTATACATTAACAAAGGGTCTATTGTTGGAGGATTGTGGTATCGAAATCAAGATTCTTTTATTGCCCTTATCGGATTTCAAGAGCATTTTTTCAAAATTGGATATAGTTACGATGTAACCGTGTCAAAGCTTACAAACGTAACTGCAGGGTCGCATGAACTTTCATTCTCCTTGCAATTTGAGTGTAAACCTAAAAAGAAAAAATTTAGAACAGTAAGCTGTCCTTCATTCTAATTTTATCAGTATACAATTTAAAGTTCAAAAGATAGTTTTTATAACACGGAGCTTTACAAACAAAAACCAAAACGATGAAAAAAGTATCAGGTAAACTAATCATATTCGTTGGAATAGTAGCCCTTGCATCATGTAGTAAAGAAAGATCACCGGTTACAGCCTGGGAATATAACAATCCAAAAAATGGCGGGTTTGAAGTTGTTCCTTATCAGGAGCAAGAAACCGGTCCTGGATTAATTTTAGTAGAAGGTGGTACATTTACCATGGGAAGAGCTGAACAGGATGTAACTTACGACTGGAACAACATTCCAAGAAGAGTTACTGTTTCATCTTTTTATATTGACCAAACAGAGGTGCGGAACCTTGATTATTTAGAGTACTTGCACTGGACTGAACGTGTATTCTCAGCCAACTTCTATGATATTGTCAAAAAAGCATATCCTGACACACTTTGCTGGCGCGATCGATTAGCTTATAATGAGCCGTACGTTGAATATTACCTTCGTCACCCTGCTTACAGGGATTATCCTGTAGTTGGTGTAAACTGGTTACAAGCGTCTGACTTTTGTGCATGGAGAACAGACCGTGTAAATGAGTTTATTTTAATTAGAGAAGGGATTTTGGATCATTCACCTAGCCCAACTGAAAACGATTATTTTAATACAGACCAATATCTTGCTGGAAAATGGCAAGGAACAGTTGCTTCTCCAATTCCTTCAATGGATCCAAATGGTGGAGATCGAATTGTACGTATGGAAGACGGTATCTTTTTACCAAAATACAGACTACCCACAGAAGCTGAATGGGAATATGCTGCATACGGTTTAATTGGTAACACAATCGGTGAGCGTATTACTGACAGAAAACTATACCCTTGGAATGGACACGGTACCAGAAATCCTGATTCAAAATTTTTAGGGGCAATGTTTGCCAACTTCCAACGTAGTAATGGAGATATGATGGGTATCGCGGGTCAATTGAATGATGCCGGAGATATTTGTACACCAGTTTACTCCTATTGGCCAAATGATTATGGCTTGTATAACATGGCTGGTAACGTAAGTGAATGGGTAATGGATGTGTATCGTCCACTTTCTCCTGAAGATAAAGCCGATTTCCGTCCATTCCGTGGAAACGTATTCAAAACACAACAACGTGACGTAGATGGTATCATGATAAATGACACGATTAAATATGATGCGGATAGCAACATCATCAGCATACCAGGAATGGTTCGTTGGAGAGATGTAAGTACTACTATTCCAGAAGATAACTTGGATGAAAGAAGAAACTATAAATATGCTGATAATATCAACTATTTAGATGGTGACGTTCAATCGCAAGCTGTTGGTTTAGCAGGTGCAAACTGGCTTGAAGGATTCGATGCCGGTGCTGGAAAACCAGAAAGTAGCGGAATGTATGACTATGCACAAACTTCCATGATTAACGATAAAGCTCACGTTTACAAAGGTGGATCTTGGAAAGATCGTGCTTATTGGATGGTTCCAGGAACAAGACGTTACCTTGATCAACGACAAGCACTGGCTTGGTTAGGTTTCCGTTGCGCGATGACACGCGTAGGAAGCCCAGTAGGTTTAGGAAAGAGATAAAAAATAAAGATAAAAAAAACAGCCCGAAACAATTCGGGCTGTTTTTTTTTACAATAACTATATCTATTTATATTGTCCATGTATTTTTACCACGAATAATTGCATCTAAATCACCTTTTCCTTTTGCTGAAATAGCTTCTTGAATTTGAGCGTTCATTGCATCTTCATAGCAAAAACGACCCTCTTTATAAAACACACCGAATGGACGAGGTAAAGCATCTTCCGATGAAGGATTGCTAAAGAACCGAACTAAAATATTTGCTTTTACTTGATCCGCTTCATCGTGTATCCATAAATCATTCACTGAAGAATTGGTTAAGGTTAAATCTACAACAACAGGTTTAAAGCCATCAAGCTTAATACCTTTGCTTCCATTTTCACCAAACGTCAGTGGTTTACCCTGCTCTACAAAAAGTGTATTTATTTTTTTTGTTCCTTTTTCAGTGAATACTTCAAAAGCACCATCGTTAAATACATTACAGTTTTGATAAATCTCCACCATTGATGTTCCTTTGTGCTCATGTGCACGTTTTAGAATCTCTCTTAAATGAATCGGATCGCGATCCATAGAACGGGCAACGAATGTTGAATCAGCTCCCAGACACAATGCCAATGGGTTAAATGGATGGTCAACAGATCCCATTGGTGTTGATTTCGCCACTTTGCCGAGTGGAGAAGTAGGTGAATATTGTCCTTTTGTTAAACCATAAATTTCATTATTAAACATCAAGACATTCACATCAAAATTCCTTCTCAATAAATGGATAAGGTGATTCCCTCCGATAGATAATGCATCTCCATCTCCTGTTACAATCCAAACACTAAGTTCTGGTCGTGTCGCTTTTAATCCACTCGCAACTGCAGTTGCACGTCCATGAATACTATGCATACCATACGTTTCCATGTAATACGGGAAACGGGATGAACAACCAATACCAGAAATAAAAACGATTTCCTCTTTTTTGAAACCTAAATCCGGCATTACGGTTTGCACTTGTTTTAATATTGAATAGTCACCGCAACCTGGGCACCAGCGTACTTCCTGATCGGTTACAAAATCCTTTGCGGTTAATTTGGGTTCTATTGTTTGTGCTTCCATTTTTCTTTATTTGAACACTTCCTATACGCATTACTACCAAGTATCGTTAGCGAAATGATGCGATTTAATGCATTTTATTTTTTACCAATCAATTCTACGATCTTATCTTTTATTTCTGCTGAAGTAAAAGGCATACCTTTTATTTTGTTTAATCCTTTTGCATCAATGAAATATTTATCGCGAATCACTTTAATAAGTTGACCGTTATTGATTTCTGGAATCAACACCTGATCAAAATTTTTCAACATTTCACCTAAGTTTTTCGGAAAGGGATTCAGGTATTTTACCTGTGCATGTGATACATCGTATCCTTCTGCAATAGCTTCTTTAACTGCTACTTTTATTGATCCATAGGTTGAGCCCCAACCTAACACCAATAATTTTCCTTTTGCATTACCAGCATCAATTGTTTGAAGCGGAATATAATTGGCAATACCATCCACTTTCGCCTGACGAATTTTCACCATCAATTCATGGTTATCAGGGTCGTAAGAAATATTTCCTGTTTCATTTTCTTTTTCAATACCACCAATACGATGCTCCAAACCTTTTGTGCCTGGGATAGCCCATTCGCGAGCAAGTTTTTCGTTACGTTTATAAGGAAGATACTTCTCTCCTTCTTTCAATGTGTTCTTCGCAAAATTCACCTTAATTTCTGGTAAACTAGCTGCTGCAGGGAATTTCCAAGGTTCTGAACCATTGGCTAAATAACCATCACTCAAAAAGAAGACAGGTGTCATGAATTCCAATGCAATACGACATGCTTCAAATGTACTGTCAAAGCAATCGGTTGGAGAGTATGCAGCGACAATTGGCACGGGTGCTTCACCATTACGTCCATGTAATGCTTGCATTAAATCTGCCTGTTCCGTTTTGGTAGGCAATCCAGTACTTGGTCCACCACGTTGAATATTTACGATTACAAGTGGTAATTCCTGCATCAAAGCAAGTCCAATTGCTTCGCCTTTTAAGGCAATACCAGGTCCTGACGATGCTGTAACAGCCAAAGAGCCACCGAAAGATGCACCAATAGCCGAAGTTATGGCTGCAATTTCATCTTCTGCCTGAAATGTTTTTACTCCGAAATTTTTATGTTTTGAAAGCTCATGCAAAATATCTGTTGCTGGTGTTATAGGATATGTTCCATAAAATAAGGTCAATCCTGATTTTTGAGAAGCTGCAATTAATGCAAGTGCTGTTGCTTGATTCCCAACAATGCTTCTATAGGTACCTTTTGAAACTGGTGCTGGCTTCACTTCAAAGCGATTCATCGGTGCTTCAACTGTATCACCATAATTAAAGCCTGCTTTTAATACTTTAACATTTGCATCAATTAATTCGGGGCGTTTTTTGAATTGTTCTTTTAAAAACTCTACCGTATTATCCACTTCACGATTGTACATCCAATAGATATATCCCAATACAAACATATTTTTTGAACGATCCATTTCCTTTGTTCCAAGGCCAGAATCAGCCAAAGCGAGACGTGTAATTTTTGTTACGTCTATCTCATGAACAATATATTTATCAAGGGAACCATCTTTAAGTGGATTTACACCATCCGGATATTTCGCCAGTTTTAAATTCTTTGAATCAAACCCATCGGTATTGGCGATAATAATACCACCTTGTTTTAGTTGTTTAATGTTTGCTTTTAATGCTGCAGCATTCATCACTACTAGCACATCACTTGCATCACCGGCAGTAAATACTTCATCACTTCCAAAATGTAATTGAAAGCCGGAAACACCTGCTATTGTTCCTTGAGGGGCCCTGATTTCGGCAGGAAAATTTGGAAATGTACTGATGTCATTTCCATATAATGCAGCTGTCGTTGTAAATTGTGAGCCGGTTAATTGAATACCATCACCGGAATCACCTGCAAATAGAATTACTACATTCTTTTTTATTTCTGTTTTAGCTCCCATTTTAATAGTCCTGAGACTTGCTCAGGTGTTTATAATTTTTTAGTTGATTCTGTTGATTAAAAAAAAAGGTTTCTCCCTTGGGGAAAAACCTTTAAAATATGTTGATTATATATAAAGTTAATCCCTGTAAACGGATAGTTTACAACACAACGTGCTACAGCATAAAATATGGTGGGGATAACGGATCATTTTCATTTAATATTTCGGCTACAAAGGTACTGATAAATGTTTGTTGCTCCAATAAAAAAATGTATTATCTATAGAAATATTAGGTAATTATACCGGAACCGAAACATTCACCGCTTCTACGGCTGTAATTTCAGGAACAGAACGTTTAATCGATTCCTCAATCCCTGCTTTTAATGTCATCATACTCATGGAACACGACTTACATGCACCTAATAATTCCAATTTTACTACTTTTTCAGCTGTTATTTCAAGCAAGGATACATTCCCACCATCGGCTTGCAAATAGGGGCGAACCTGATCCAGTGCCTCTTCTACTTTTTTTATCAAATCATTCATTGATATATCGCTTATGTTTGTTTATTCTAATTATTAATCTGCAACAGATAAGATTTTGGTAGCATTAACAATAGATACCTGTTGTGCTACATTCTTCCCAAGCTCCATAAAAGCCAGTGCCTGAGGCGTATTTTCCTGCAATACTGCAGGTCTTCCCGCATCTCCTGCTTCACAGATACTTTGTACAAGTGGTATTTCGCCTAACAAAGGTACCTGAAGTTTTTCAGCCAATGTTTTTGCCCCATCTTTTCCAAAAATATAATATTTAGTAGTGGGTAATTCTGCTGGAGTGAAATAGGCCATATTCTCAACGATACCCAAAACTGGTACATTAATCTGCGGTAACTGAAACATACCCACTCCCTTTTGTGCATCGGCTAAAGCCACTTGTTGGGGCGTGCTTACGATAACAACACCATTCAAAGGCACAGCACCTACTAATGATAAATGGATATCGCCTGTACCGGGTGGCAAGTCGATAATCATATAATCCAACTCCCCCCAATCAGCATCTGAGAACATTTGCGTAAGTGCCTTTGAGGCCATCGGTCCTCGCCACACAATAGCTTGAGAGGTATCCGCAAAAAAACCGATGGAAAGTAATTTTACACCATAATTTTCAACAGGTATTATCTTGTTGACACCATCAATAACTTTGATCAAGGGCTTTTCATGCACCACATCAAACATAATAGTTTGAGAAGGGCCATAAATATCAGCATCAATTAAACCGACTTTTGCTCCTTGTTTTGCAAGGGCCACTGCCAGGTTTGATGCAATTGTTGACTTACCTACTCCACCCTTTCCGGATGCTACTGCAACGATATTTTTTACTTTGGGTAATAATGCTCCTTTATTTTGACGTTCTGTAACGTTTGCCGTCATTTTAACATCCACTATGGCTTCTTTATCCACAAAATGAAGCACTGCATTAACGCAGGCTTTGTGAATCAGCTCTTTCATTGGACAAGCAGGTGTAGTGAGTACAACTGTAAAATTTACTTTTTTCCCTTCTATCTGTAAATCCTTAATCATGCCGAGTGTTACCAAATCTTTTTTTAGATCCGGATCCTCCACATTCTTTAACGCCTCAAGAATTTGCTCTTTTGTAATGCTCATTCCTTATAAATTTTTGCTTTTTGCAGCGCAAAGATACGGAAAATTGTGATCGATTGTCTATGAAATCGGCAGAATAAAAGCTATTTCCCTGATTCGTTATTTAAATCAAGTCGTACCCTGTAAGCCACACCGATACTGAATACCAAACCATTTTTAACCTGAGCAAATACGGGGCTGATCAATGTTTGTTGATCGGTATTGTACTGGTATTGAACAGGTGATTTTCCAAGGGCATAGCCCAATTCTCCAAACAACAGTATTTTCTTGTATACAAAATAATCTAAAAACAACTTCAACTGTATTTCATTGTATCTGACATAATCGTTATTTTCATTTTGAGACAATCGAAAAGATCTGGTGTACGATTTAAAATTTAAGCCTGTATATAGTTTATTTTTTATCAAATTAAATTCAACTTTATAGTTGGTCGGAAGGATTCCATAAAAATTTATTCTATCCGTTGCGCGCCAATCAACACCTACCAGTGGCATAAAAAAATTACCAAATGCTTCCCGATTGTAATACAAACCTGCTTTAATTTTTAACTGATCGTTGTAAACAAAGTTTTGTAAAAATATTCCTCCCATTTGTAAATCCAGTTTATCTGTTTTATCTCTAAAATCAGATGCTATTTTGGGAATTGCCATAAGCACGGTTTTCCACTTCTTATTTTTGGTCACCAATTGAAAACCTATGGGCAAGGATATGCTGGTGACAGCATAATTATAAGAAGAGATGTGCGTAGTATTTAAATACTCCGAATTCAAACGCAACAGGAATACATTTCCATTTTTAAATTCTTTGGGTATAAAAAAATTTAAAAAATAGTTATCTGTTCTGTTTTTTTGTGAATCAAAATCCTTGTAGGGCGCAGAAAACCTTTGATAGCTAAACGATGCAATATCAGCGAAAGGTTGGGCTTTTATAGTACTTGCAAGAAGACATACACAGCAGGTAATAAGCAGCATTTTATTTTTCATACAGCAATATTAAAAAATTGCCCGCAGAAAAGAACTAAAAAGTAAAGTATTTAAGATCTATTGATTGTCTTCTGCCTTATGGAAGCGTATACCAATCATTAGTTCATGTGTTCCGGTGATGTATTTTTTTATACTTGAAAGTGTATAATCATAAGAGTATGCAATAGAGATATTCTCTTTTATATTAAATCCTACAATCACCGAAGCAGCATCCATATAGCGATATACAACACCCAGCCAGTATTTATCTTTGTAAATAGCACGTGCACCAAAGTCAAATTGTAAGGGTACAGGATCAACATATTTTAAGCAAAGAGATGGTTCTACTTTAAAACTTTCACCCACATTAAAACTATAAGCCCCGATTAAATACGTATGAGCATTCAGGCGGCTTGTAGAAGCTGTTATGCGATCATAAAATTTCACTTTATTCTGCAAAATTTGTGGGACACTTGCTCCAACGTACCATTTTTTATCGGTTGAGTACACATATACTCCTGCTCCAAAATCAGGTGCAAGCAGGGTTTGTTGCCCAGGACCGATTGTTTGATCATCCGCATCATGCATGGAAATTTTAGTTCCGTCAACCACAAATTGCACAGCACCAGCAGAAATCCCAAAGGAGGCTTTAATTTTTTCTGTAAGTTTTAAATGATAGGCATACGAAAGATAAACACCTGTCCTTCTTGTTGGGCCTGTCACATCCGAAAATATCATTCCACCCAATCCCATTTTCAAAGATTTAGTAGGCCCTTGTACATTTAAAATATACGTACGAGGAGCATCGTTAATTCCTACCCATTGATAGCGAGCATCACATTTTGCTTCAAAATAAGTGTTGCTGCCACCAATTGCCGGGTTCATCGCATAACCATTTATCATATAGTTACTATACTGCGGTAGTTGTTGTGCATTCATTTGAATGGCACAAAACAACAGATAGATATATAAATATTTCTTCATGTATTAACGCATTATAGTAACCGATCCTGTATAAACAGGTATTTCCGGATCGTGCAGATCAATAATATAATAATAGGTACCTATTGGTAAAAGTTTTCCTTTATACATTCCATCCCATTTAACGTTGTAGCCTTTGGAGTGGAAGACTATTTCACCCCAACGATTGTAAAGTTCCACAACACATTCCGGGAATAAGTCTATTCCATTCAGTGTCCAATAATCATTTTTTCCATCTCCATTCGGTGTTAATCCGGAAGGGATTTCAATAGTTGGTTGCAAGGTCACCGTTACAGAATCCGTTGAAATACATCCTTGCAAGGAAGTTACTTTTACGGTATAAACTGTTGTAGCTTGAGGTGTGGATATAGGGTTTGTACTTAACGGATTATCCAAATAAGTAATCGGTGTCCATACGATAGTTGCACCAATAGCAGTGGTGGTTGGATTTCCACCGATTGACACACTGTTACCGATGTATACATTTTTATCTGATCCTGCATCTGCACCAGGCAGAGGATTAGAAGTCAACACAACCGTATCATTCATACTACAACCTGTTCCATTATCTACATATACGTAATAGCTTGTTGAACCACTTGGTGGATTTACAGTTACCGTTACAGCGCTACTAATTAAGGTGTTTCCAGGTAATTGGTACCATTTATAATTTACTCCATTAACACTATTGACAGCATTTAATGTATAGCTATTTGCCTGACAGAAGGTGGTATCTTTACCAGCATCCGCTATTACTGTTTGAGTTGACAATACCGTTATAGAATCTTTGATCCTACATCCATGAAGATCCGTAACTGTGATTGTATAATTTCCACTCAGTGCTAAGGTCAAATCTTCTGTTGTGACTGTTGATTTTCCACTCCATTGATAAATATAAGGTGTAGTACCTCCTCCTACAGTTACATCAATAGATGCATCCGGAGTTGTATTACAACTTGCAACAGTTGCCACATGGCTTATTGTTAAAGGTGAAGGATTCGTAAGTGTTATGGATTTAGATGCAGTACAACCATTTAAATCTGTAACAACTACTGAATAAGTAGTTGCTGTAAGTGATGTTAAGGTTCCGGTTGTTCCGACAGCTGGTGTCCAGTTAAATGTAAACGGCAATGTTCCTCCGGATGGAACTACTGTAATGGTACCGTTAGCATCTCCATTACACAATGGATCTGACACATTGCCTAAATTAAGAATCACGGCAGGTTGTTCATTAACAGTAACAGATGCACTGGATGCACAACCATCTGCACTTTTTACTTGAGCAACATAGGTTCCTGCACATAAACTAGATATTGCGTTTGTGGTAGCACCGTTACTCCAAGCTGTTGTATATGGTGTTGTTCCACCGGTTGCTGTAACAAGTGCTGTTCCGTTGCATGTTGCACCGCAGGTAATGTCTGTTGATGTTGCAGTAACAATCGGCCCGTTCTTGGTATTAAGAGGAATAGTAACTGTTTGAGTACAACTTGCATCTGAAATTTGTACGGTGTATATACCTGCAGGAAGAGTTGTAAGTATTAAACTTGTTGAACCTGTGTTCCATAAAACGGTATATGGTGCAACACCTCCACTTGGTGCAATGGTAATTTGTCCATCATTCATATTACAAGATGGTATTTGAATCACTTGATTTGCCAATATCGGTGCTGGCTCCGTAATAACTACTGAATCAACCAGTGAACATCCTTTGCTATCTGTTATTTTAACATAATGCGTCCCTGCACATACATTGGAAATGGCTGCTGTTGTTTGTCCGCTTTGTAACCATAAGAAAGTATAGGGTGCAGTACCACCAACAGGTGTTATTGCTGATACGGCTCCATTACATAAGGCATTGCATGTTACATTGGAAGAAGTGATCGTTGCACCGGTTGGACCATTTGCATTACTAACCGGAACATTAACATTTGTTGTACAACCTAAACCATCTTTAACATCCACTGAATAAAGTCCGGCACATAAATTTGTTGCAACAGCTGTACTTTGTCCATTACTCCATAAATAAGTATAAGGTGGTTGTCCCCCGCTAGCAAGTAGTGTAGCCTGACCATCGCAAATACCGCATGTTGCATTTACAATGGTTGATGAAGCAACAACCGGAGAATTTGTTGTAATTGTTACATTCACTTGTATCGAACAACCTAAAGCATCTTGTATAGTTGCAGTATAACTACCCGCACATAATGCTTTCGCAGTGTCCGTAGTTTGACCAGAAGGATCGTTCCATTGAATACTATAAGGAGGAGTGCCGGTTGTTATTTTTAAATAGGCCATTCCGTTGCATTGTGATGCGCAAGAAATATTAACTGCTGTACCAGTAGCTGTAAGTGGTGATGTTTGTCCAACTACAAACGTATCCGTTTTTGTACATAAGCTGGAATCTGTAATTGTTAATGAATAGGTTCCAGGGCACATGGAAGAAACAGTTGAAGTTGTTTGCCCGCCTGGGCTCCATAAATACGTATATTTATTTATGCCGGTTCCACCTGTAGGAGCAACAATAATTTTTCCAGTACAAACACCACTACAAGCTGCACTGGTAATTGTTGCATTGGATAAAATTTGCGCCGGTTGTGTGATCGTAACCGGACTAAAATGTAAACATAAATTATTGTCTTTTACTTCCACCAAATAATTTCCAGCGCATAAATTGGCAGCTGAATTTGTTGTTGATGGTGTTGGAAGATTGTTCCATAAATAAACATAAGGGGCGGTTCCGCCAATTGGTGTAACAGTTCCAGAACCATTGCATTGACTATAGCATACAGCAGGTGTGGTGACAACAGTTTCACCTGTAGGGCCACTTGAATTATTAATTGGAATTGTAAAAGAAGAATCACAACCCAATGCATCTGTTACAAGCAATGTATAAATGCCTGCACAAACATTTGTTTGATTTGCAGTTGGTGGAAGTCCTCCCGACCAGCTGTAAACAAATGGAGAAGCTCCTGTTATCGGATTTACTGAAATTGTCCCATCACATGCATTACATGCAGATGGTGTGTTACTGATAACTACATTCACAGGTACTGGATTTGTAACTGCAACATTTTGTGTGTCTTTACAACTATTGGCATCTGTTACCACAACTGTATAATTTCCTGCGCACAAATTTGTTATCGTTGAAGTTGTCAATCCTCCCGGGGTCCATAAATAGGTGTACCCTGCTGTACCGCCTACAGGAGAAGCTGTTCCCGAGCCATTACAACTACCAACACATAAAGGAGATGTAGTAGTTGTATTCGCTATTAAAATAGATGGATTAATGAGTGTAACATTTTGAGTACTTGAGCAACCTAATGAATCTAATACATTTACTGTGTATGTACCGGCACATAAATTTGAAAGGTTTTTTGTTGTTGCACCTCCTGGTGTCCAGCTATAAGTATATGAACCAGTACCACCGGTAGGATTTGCAATTGCAGTTCCATTGCAGGAAGCATTACATAAAGGGTTTGCAAATGTTGCATTTGCAAGGACAATTGCGGGTTCGGTAATTGTTACAGCAGGTGGAAAACTAAAACAACCATTTGCATCAATAACAGCTGCGTTATAGGTACCAGCACATAAAGAAAATGCGGTATCATTTGAAATTGTTCCTGGATTCCAAACATAAGAATAAGGGGCTACACCTCCACTTGCAATTACGACAACCATTCCATTACATACATTATTACAAAGTAAATTTCTTTTTGTTGTTGAAGATGTCAATGCAGTTGGTTCTATTATGGTAACTGTATCTTTTGCAGTACAACTATTGCCATCGGTTACTGTTACAATGTATTGATTTGGACAAAGATTAATAATTGCTGACAATACAGAAGATACCGGTTGATTGGTCCATGAATAAGTATATACACCAGATCCGCCAATAGCTGTAGCTGTAGCTGTTCCATTGCAAGCACCTTTACATCTGACATCTGTAGATGCGAGCGTCACCTTTAAAGTTGGTGGAGATATGATGGTAATAGTTGATGTAGTACTACAATTATTTGCATCCTTAACTGTTGCTGTATAATTTCCTGCACATAAATTTGTTAAGGACGATGCTGTTGAGCCTGTACTCCATGAATATGTATAAGGAGCCTTTCCTCCGCTTGGAGCCAAGGTAATTGACCCATTGCAAGCACCTCCGCAGCTTTCATTTACCACTACCTGATTAAAATTTAATGCAGGTGGATTAAATACAGTTGTTGTATCCAAGTGCACACAAAGTGAATCATCAGTAACTTGTATGGTATAAGTAGTTGTACCACATAACGCAGAAAGCGAAGTACTTGTTGAACCGCCGGGGCTCCAGGAATAAATATATCCTCCTGCTCCACCACTTGCCACAACAGAAGCAGTACCATCACATGCATCATGACAAGAAACATTTGTATGAGAAACGGTTAAAGATGGCCCCGCTACGTTATTTACCAAATAACTAAAATTGCTTATACAACCTGAGTTATCTCTAATATCCAGTGTATATGCCCCTGCGAAGAGATTCGTAATTTTAACAGTTCCGTCGCCAGTTGGTGTTCCTGGCCCCCAATCGAAGGTATAAGGTGAGACACCTCCGGCAGGTGTAACGGTAATTGTTCCATTTGATTTTGTACAATTCGCATCCGTTGAAACACCAGGAGCTGTAATTGCAGCGGGTTGCGTTATCGTGACGGTTGCAGTAGTTGTACAACCTTTAGAATCTCTAACTGTTACTGTATAAGAACCTGCACATAAACTTGAGGCAATTGCTGTTGTTTGTCCGCCGGGTGCCCAACTATATGTATAAGCCCCTGTTCCACCCGAAGGTGTTGCTGTTGCCGTACCTGTGCAAACGCCTGAACAAGCAACATTCGTGGATGCTGTTGATACAGTAAGTACAGGAGGGTTTGTAAATGTAACCGTATCTGTATTGTAACATCCGGCAGCATCAGATACCGTCACTGTATAAGCTCCTACACATAAACCACTAACAGTTGAAGTTTGAGCAGGAGGATTTAATCCCGGACCTACCCATAAAAATGTGTAAGGCAACGTTCCTCCAGTAGCATTTGCCGTAACAATACCATCACAGTTACCGGCACAGCTTAATACAGTAGAAGAAGTTGTAATATCAATAATAATGGTTTGAAGAATAGTGACAGTCGCTGTAGACATACAACCTTTTGAATCTGTAACAGTAACAGTGTATGTCGTATTCGGACAAAGCCCTGTTGCCGTAATAGTTGTTTGACCACTAGGTGCCCAAGAATATGTATAGGGACCTGTACCACCAACAGCCGTAACTGTTGCGGAGCCATTACAAATATTACAACTGGATGTCGATCCGGAAATAGAAGCAGATACAAGAGTAGGTTGTGTAACCGTAACCGATTGATTGGATACACAATTATTAACGTCCGTAACTTTTAGAGAATAGGTGCCTGAACATAAGTTTGTAGCTGTCGCTGTGGGTATATTACCCGGTGTCCATAAATAAGTGAAAGGTGCTGTTCCACCAATTGGAGTAGATGTTGTTGAACCGTTACAAACACCCGAACATGTTGTATTTGTTACAACAGATGGGTTTGCAAAAATTTGTGCAGGTTGATTAATAGTAATAATTTTTGTTTGCGTACAACCAGCGGCATCTCTTGCGGTAACGGTATAGGATCCTGCACAAAGACCTGTAATATTAGCAAGCGTTTGACCACCTGGCGCCCAAGAATAAGTATAGGGAGGTGTTCCACCACCGGCAATTGCAGAAGCTGAGCCATTGCACAATCCAAAACAACTGATATCACTTGAACCAGTTGTTAAACTTAATAAGGTTGGTTGTGTAATAGTACGTGTAGCTGTTTTCGTACAGTTCCTGTTATCTGTAACAGTAAGGGTATATGTTCCTGCACATTTGTTGGAAATGTTCTGCGTTGTTTCTCCTCCGGGAGCCCATGAGAATGTATAGCCAGGAGTTCCACCGCTAACGGTATCGGTTATTGTTGCATTACAAACTGAATTACAGGCGATGGTTGTTGAGGCCAACGTTACGACAAGAGCATTTGGTTGAGTGATTGTAATCGTTTGTGTTTTTACGCAAGAGCCCGCATCTCTCACTGTCACCGTATAACTTCCAACACATAATGATGTAATTGATTTTGTTATTTGACCGCCTGGTAGCCATGAATACGTATATGGTGCTGCTCCCCCGGTTGGGTTTGCTGTTGCAGATCCATCACATAATCCATTACAAGATATGTTGGAACTTGTACCGTTTACTGCCAACACGGATGGTTGCGATATAACAAACGCAGCCGAAGTATCCTTACAGCTATTTGCATCCGTTACAACCAGACTATAAGTACCAGGACATAAGCCAGCAACTGTTGAACCTGTTGCCGGTGGAATAATAGGCAACCATTTATACGTATATGGAAGAGTACCTCCGCTGGTCGTATTTGTAGCTGTTCCATCGCAAACACCAAAACAAGATACATTTGTACTCGTTGAAGTAGCATCCAATACAGTAGGTTGAGTAATTGTTACCTGATCCGTAGATACACAATTATTGACATCTGTAACTGTAATGGTATATGTATTCGGACATAAATTTGTTATGGTATTTGTTGTTGAGCCTGTTGGCGTTCCTGGTGTCCAGCTATAAACATTTCCTCCAGAACCACCCGTTACTACAACTGTTGCACTTCCATTGCATTTTGAATTACAAGTAACGTTTGTTCCACTTGCAGTTGCATCCAAAACCGCTGGTTCGGTTACAGCTACTATAGCTGTTTTAACGCAATTATTTTTATCCGTTATAGTTACTGTATAGCTTCCGGCACATAACCCTAAAATCGTATTTGTTGTGGAAGCAGTCGTAGTCGAAGAACCTGTTGACCAATCATATTTATAAGGTGTTGTCCCACCGGCAACAGTGGCTGTAGCTTTACCATCACATACGCCTCCACAGGTAGCATTTATTTTTGTGAGTGATACTGTTAATACAGTTGGTTGCGTAAGTGTTGTTGTATATAAAACTGTACATCCATTTTTATCTTTAATTGTATCCGTATAGCTGCCCATACACAACCCAGAAATTGATGCAGCATGTGAACCATTGCTCCAGGAATGTGTATAAGGTAACGTTCCTCCCGAAGGAGCAGTTGTAGCTGTTCCATCACATACACTAAAGCAATGAACATTCGTACTTGTTCCGTTTGCCACCAGCAGCGTGGGTTCTGTTAAAGCAGTTGTTTTATTTATAGTACAGGCATTCGCATCTTTAATGTTAAGTGTATAAGAACCTACACATGCAGCTGTCAATGTTCCTGGTGCAGCTACTACTATATTGCCTGGTGACCAGGTATAGGTAAAAGGAGGTGTTGCTCCGGAAACAATTGGAGCTAATGATCCATTACAAAATCCAAAACAAGTTGGGTTTGTTAAATTAAAAGCAGCATTAATTGGGGTTGGGGCTAAAACAGCAAAGCCGGGAGAAGAATTAAATTGCCCACCATTTCCATTATCTTGAACCAGTACATTATAGGATTGCTGACAAAGATTTCTAAGTGTATCTGTATTATTAGCGGATGAATTTGTTGTTCCATTACTCCATTGATAAACGTATGGGCCAATACCTCCAGTTACAGTTGCCACAATAACGGCTTTGCAATCACCACTACATTTGTTCTCCACAATTTGTGAAATGGCAACGGTGTGCAATGGAAATGAACTATGAATCGCAGTAATTTTTTTATACTGCAAACCTTCTGCTGATTTAAAATTGGATGCGTTTGGTTTTTTAAATTTCAATTCCGATTCTCCTGCTTGAAATTCCAGTTTATTTTTCTCTGATAAATCCCAAACATTTTCAATCGTTACAATAGAATTCGTTATGTTTAGCTCTCTTACCTCAGGAGTATTGCTAATAAAAGAGCCACAATTAACATTTTTCCCATTTGTATTCAATCCTCCTTTAAGTAAATAAATAGAGGTTGAACCAGAAGTGCTTAGGGCATCGGTTAATATCCAGGAACCAGTGCCATTAAAAATAACATCACCCAGCAGTATTTTTCCAGATGTGGTAATTTTATTTTCTGCGGAAGAAGAGAGTAATTTTAACTGCCCTTTGAAATTATTCGTTAACAATTTTGAAAGACTGAATGAACCATAAACAGCTAACGTGCTTTCAGCTGCTCCATCAAGAATTGCATTGGAAGCTGTCCAGGTAAAGTTTGCACAGGATGCAGTCGCCTGTATTTTCAATGTTTGGGAGGGTGCTAAAAAGGAATGACCGTCTATAAAAACATTGTCTTCTGAAGAAGGAATTGAAGCCCCACCTTTACCACCGCTAATCTTCGACCAATGAGCAGTATTGCTCCAGGTGCCAGATCCTCCAACCCAATATTTATTCGCAGCCTTACTATTTAAGGCTATCAATAAAAATAAACTTAAAATTAAATGTAACGATTTTTTCAAACGATGATTATTTTTAGGAAAAATGGGATTGATTCACAAATATGCTATTAATTGTTTAATTAAAAAAATTAGGACTTCTTGTGATCATCTCTATAACTAATGCCAAACATAATTTAAAAAAATTTAAATTGGGGATTAAATTCCATTGTGTAACTTATCATCGTTCAAGGCGTCAGGGACGTTAAAATAGCACCAGTTCAAAATTGGTACGAGTCCTGTAACAAATGCGCTTTGTAGGCGTCTTAAAAAAAAATAAAAAAATGAACACTACATCGTTTAAAACAAAACTATATGGTTGTGCCTTACTAATGAGCCTTTCCATATTCTCCTTAACTGCTCAACAACTACGAAAAGTAGATGACTTTACAGGTATTCGAGCTGGTGATGCTTTGAAAATAATTATTTCCCAATCGGATGCAGCTACTGTAAAAGTAAATGCTCCCGAAGAATTACAATCCTACATAAAAACAGAAGTGAAAGACTCCATTTTATATATTTCCACCGAAGGAAATATGAAGGATGATCAGGACATCACGGTCTTTATTACGGTAAAATCTTTAAATAGTTTAGAAAATTCAGGGATTGCTGATATAAAATCTGAAAATAAATTAATTTGCGAGAATTTGACGCTAGTATCCCAGGGAGTGGGTAATATGAACCTGGATATTAGCTCAAAAGAGATTAAAGCTCAAATAGATGGAGCCGGTAATGTGACGTTAAGAGGGAACACCCAATTATTAGACATTCGTATTTCCGGGGCAGGTAACCTAAAAGCCTCTGATCTTGAGGCAAATAAGGTAACAGCTAATGTTTCAGGTGCCGGAGATGCCAAAGTAAATGTGGTACAAAGCTTAACGGCTAGTGTTTCAGGAGCAGGTTCCATCATCTATAAAGGCAATCCGGTTGATCGGAATGTTGACATTAGCGGAGTAGGATCGGTTAGAGAAAGCAAAAGCGGGAATGGGGAAGAAACAGCCGGAGATACCACCAAAATTAAATGGGGAAATAAAAAATATATGATTATTGACGGTGAAGACGATACTGATAATGAACAAATGGTTTCCGAATACAAACTCAAAAGAAAATTCAAATATTGGAGAGGGGTTGATCTCGGTGTAAATGGTTTTTTAAATCACAAGGCTGGCTTAAATGTTCCTGACAACGCAACTTATCTAGAATTGGATTATGCAAGATCCATACAGTTTGGACTAAACGTTTTTCAACGAAACTTCCATATCTATAAAAACTTTCTTAACCTATATACAGGACTTGGGTTTGATTTTAACCATTATGCACTGGACCGTGATGTAACGCTAAAACCAGGCGCACCAAAGCTTACCGCCTTAACAGACTCGTCCATTAATTTCAAAAAAAATTACTTAAATGTTACCTTTCTAAAAGCACCTCTGATGATTGAGGTGAATACGAGTAAAAACCCTGAGAATAATATTCACATTGCAATTGGTGCTGAGCTGCTTTACCGCATATTTGCCGTAACCAAACAAACCTACGAAAAGGACGATAAGCATTTCAAAATAAAACAAAGAGATGCGTTTCATTTGGAACCTTTCATCTACAATGCAGTTGCCCGAATAGGTTATAATAACATTAGTGTTTATGCTACTTATGGATTTACTCGCTTGTTTAAAAAGGATCAGGCACCGCAGGTTTATCCGTTTGCTGCGGGGATAACACTTACCATTTAGGTTTTACTTTTATAAAAAAATGCTGCTGATCATTTCAGCAGCATTTTTTTATATAGCCAAATTCAGTTGATATAGAACAGGTTTACTTGGAGAAGCATCGTTTTCAAAACTCGCAATTTGTATATTCAGCAAATACATCCCATCAAAAATTGTATTGGGTACATAAATCATTTCCGTAATTGTACGGTTTAATTTTGTTTGATGCGGATATTGCCAAAATGCATGATGCGCCAATAACTTCCCTCCATCTACTTCTTTATCCACCGACGGTAGATCAATAAGCAAATGATCTATTCTTAATTCATGAATGAACAAAGCTGCATCTTCCGTTAAATAGGGTGGATTGGTATTGGAATAATGCTTATTTATTTTCGATACATTATTATCCAATGTTCGAATAATGATTGCTTCCGGTTGCTTATTCCCTAATGTATTTTGCAAATGTGCTTTTGTAATTACCTTATCACCATTCCCTAACTCATCAGGTAAAATCGTAACGAGTTCAGCAATAAAAAAAAATGTTGTAAGCGATTTATTAATTGAATAATTTTCTTTGCTAATATGTCCGACACATTCTGTATGCGTACCATTTCCATGGGGGTTAAATGTAATGTTTCTAAAATTAACGGAACCACCTTTATTTACATCACCAATCCAATCACCTGATTGAACAGGTTCTATTTTAACAGGTGCCACATACCATGCACTTACATTCTCTTCCCCTGTTCTTAATGGAATAGAAATATCAATGGGTTTACTAAGATCCGTTTGATAGGTTTTGCCTTTATGTGAAATTTTTGCAATCATTTTATAAATATTGTTGATTATTTAAGAAGTCATAAACAAATCGCTGGAAATTTTATCGGCAAATAATTTTCCCGCGTCTGTCAAAAATAGAAAATCACTTTTTTGTATGAGCTGATTTAATAAAAAATAAGGTTGTGCCGCTTTTAAACAGTGTGTTAAAAAATTTTGCCCAAACTGGTTTTTTATATAATTCAAATCAGTTCCCCACATTGTTCGCAACGAAGTCAAAATATATTCATTGTACCGCTGGTTAATGGCTAAATTTTCCTGCTCAAACAATGTGTTTTCAAAATCAAGTGTATCACTACTTTCCAAAGCTTGAATATACTTCGCATTATTAGATACATTCCACTGCCTTACTTCCTGATTGTATGAATGTGCAGAAGGGCCTAAGCCCAAGTATTTTTCTTTAAGCCAATAGTTGCTATTGTGTTTGGAATAATATTGCTCTTTACAAAAATTTGAAATTTCATACTGCTTGAAATTATTGCTTTGCATTTCTTTTAGCATCATCTCAAACTGTTCTGAACTGTGTTGTTCATCCACATTTTTTATTTTCCCTGTTGCAATAAGTTTATCCAAAGCTGTTTTCGGTTCAACTGTCAAGCAATAAGCGGAGATATGTTTAACATCCAATCCAAATGTTGTTCTTAGGTTCTGCTCCCATTTTGCATGCGTTAAAGAGGGAATACCATATATAAGATCAATTGATATATTGCTAAAATCATTATCCTGTGCATTTTTAACAACGGCTAATGCTTCTTTTGCATTATGCGCACGATTCATTAATTGCAGATCCTCATCATAAAAACTTTGGACACCAATACTCAACCTATTGACAGGTGTATTTTTTAGTTCTCTTGTTTTTTGAACTGTTAAGTCATCGGGATTGGCTTCTAAGGTTATTTCTGCATTTGCATCAATATCGAAATATTCATACAGCGTTTCAAAAATGTCCATTAACTCGGAAGTATCAAGCATGGAAGGAGTTCCTCCACCAAAGTAAATGGTATTGATTTGTTTTTTATTTTCTTTTGTGTTAAGGAAAAAATCCTTTCTTAAATCAATTTCTTTTTTTAGGGCCTTTAAAAAAGGTAACTTATTTTTTAAGGAAGTAGAAAAATGAAAATCGCAGTAGTGACATGCTTGCCTGCAAAAGGGAATATGTATATAAATACCTGCCATTCGGAGTTATTTATTGATAACGATCCTGAATGTAGTTCCTTTTTGAGGGTCGGAGCTTTTTACGAAAATTTTTCCCGCATGATAATTTTCAATTATCCTTTTGGTGAGTGACAAGCCAAGCCCCCACCCTCTTTTCTTGGTAGTATAACCTGGTTCGAAGATAGTTTTGAATTTTGATTTGATAATACCTTTTCCTGTATCTGAAATATCAATATATACAAATTGAGTTTGATCTTGTAATGATACAGTTACTTCACCATTGCCATTCATTGCATCCACCGCATTTCTTATTAAATTTTCAATCACCCATTCGAATAAGGGAACATTTAATTGTGCAAACAGTGTTGTCTGATCATCATAATCTAAATTAAATACAACATTTTTTGAGGTTCTTAATCTCATATAACCAATTGCATCCTTTAATACAGCAACCAAATCAACATAATCAAGAACCGGTACAGAACCGATTTTTGAAAACCGTTCTGTAATCATCTGCAAACGATTCAAATCCTTTTCTATTTCTTTTGCGGTTTCTTCATCCAAGCCTTTTGTTTTTAAATATTCTAACCAAGCTATTAATGAAGAAAGCGGCGTTCCCAATTGATGTGCTGTTTCTTTTGCCATTCCCACCCAAACTTGATTTTGTTCCACTCTTCGCGCTGTGCTAAATAAAACATAAGCAATCAATAAAAAAACACTGATTACCACAAGCATTGCTAGCGGATAATATTTTAACTGCGTTAATAGAATGGATTCTTTATAAAAGATATAGCTTTTGCTTCCATCTCCAAATTCAACTTCCAAGGGTTGATTTTGAGAGGCCATTTCTGAAAGTGTTGTCTGCAAGAATACAGGGTCCTTTATTTTAACTGAATCTACGTTTGGACCATAGGCGATTACAATTTTTTTTGTTGAGTCAGTATATATAACAGGAACAGAAGCTGAATTGATTGCTACTTCGGAGATAAATGATTTTACGAGATCGTCCAAAACATTTTTTAACTCTGAGAATAATTTTGAATCCTTATAGTATAAATAATTCTTCTGGCCTTTGTAGATATCAATTTCAATGGGTTCTTGCACTGCTGCCATTAATTTCATTTGTTGCAGTAAAAAACTCTTATCTTTTTCTTTTGTAGAATCAAGGTTTCTGGAAGAAATGGGTGCTCCATTCTCATCTGCAAGAATAACAGGAACCGTTGTGTTATCAGAGACCACTTTCAGCACAAACCCATAATCGCTTAATTCGTGGGTTAGCTGCCGTGTTGCTTCGGCCCAAAGCTGTACTTTTTTCCGTTCATCAACTTTTATTTTATTAAAAAGTTCGTTGGTATATTTTACGAGGTTTACTTTTTTCTGAATGGCATCAGCCCAAAGTTTTATTTTAACCCGTTCCTCCTTTGCGATTTTATTTACTAGCAAGTTTGCATACCATAAGGATGCGCCAACAATTAGAACGGCTGCGCAAACCAACCATAATTTCCATTGTTGTTTCCTTGAGTAAATATTCACCAATTCGTTATTTTCAGGGTTAATTAATAGGATCGACTTATGTATAAATTCAAACCAAGCTTAAATTTACTTCTTTTTTAGAAATCTTCCTCTTCCTTCTTCGGTTTCTTTAATTCTTTTTTTTCAGGCTTCTTATCTGCTTCTTGCCATTTTATCTTTGTTTTAACTTCTTTCGCCGTGTTTGCTTTCTTAGTAAGCATTGTATCCCTCTTAAACAAACCAAATTCGTCCTTTAGAATCCCTTTAAAACTTTGTTTCTCCACTTTCAAATCTTGCTTTACGTGTTGAACAGCACTCTTGGAATCATATTTAATAGTAGGTTTGCTGGCGGTTCCTGTCATCAGTAAAAATAAATTGGTACGCCCCAATCCATCATCAGCCACTTGTCCAAATTCATCGTTTTCTCTTTTTGCACGTTTCGCTTTTTTACTCAATAGCTCATTTAGTGACAATTTTATTCTATAGTTAATTTTATTATCAAATGAATGCGTCCCGGAAGCAGTTAAATTAAGAGCATTCGATTTTACTTCCATTTTTGGAATGGTAATTACCTGCTTTTTAATTTCAATCTGATTTTTTAATGTAGCGAATCGTATATTCTCCAGCTCCTTCAAATCAATAAAACGCGATAAACTTTTCATTGATTCAACATTGTTAAGCTCACCATTTTCAATACTTAAATCAACACCTGCGTATAGTTTATCCATATCCATTTTCAACTCAGGTGAAAATTCGGAAGAGAACTGGACTTTAAAAGTAGCAAGCCCCTTAATATTTTTATCTGTAATGTTTGCTTGGCCAAAGTTTTCAAATTCCGAAAACAACTGAGTGATATTTATTTTATTAAAATCAGAAAAACAACTCACCACCAACTTTGTTGAATCACTTCCATCAACCACTGCACTTGTGGTAATGACACCGTCCATTGTTGACAATGCAATTGGGTCTACTACCAACTTTTTATCTTTTAACTGAACAATCCCTTTTATATCCTTAGCAGTAAAGTTTCTGAATTTAAGGTGTTCTATTTCACTATTTAAATTTACATTGATATGTTCAGAAAATTTAAGTTTGTATTTACTTTGTTTAGCTACATCCTCTTGCTTATTGGCAAGTATTTCATTCAAATTAATCATTTTTGAATGTAATGTCGCTTCTACATTTATGTCTTGCTTGTCTTTCAAAGCGTATCCAACAATGTTTCTAAAAAAACCTTTTAACTCAAAATCACTGCTTGAAACATTTCCCGAAAATTGATTCACTATTAAATCGTTGTTATTGAATTTAAAATCACCGTTTATATTCGTAAATTTCAGAATATTATTTTTTATCTGAAGACTCATATTGCTTATGTGCAAATCACCGGCAGTTGTTACTTCGTTGTATAAACCTGTCTCTGCATTCCTGTTGTTTGCTTTAAATACAGCATCGATGACAACTCCTCCGGAAATTTGTTCAATGGTATCGATTTTTACAAAATGTTGTAATTCGGATAAATTGAATGTGGCCTTAATTTTTCCATTAATGGAAGGATTGCTAAAATTGATAATGGTTAATTCCCCTTTTATTTGTTCCTGATTGATGGTTGCCGAAAATGGTTGCAATGTCAGGGCGGATGGTTGTTTCCCATCCATTGTTCCATTGGTATAATGACCTTTTAAATTTACATTATTCAATACAATATTTTCCTTGATTTGTTCAATCGTAGCTTTTCTCATCCCAAAATCTGCAGTAACCTGTGGTGATAGGTCTTTGTAAAATGCTCCTTGTATACTTGCATCGAAATAAAAATCACCTGTACTTTTATATTCCTCTATGTTTTTCTTGTATTGCTTTGGAATTAATGACAACAGTGATTTTATATTCATGTCTTTCCCTTTGATAGCAATATTTAAAACAGGTTCAGTGGAAGCATGAAGCACTTCTCCACTTGTTTCAAAGGCCAAATCTTCAATTTTTATTTTGCCATATCCTATTTTATAGGAATCAGCTATGTTATCTACATTTAGTGTTACATCAGCATACACCTTCCTTTTCTTTAAATAGGAAATGCTATCGGATTGAATGGTATTGAAGAATAACTCAGCTGTTGTTTTCAACGAATATTTTTTTTCTGAAAACTCTCCGGAAAGGTTACTTTTATTTATCGTGACATCTGTTTTTTGATGTTTCTGCAAGTTGCTGTATATAATTCTTAGTTGAGTTACCTCAATTTTCTCAAGAGCAAAAGCAAAGTTTGTATTTGCTGAATCGGTTGATTTTTTCCAGAAATGATAATTATCATTACCATTTTCATCAATGCGTATATTCAGTACTACATTTTCAATTTCAATTTTTTTGATGTGATAATTTTTTTTGAAAATATCCGGAAGGTTAAATTGAAGGGAAATTTTGTTGGCCTTAAAGAGGGTATCCTTTCTTTTACTTTCAATTGCATCCATCGCTTTCAAATCTTTAAAATCAATAGACGCGTATGGAAAATTTTTTATAATGGAGAAATCAATGTCTTTTGTATCGATAATAACGGGAGTATTCAGTTGCTTATTTAATTCATTGATGACATATTGTTTTACTTCCGATTCATACATGACTCCAATACCGAATGCTAAACCAACAAGTGCAATAAACAGTAAAACAATATATAAAAGCCCTTTCCAAATCTTTCGAATATGTTTTTGGATTGGAGTTGTTGAAGGAAGATTATTATTATCAGGCACCGAATTCATTTCATCATTAGCTTATACTACAAAGTTTACAAAAAACGATGCACAAAATCCATCTTTCAAAAAGATGTTATCAATAACGAAAAGTGGATAAGTTTAGTATTGGTGAATCGTCCATAAAACAAGAATTCCGGGCCATTTGATTGATCCGGAATTCTTGTCATTTGATGCCTTATTTTATTTGTCTTCGCTGATCATTTTCAGGATACCTACTTCGGCATCCGTCAACATTCTCCAACGCCCGCGCGTCAATTCTTTTTTGGTAAGTGAACCAAACACGACCCTGTCCAGCTTACGGACATTATAGCCTAAATGCTCAAATATCCTTCTTACAATACGGTTTTTACCGGAATGCAGCTCAATCCCAACTTGTGTTTTATCCTTTCCATCTCCTACGTATGTGACTTCATCCACCTTTATTTGTCCATCTTCCAGTTCCAAGCCTTCTGCAATCTGATCCAAATCCTGCTTTTTTAAGGGTTTGTCCAGCTCCACATGGTATATTTTCCGGACACCGTAACGAGGGTGGGTTAATTTCTTGGTAAGTTCTCCATCATTTGTAAACATGAGCAATCCGGTAGTAGAACGATCCAGACGCCCTACAGGATAAATACGCTCTTTACAGGCGTTGTGTACCAATTCCAATACAGTTCTTCGCTTTTGAGGATCGTCAATAGTGGTGATATAGTCTTTAGGTTTATTTAAAACCAGGTAAACCATTTTTTCCTTTTTCAAGGTTTGTCCACCATACTTAATAATATCCGTGGGCTTTACGCGATAACCCATTTCTGTAATGGTTTTTCCATTTACTTGAACAACACCGCTTTCTATCAACTCATCGGCCTCTCTTCTGGAGCAGATACCGGCATTTGAAATGTATTTATTTAAACGAATCAATCCATCTTCTTTTTCACGAGAATGCTCCGTTGCATTTTTCTTTCCGTTAAACTCTTTCTTTACATAAGGTTTTTTTGTGTAAGCCGGACGTTTCTTTTCTGAATACTTCTCCTCTTTCCCATAATTCAAATCACGTTCGTCCAGGTCGTAAGGATTTGCTTCTTTTGATTTGCTTCCGAATGCTTTACCTTTTTTGAAAGATTCTTTTTTGCCATCGTTCTTTTTGAAGTCTTTATAACTGCCTTCTCTATCACCTTTGTTCTTTCTGTCAAATGCAGGTTTATCTCCAAACGATTTAGGTTCTCTTTTATCTTTATCCTTTTTAAAGCCTTTAACATCAGTATCTCTGTCGCCTCTACCTCTCTTCTCATAAGGAGGTTTATCTTCAAACGATTTACTTTTTTTGAACGTTTCTTCCTTATCATCGCTCTTTTTGAAATTCTTGAAACGGCCTTCTCCTTCGTCACTACCCTTTCTATCGTAGGCTGGTTTATCACCATATGATTTACCTTTTTTGAACGTTTCTCCTTTGTCGTTGTCCTTTTTGAAGCCGCTAAATTCACCCACTCTATTTCGGCCTCTGTCTTTTTTGTCGTCACTTTTATAGTTGCGCTCACTTCCTTCCGAATCACGTCTACGACCGCTTGAAAAATCAGATGGGCGTGCATTGTCACGGTATCTTTCGAATGAACTGTCTTTATCCTTTTTGAAAGATGGTTTCGAAGATTTTGTTGTCGTTTTTTCTCGTCCATCACGCTTAGCAGCGTAATCGTTTTCGGAACTAAAATCCTTCTTTTCTTTTTTAAAAGTTTTACCTTCTTCTTTTGGTGATCGTTCTTTTTTTGCACCAAATTTCTTTTTT
>C688J18823_10000106_pt1 | contig 43393 bp, 40 predicted proteins | sample HopSoiMetagenom1_FD_18823 | JGI IMG/M metagenome (IMG submission 18823)
GATTAAATGGATAGAACAATTTAATCAACTATTATTAAGTAAAGCGACTCGTCATCCAGACGATACACTCTCCTTTACCTCTACTGTTTATCAAGAAAAGCAGGCTCAATCCGTTATCAACTTAGGATTGTCTCATGGTATGGCCAGTATTATCTATTATCTTCAACGCTGTTTGCAGCATAAACAAACGAATACTCCACAACTAAAAAAGGCGCTTCAGCAAGTGATTTCTTATTACCGAAAAAATCAAAATGACCTTTCTGTTCACACTTCTTATTTTGGATCCTGGATAAGTCCTTCCGTTAATAAGTCAAATAGCAGACTAGCTTGGTGTTATGGTGATGTAGGAATCGGGCTCGTTTTTTTATTAGCTGCAGAAACATTGAACGATCCGGAATTAAAGATGTATAGTATGGAGATCTTAAAACACACTACCACCAGAATTGATCTAGAAAAAGAAGGTGTTAAAGATGCTGGTATTTGTCATGGAACCGTTGGTTTAATGAAAATATATCGAAATATCTATCGAAAAACAAACATCCAGGAATTTAAAAATGCCGGTGATTATTGGTTACAAAAGACCATGGAGCTTTCCATACACCCTTCCGGGCATGGGGGGTATCAAACATTGCATGTGGATACCTATCAAAATGACTGTGGCTTATTAGAAGGTGTAACCGGTATCGGAATTGTTTTCCTGGAAGAATTAATGAATAAATCACTTCCCTGGGAAAAATCGCTTATGCTTTCTTAAAACGAATTAATGGATTCGGTGCATCGAAAACTTTTCGCTTTGCTCCTCCCCTTTGTAAAGCCCTGAAATTTCAGCAAACAAGGAATCATTATTTATTAACTTATAGGTGATTTTTTGTGGAAAATCATGTGTTGGATTTTCAAAGATAAGTTGATGATCGGTTGCAGTTGTCAAGGCAAATTTTACAACCTGTCCTTGATTTTGATTTTTTACGATTGGAACATAAAAAAGTGAATCCCCTTTTTGTTCCAATCGTATCCGTTCGGAAGAGAGTGTATCATTATTACGAATAGTATAGCTTCGTCCCACAAATACGTTATCACTTTCTTTTTTCCAAATTTCAGTTACATTCAATCCATCTTGTTTATTTTCCCATTCTCCAATTAACCAACCGGCCTTTTCAATTTGATTTGTAGCCATTTCACTTTTTTCCGTTTCAGCAGATTGATTGTTTTTACAAGAAATAACAGAACAAGCAATCATACCGGCCAAACTATTTATTATAAGTTGTTTCATTGTTTGAGATTTTAATTGAACAACAAGATAAACAAAAAGAGCTACCCGATACAGGTAGCTCTCTGATTTTAACAGATTCAATTAATAGGGTAAGAAGACCGTGGTATCTTTCCGTTCAATGGGATGATACGTAATGACAGGGATTTCACTTTTATTAATTAGTTGTTCGGCTACAGTTCCTGTAAAAAACTCTTTTACATTTTGAACCGATTTACTGGTAATAACAATGATATCTGCATCGATTTGATAACCGTAATCCAAAATCAATTTTGCTGGATTTGTCCCTCTCATGATTCGAACTGTGCTGCGAATGTGATGTGCTCTGAGGTATCTCCAAACTTGATTAGAATAGGCTATTAGTTTACTTTCTGCTTCTTCATCTGTTTGTGTTAATACAGAAATGACACGTATAGTAGAATTAAAGCGTTTTGCAAGAAGAATAGCTTTATCTACTTTTTCACGTGATTCTTTTGTTAAATCAAGGGGAAGTAAAATTGTTTTGTAACCTTCGCGGTTATATTTTCCGCGAATTGTCATTACCGGGCTTTTGGATTCCCTAACCATTTTAAAGGCATTTTTACCGATGATGGTACCTGGTGAAAGCTTGGATGTTAAACCTACCATTACCAATGGTTCCAATACATCAGAAACCTTGTTGATTTCTTCGTACACGTTGCCATGGCGTATCATGGTTTCAACAGGTTGCCCTGATTTTGCAGCTGCTTCTTTTGCCAGTTCTGCCAATTTACGTTGAACAGAAGTAGAAGATGATTCTTCTTCAACGGAAAGCAAAACAATTTTTGCATCGGTATGATGGGCTAAATTATAGGATTGATTAAGTGCTATTACACTTTGTTCTGTTCCATCAATAGGAACAAGAATAGAATTTATAGAGGTTGACATGAGAAAGATTTTTTAATGTGAATACATAAAATTTCAAGAATACGCCTTTCGCTAAGCTACAGCCTACGCGATAGAAATTCAATAAACTTAGGTCGCAAAGAATGCGAGCATAAAAGACAGCTTCAACATCGAACCAAAAGTACGATGGTTGTATTTCTAACCCCTGTATTCAATATTAAATAATCGTTAACTAACATATCCGCGAATGTAATCTTTGGTCATTTTTTCTTTGGGATTCAACAGTAATTCTTCTGTTGGAGCGAATTCTACGATCTCTCCCATATAAATAAAAGCAATATAGTCGGATACTCTTCTGGCTTGTCTCAAAATATGAGTAACCAATACAAGTGTATAATTATCTTTTAGCTGTAAAAATAATTCTTCAATGCGTTGAGTTGAAACTGGGTCCAATGCTGAAGTAGGCTCATCTCCCAAAATAATTTCGGGTTCAATTGCTAAACCACGCGCCAGACACAAACGTTGTTGCTGTCCAATAGATAAACGAGTAGCTGGTCCATGCAGCCTATCTTTCACTTCATCCCAAAGTGCTGTTGCTCTTAAATAACGTTCTACAATTTCATCCAGCACTTTTTTATCGCGTTCCCCATGTATTTTTGGTCCGTAAGCAATATTATCGTAAATGCTCATTGGCAAAGGGAAAGGGCGTTGTGAGAGCAAACCCATTTTTTTGCGAATATGTGTTACTTCAGTACCTTTTGCATACAAATCTTCTCCGTCTACCAATACTTTTCCTTCTATCCTTACATCTGTTCCACTTGTATCTAGTAAACGATTAAGTGTTTTTAGTAAGGTTGTTTTACCACAACCAGAAGGTCCGATAAAAGAGGTAATCTTTTTATCGGGAATGTCAATACTGATGTTTTTGAGAATGTGTGCTTCTCCAATATAAACATTCAGATTTTTTACACTGATATGTGGTGATGCAATTGTCATATTTTATTTTTCGATAATTTTTTACTAAAATATTTTGCGCCAATGCTAATGATCAAAACAATGATCGTCAAAATTAATGCGGCTCCATAAGCTCTATCCTGTACTTCTTGAATGGGGCTGCTCAACTGAAAAAAAATAGCCAGAGGAAGTGTTGCAGCCGGTTGACTCAAAGATGTAGGAATATTATCCGTATAACCGGCCGTAAATAATACACAAGCTGCATCTCCAATTGCTCTTCCAAATGAAAGTAAAACAGCTGTAAGAATTCCGGGGATCGATTGTTTTAACAATACTTTTCCGGTCTCCCAACGTGTTGCTCCCAATGCATAAGTCGCATCAGCTAATTCAAATGGAATGATGCGTATTACTTCATCCATTGCTCTTACCAAGATAGGGATAATTAATAGCGTTACTGTTACAATACCTGCTAATAATGATGTTTTTAACCCAAGCATTACCATGATGGTAAAACCAAATGCTCCGTATACGATAGAAGGTATTCCAAATAATACATCAAAAGCAAGACGAGTAATTGCTACCAATTTTGATTTTTTTCTGGCATATACATTAATATATAAAACGATGGGGATGCTCACGATTAATCCCAATAATGTTGAACCTAGTGTAATGTATACGGATCCGATAATTGCATTTAAAATTCCACCTTCTTTACCGATGTAAAAACCACCTTGGGGTGATTTGCTAACGAGGTCCCAGGTAAGTGAATGAATACCATGAGAAATAATAGTCCAAAGAATCATGAATAGTGAACCAATAATCACTAATGTAGAAACTCCCATTATTCCTTTAAAAATATTTTCTTCTAGTTTTCTCTTATCCATTAGTTTAGCCTCCTTTCCAACCTCATTAAAATATATCTTGAAATCGCATTGAATAAAAATATGATAACAAATAAAATAAGTGCAGCTAACATTAAAGCAGAATCATACATTGGTATAGAAAGCATTTCACCATAATTGTTTGCAATTAATGCAGGCAATGGATACGAACCATCAAACAAGGAATGCGGTGTTTGCGGAATATTACCACACACCATTAATACGGCTATGGTTTCACCAAATGCTCTGGATATAGCCAACACAATGGCAGCAACGATGCCTGGTTTTGCTTTTTTCAACACCACAAATTTTACGGTTTGCCATTTTGTTGCCCCTATGGAGAAGGAGGCTTCACGTAGACCTTGAGGAACTGTTGAAAAAACTTCACCCAAAATATTAATGATCAACGGGAAGATCATAATGGCAAGGATAATACCACCGGCAAGTGTACTGTAGCCTGATGAGTAATCAATAAAATGCGGAGCCAGATGATCCTGAATAAAAGGCACCACAACTAATACTCCCCAAACACCATATACTACAGGTGGAATACCTGATAGTAGATCTACCAATGGATTTAAAATTTGTTTGACACGTTTGTGTGCGTACTCTGATAAATAAATACTTGTAAATAAAGAAAGTGGTAACGCAATAACAATAGCAACCAATGTAACATATAAGGTACCCATAATGAATGGTAAAAAACCAAACTTCCCTTTGAATGGACGCCATACATCCGAAGACAACATGCTCCACAATGAATTTTTTTCAAGAATAGGTCCTGATTTATGATACAATCCAACAATAATCAATACAACAATAAATAAAGAAAGTAAAGTGAGTGTCAGAAACACGCCTTTAATTGTTTTATCTTTTGCTAAACGTAAATTCATTTTATTTTTTTAACTCTTTTTAAAATTTGAAGATTACTTTATAACATTTATTAATTCCTCTTTCAGTTTTTTATCTGTCAATCGAATGTACCCTAATTCATGAACATATTGTTGACCTTGTGTCAACACGTATTTTATAAATTCAATGGTAATTTTATTTGTCGGTTTCCCTTTGGTAACAAAAAAAAGATCTCTTGCCGGCGGACAAGGATATTTTTCAGCAGCAATTGCTGCAATGAGGTCATCCATTTTTCTATAAAAATTTTCACTTGGATCAATTCTTCCATTGTTATTCAAGTCGATGGGCAATACAATTAATCCGTTTGTTTGTTCTTTTGTTTTTAAATCATACACATATACGATGTTGCTATATCCGATAGCTGCTGGGTCTTTTTTGATCGCTTGTGCCTGCCCCGGATCACCATAAACACCAATACCCAAAAGGTCTTCTTGTTTTTTTCCAAAATATTTTGCCCATGTTTCAGCAGCACCAGCTGCATCTGACCTCGTATAGACATGTACAGGCATTTTTGATTTAACTGCAATCGCTTGATTCCAATATTTATAATTTCCTACTACAAAAAAATCATTTAGCGCTTCTTTTTTAATTCCTTTTACTAACAGATCAAATAAAATTGGATTCTTTGCACTAACAGTAGGCACAACTGCATCCCTGGTAACAGTAATTGGAAATGCACCCTTTTTATACTCCTCCGGATTTAATTCTCTAGACAAAAGAGCAATGTCTGAAACATTGGAAAGCACATCGGTAATTCCTTTTCCGGCACCGCCTGCAGATATATCAATTCTGACATTGGGATGCATTATTTTAAATTCTTCAGCCCATTTAACAGCAAGTGGATACAAAGCAAATGCACCGGTAATTGTAATATTACCATTTAAATTCTCGAGTGAAGGTGTCACTGTTTTAATTCTTGTATTTGAATTAAAAACAATCCATATCATCGAAACAATAAGCAGAATAGAAACTACCTTTTTCATGTCAATCTTCTTCGAATAAGCTTTAAAAGCAGTATTTTATGTAATTCCTACCGATTTAGTAAGCATTTCATAAAATACTGCCGCAAAGCTATTAAAAAACTCGTTACGCGCCGACGTTTCTTTGAAAGAAACTACTGCGTAAATACCCTACTATTTTTCAAAAGGTGCGTCAAATGTAAGACTTAGATAGTATAGACCTCCAATGGTTGGCCCAGCTGCATATTGTATATATCGGTAATTCAACAAGTTAGTAGCACCTACTTTAATAGATGTTTTTATTGCTGGTATTTTATAAGACAATTGTGCATCTATTGTACTAAATGCTTCCACTCTTCCTGTAGCTAAAGGGCTTTCCCAAGTGAATGCATCTTGCCATTTCCAAACGATGTTAAACCCTAAATTGTTGAATATTTCTCTGTTTCCAAATTGAACATTGGTTGACCATTTTGGCGTATTAAATCCTGTAATAAATACATCGTTATCACCTTTAATTGTCAGGTCGTTGTAATTAATGTTCCCTGAAATGGTGTATGACTTGAAGAAGTTGTAGCTAACTCTTAACGCTGATCCGTATGCATGATATTCATTTACAGCATTTGTATATACACGGTAACGTGTTCGTGTAGCATTGGTATTGGTTGCAATATCAAATGCCGAGCTATCGGATCCAACAAGATTTTTAGGTACGACAACTTCTACTTGTCCTAAGAAACCTTCCATTATATTGTAATAAGCATCCAGGTCAATAATTAATTTGTTGTTGAACAAAATAGATTTATATCCAAAGTCAAACGCTTGAATGTGTTCGGGTCTAAGTTTTGGTAAGTTTGCCGTTATCAATAATGATTGATTCGAAAGGATGGCAGCTGTTTTTGCAGCACCTGTCAACCCTTTAATGGCATTATTGAAATTATCCGCTGAAGCTTGTGTATAAGAATTTTCTAAATAACCCAAACCTTCATTTACTTTTTCCAAACCACCAACGCGTCTAACATTTCCGTTGTTTACAAACGACAATGCTTCAAACAATGCAGGGAAACGGTAACCATCCTGATAAGACACACGAACGGAGTTACGTTTATTAGGCGAGTAAACAATTGCAGCACGTGGATTAATTTTACCTGTAAATTCAGGGTTTCTGTCGTAACGAATAGAACCTACCAATTTTAGTTTATGATTGAACAATTCTTTGCTCAATTGAATAAACCCACCATATTTACTGTAGTATTGATTTTTACCAAATTTTCCATCTGCGTCAGGAGTTGTTCTTTCGGCGATAGGGCGAGAGAAATCCACAAAATTATTTCCATCAGGAATAACTTCATATGTACGTGCATCGCCACCAATCAATACATTAACAGCAGTATCTAATAAAGAAGATAGATCATACTGAAATTCTGCATGATGGGTACGGCTCTTTTGCCAAAATGCTGAACCACCCACAGGGGAAGGTGTTCCTGCTACAATCGACGGGTGATCCCAATTATTCGTATTGATGATATCATGAAACTGCGCATTGAAAATTTCAGAACCTGGTTGAGGACGTCCTTTATCTGCAGCTTCACGCGCATGTTGATGAGCTGTTACTAAATCAGTACCTGCACCTAACTCACTAACTAATTTTGCCTGATAGTCGTTTTTCCAAACTGTATTGTTTTTAAAACTTAAATCCAAATTATCAGCAGTAGGTTTTAAGTTGTAGGAGTTACCTGTGTTTTCAGAATTGGAATATGCACGTATCTGTAAGTTTCGGTTTTTATATTCTAATGCATGGCTTTGCAATAATACATTATCCAATTGCACTTTATTTCCTCTTTGAAAAACACCATCCATTGTACCTACACGGTATATATAGTTGATTTGTGATTTATCGGTAAGCTTATAAAATAAGCCGATATCTGCTTTCGTGTTGTTTACATTTGGATTTACCAAATCTTTTTCCCAATATCCGGTGCGTCTTACGTTATACGTTTTACCGCCAGCTGTAACGGATACCACGTTGTTTTTTTCATCACCGTATTTGTTCCAGGCATCATAAGCCGGATTGTTTTCTCCTGAATTAAATTCCGCATTCTTAGGATTTGAAGTAGTTAAATAAAAAGGATTTTGGTCGGTTGTATTGGAGGATACCCAATCAACACCTTGAAAATGGGAAGCATTTAAGCGGTAGGCAAATTTATTTTTTGCACCAACAGTTCCTGCAATACGGAAAGCGGTTTCGCTTAAGAAGCTTGGAGCATGATCAATCCCGTCTACATGGTTTACGCCGGTACGTTGATAGATGCTCACTCCTTTATTTAGAAATGGATTTTTTGTTTGTAAGTTGGCTAAACCATTAATAGAATTAATACCATACAGTGCAGAAGAAGATCCTGGAATAATTTCAACGCTACGAATATCCAATTCATTTGGCCCAATTGTATTACCAATGGATGCTCCTAATGTTGGTGCTTGAATATCAACACCATCTACCAATTGCATGAATCTGAAATTGTTAGGGCTGTTAAATCCTCTTGTGTTTGGCACTTTAAAAGTTAAGCTTGAAGTAGTTAACTGCACTCCTTTAATGTTCTCCATTGCATCGTAAAAGGAAGGAGCTGGTGTTTCTCTTAATGCAATGATATCCAGTTTATCAATGGCTACTGGTGATTTCAATATATTCTCTTCTACACGCGAAGCTGAAACTACAATTTCGTTTACAAGAATAGATTGAGGCTTTATTTCAAAATTGATATTGCTTTTTTCGCTCTCAACAATGTATTCTTGTTTTTCATAACCGATATAAGTAACTACTAATGTTAATGGAAATGAATTGGCTGCTTTTAATACAAATTTTCCATCTCCATCTGTTTGGGCTCCTTCTGTGGTCCCTTTAATAGCAACAGTAACGCCAGGTAATGGTTCGCCTGTATTTTTATCTTTAATTTTTCCTGACAATTGAATTCGGCCACTCTGGGCAAATGATGCAACATTTGTAAGTAGCAAGAAGATGATAGCAGTTAATCTTGTTTTCATTGTTTAAATTGATTGATCGGTTTAGTTTAGTTTAGTTTAGTTTAGTTTAGTTTTGTTTTGTTTTGTTTTGTTTTGTTTTGTTATTATATTTACTATAATGTCTACCGTTTTAGTATATTTTTAAAACGTAGCCTTACTTAATTTAATTTAGATTCTGATTTGGTTAGGGTATCCGGGTCGACGACCCTTATTTATAAAATGTCCGAAGACAACACCCCTTATGGGTATAAATGTGGGGATGAACAGATGTAGGAGTAGATCTTTTTTCCATTGCAATTCGTTTATTTCTGGGTTCTTTTATTTGACTAAAATACATTATAAAGCCCGCCGTTAGTATAAAATTTATCTTTCTAAACAACCGTTGTCTTTATTTCGCATGCAAATATACATAATATCTATCAAATTAGTATACTTTCAATAAACTTTTTTTATTTTGCTAATTTTCGAAGAGCAGGAAGGTCCTAATGAGCTCAGTATGAAAGGAAATAGGGAATTATTTGGCTTTTGGCTTTTTCTTTACCATTTCTAATCGTTGCTCCCGTTTAATGATATCCTGTAAGGTGGTACCAGAGAAAATTTTAAGTGTTGCTTCCCGTACATCCTTCATTACATCACGTATACCGCAAACAACTTCATCTTTGCAGTCATCACATCGTTCGTAAAAATTAATACTTACACATGGGATTAATGCAATAGGCCCGTCAATGGATCGCAATACCTGGCTTAAATACACCTCATTTGGTTTCTTAATTAAATAGTAACCTCCGCCTACTCCTATTTTACTGCCAAGTATTCCTTGTTTTCTCAGATCCAACAAGATGGTTTCAAGGAATTTTTTAGGAATTTTTTCTTTCTCTGAAAGATGCCCGATTAAGATTGGCCCTTCACCGTAATTTTTTGCCAGATGAAGAAGTGCTTTGATCGCATATTTGGTTTTCTTTGAAAGCATAGAATAATAGTATAGTATATAAACAAAAATAGCAAAATTTTTTAATTCAGTGTAGTATAATTTAGTTGGAACAGTGGCCATACAAATTAGTATCTTTGCAGTGTTATATCTTAAAAAATGCAATCGATACTAAATACAATAGAAGAAGCAATCACAGAGCTGAAAGCAGGAAAAGTAATTATCGTAGTAGATGATGAAGATCGTGAAAATGAAGGTGATTTTTTAACAGCAGCCTCCAATGTTACCCCTGAAGTGATTAATTTTATGGCCACACACGGGCGAGGGCTCATTTGTGCAGCTATTACTGAAGAACGTTGCAAAGCACTTGGCCTGGAAATGATGGTCAGTAATAATACCTCTGAACATAGTACCGCTTTTACTGTATCTATCGACTTATTAGGTTATGGATGCACAACAGGGATCTCTGCAAGTGACCGTTCAAAAACGGTGCAAGCCCTGATCAATCCAGCTATTAAACCTGAAGAATTTGGTAAACCCGGACATATTTTTCCTTTAAAGGCTAAGAATGGCGGAGTCTTACGACGCGCCGGTCATACCGAAGCAACTGTCGACCTAGCTCGTATAGCCGGATTTGAACCCGCTGGTGCATTGGTGGAGATCATGAATGAAGATGGTACCATGGCACGCTTACCACAATTACTTGAAATTGCTAAAAAACATAACCTAAAGATTATTTCCATTGAAGATTTGATTGCTTACCGCCTGAAAAACGAAAGCATCATTGAACGCAATGTACAAGTGAAAATGCCTACGCAATGGGGTAATTTTGATCTCGTTGCTTATCATCAAATTACCAACCACCAGGAACATTTAGCCCTTATTAAAGGAAGCTGGTCAAAGGATGAACCTATATTGGTGCGTGTTCACTCTTCTTGTTTAACAGGAGACATCTTCGGTTCCTGCCGTTGTGATTGCGGTGCACAACTTCACAAATCGATGGAAATGATTGAAAAAGAAGGTAAAGGAGTAATTGTGTACATGAACCAGGAGGGTCGGGGTATCGGACTACTCAATAAATTAAGAGCCTATAAATTACAAGAAGAAGGACGTGACACCGTGGAAGCTAATGAAGAACTTGGATTTCAAGGTGATGAACGTGATTATGGTGTAGGTGCACAAATTCTAAGAGATCTTAATATTAGTAAAATACGCCTAATGAGTAACAACCCTAAAAAACGTGCAGGACTTATCGGATACGGGTTGGAGATTGTTGAAAATGTTGCCATTGAAATTGAATCCAATGAACACAATGCATTTTATCTGCAAACCAAAAGGGATAAAATGGGGCACAGCATAAAAGTTGAAAAACCTCCTGGCTTGGCATAGCCTATGGCTAAGCCTAAGCCAGGGAATTGGAGGTTCGACTCTTTCAGAGTCGGATTTAATTTTCCAGCATTTTTTTGATCTCCACCAAAATCGGATTCCAGCCCTCTCCTCCATTGTACGTTTCTTCATAGCGTTTTTGCCCCTCAGCTACTTTACTATAATCGCCTTGTGAAATAGTCAGGTTGGTTTGATTTTCCTCCGCCGACAATATACAGGTAACAGTTAGGTAATTTTCAGGTACATCGGGAATAGCTTTGTTATTGGGGTCAATTACGGTATAGACTAGTTTTTTATTCGGTTCAATATCTACAACATGACCTTTTACTGCTACAAAAGGTTTGCCTTCGTATATCATCTCCCAGATTAATGGGCTCCCTTTCTTCCAATCAGAAAGCGCTTCACAACCAAACATGTATTTTTTTGTTTGTTGAGGATTTGTTAATGCATCCCAAACTTTGGAAATAGGTGCATTGATGCTGATGCTGTTTTTTACAATTAATTCTGACATGATTTATAAATCGATTTTTAATCCATCATACGCAAGCTCTACTCCTTCGGGTAATTCGTCACTGACAACAGCGTGTAAACCTAACTGATGACTGATATGGGTTAAATAGGCTTTCTCCGGTTTTAATTCTTCTATTAGTTTTAATGCTTCATCAACTGTAAAATGAGAAATATGTGGTTCTCTTCTCAACGCATTTAATACCAATATTTTTGAGCCCTTTATCTTTTCTTTCTCTGTTTCTGAAATGTAATTGGCATCGGTTATATAAGTGAAATCTCCAATTCGAAAACCAAATACTGGCAACTTGTAATGCATGACTTCTATGGGCAAGAAATCAATGCCATGTATTATTATGGGTTCATTCTGCAAGGGAAATAAATTAATTTCCGGAATACCAGGATATTTAAAATCACTGAATATATATGCATATTCTCTGCGTATAGCTTCCTGAACACGATTCGATGCATATACATCAATTTTCTTTTTACTGATAAAATTAAAAGCACGGATATCATCAAAACCTGCAGTATGATCTTTGTGTTCATGTGTAAAGACGACCGCATCCAATTGCTTGACTCTTTCTTTTAACATCTGTGCACGAAAATCAGGACCTGTGTCAATAACAATTACTTTCCCTTGATCTTCTACCAATATGGAGGTGCGCAGACGCTTGTTATGCGGGTCTATCGATTGACAAACCTCGCAAGTGCATGCGATTAAGGGAACTCCCTGAGATGTACCGGTACCTAAAAAAGTGATGCGCACAATGATTATTTTAGAACTTAAAAATAGATTTTTAAATGGAATTTATTGAACTTTTATGAAAGTTTATTTCTGTTCTAAATTATCGTCATTATTCAGTATTTTTATACTTCTGATAATAATTGTACTCAACTCTATTTTTTATTCTTATGAACAACATCAAACTATCCCTCTTAACAACTTTAATAATTATAGCCATGCTGTTCGTTTGCTGCAATCAACATGATTCACCCACAAGTGTCGGTGTACATCCTGATTCCAGTCATACTGTTTTAGTGTCAATGGATAGTGCCAACAAAAAACAAAGTATTCATATCGACAAATTTTCAAAGTCTCCGGAAACAGATACCTGTTCCTGTTTATATGCTGTTGATTCCGCTTCCTTTATCAAGAAGGAATATATTTTTGCTTACGACTTATCACTCACCGCCTATATGAAAATAAATGATGAGATGGTTAAATTCAAGCAAACAGAATTTTCTACTTCCGGTGAAAACACCATGACCTATTTTAGTAGTGAACGTTATAAAATGATTCTTGAAACGGGCAATGTAAGAGAAGTCGGGAAAGAGCAAACTATTCAAACAGGATCCTTACGGGTGATGGATAACAACGGTAACGCAGAAATAATTGTTTTTTATGGAATGTGCGGATGTTTTAAGAAAAACAAGTAATTCTACCGTTTAAAAGTAATTACCGACCGTTAACTAAATAGGTCTTCCTATAAGCCTTTAATCCCGATAAAAGATATAATTTAGGTTATAATACTGAACTTTTGATAATTCCACAAAGCAATTTTTTAATCTTTTATAGCATGAAACGTTCAAATTATCGATATCCGGCCATATGCTTCTGTTTAATAAGCATTATTTTTACATTTTCTTCCTGCAAAAAACAAAACGAGCTAAGTGTAGATAGTACTGTACCCAATAGTATTTCTATTGATGATTTGAACCCATTTTTGAAAATTACTCCACTCAATATCAATATTGAACTTACGCCTGATTTAACAGGCTCATCGAGTCAGGAAATGGATTTGGATATAAATTCTGATAAAAACCCTGATTTTAAAATCAAGATACAATGCGATTTTGACTCGCCTTCAAAACCTTCACTCACAAGTCAAGTTGACATTCAAGCATTAAATACAAGCAGCTTTGTTCTTTTAGACACTTCATTTATACAACTCATAAAATATGTGAATGGCACGGCTCCTATATGTATCAAGAACTCTGCTTTTTGCTCTCCTAAAATCCTTTCAAAAGGTGATCAAATAAATCTGATAGATAATTGGGAAGATCAGGTAAAACCTTCTCGCACCTTGGTAGGAACATTTTATTTTGATGTAAAAGACCCCTTTGCATATTATATGATTGAAGGGATGTGGAAAGATGTGGAAGAAAAATATATTGGTATTCGCTATGAAAATTATTTAGGATGGATAAAACTTAGCATCCCTAAAAACCACAATAAACTTATCATACATGAAGTAGCATTATATCGTTATAATTAACTACCGATGCGGAGAGAACATTAATTCCAATTAAGAATTTTGTTTTTTCAAGGCCTTCACCTTAAACAATTCTTTCAATTTCTCGATTGTATAATCAATTTCTTCTTTTGTGGTGTATTTGCTAAAAGAGAAGCGTACAGATGGTTGATCCGGTGATGCTCCTATCCCCTGCAATACATGTGAACCTTTGTTGGTACCAGATGAACAGGCACTACCACCAGATGCAGAGATGCCGGCTATATCCAAACTAAACAACAGCATTTCTGCATTTTCTGTTTTTGGGAAACGAACGTTTAATACCGTATACAAGCTATTGTTTAAAGAACCATTGAAACCTACACCAGGAATAGCTTCCTTCAATTGTTCAATCATGTATTCTTTAATTAATGAAATATGCTTCTGATGTTTTTCTACATCACGCAATGCAAATTCCAATGCTTTGGCTAAGCCAATGATTCCGTATAAATTTTCGGTACCACCACGCATGTTGCGCTCTTGAGCACCACCATAAATCAAAGGGTTGATTTTTACATTTCCATTGATGTACAACATTCCAACTCCTTTTGGTCCATGAAATTTATGAGGAGCACAGGTAATAAAATGTACATGGAGATTTTTTAAATCGATATTGTAATGCCCCATGGTTTGCACGGTATCAGAGTGAAACAAGGCATCATATTTTTTGCAGAGCTCACCTACTTCTTTAAGAGGCAGTAAATTCCCAAGTTCATTGTTTGCATGCATTAATGAAACCAGTGAACGTTCATTGTTCTTCAGTAATTCTTCCAAATGATTCAGATCCACTTGACCGTCAGCCAATACATTTACAAAACTTAATTTGATAATGCCTTTGCTTTCCAACGCTTCCAATGTATGCAATACAGCATGATGTTCTATTTTTGAAGTGATCGCATGTTTGATCCCTACATCCTCAATACTGCAACGGATAGCCATATTATCAGCTTCGGTACCACCCGAGGTAAAAAATATTTCGGAAGGAGAAGCATTCAATAATTTGGCAACTGCTTTACGTGCTGATTCTATTGCGGCTCTTGTTTTTCTTCCATGAGAGTGGATAGATGAAGGGTTCCCATAATGTTCGGTTATGTAGGGTAACATTTCATCCAATACTTCTTTATCCAGGGAAGTAGTAGCTGCATTATCTAAATAGACTTTCATTCTTTGTTTTTTTGTTTTAGAGAGTTGTTTCCTGCTATTAATTAGGAAACTGCTAGTTGTTGTACTTTTATAATTTCGCGGATATCCAGCATAATTTTCTTTGCCAGGTTATCAGCGGTTGTTTTGCTTTCGCTTTCTGAATAAATACGAATAATAGGTTCGGTGTTGGAACGACGCAAATGCACCCATTCTTTATCAAATTCTATCTTCACACCATCCACAGTATCTACCGGTTGTTTTTTGTATTTTTCTTTAATGTCTTCCAATATTTTATCGACATTAACCTCTGGTGTTAGTTCAATTTTATTTTTGGAAATGTAATAATCCGGATACGTAGAACGCAGCATAGAGCATGTTTTCCCGTATTTCGCCAAGTGTGATAAGAACAAGGCAATGCCAACTAATGCATCACGACCGTAGTGCAGTTCAGGAAGAATAACTCCTCCATTTCCTTCTCCTCCAATAATTGCTTTTGTTTCTTTCATCAATTTCACAACATTTACCTCACCTACAGCAGATGCGCTGTATTTGCCGGCATGTTTCTCTGTAATATCACGTAATGCACGGGTGGATGATAAGTTGGAAACAGTATTTCCTTTTTTTCCTGATGCTTTTTCTGAAGGGCTCCTTTTGTTCAATACATACTCCGCAACAGCAACAAGTGTATATTCTTCACCAAACATTTCTCCGTCTTCACATACAAGTGCTAACCTGTCTACATCCGGATCCACAACAATTCCTACGTGGGCCTTCTCTTTTTTTACAAGTTTGGAAATTTCTCTTAAATTTTCAGGTAGTGGTTCCGGGTTGTGTGGAAATTCGCCATTGGGCTCACAATATAGTTCCACAATGTTTTCTACGCCCAAAGCCTTTAAAAGTTGCGGTACAACAATACCTCCGGTTGAATTCACGCAATCGATCACTACTTTAAATTTCGCTGCTTTTATTGCTGGAATATCCACTAATGAAAGCGCTAGAATTTTGTCAATATGCTTTTTGAAATACGTATCATCCTTTGTGATCTTACCAAGTGCATTTACCTCAGCAAATGCATACGCTTCTTTTTCAGCAATTGCCAATACATCTGCTCCATCCTTTTCACTGATAAACTCTCCTTTATCATTCAGCAATTTTAAGGCATTCCATTGTTTTGGATTATGACTGGCTGTTAAGATGATTCCGCCATCCGCTTTTTCTTCAGGCACAGCTATTTCCACGGTAGGTGTGGTTGAAAGACCAAGATCTACAACATCTACACCCATTCCTTGTAAAGTTCCCAAAACCAAATTGTTAACCATTTCACCAGAAATGCGAGCATCTCTTCCTACAACAATTTTTATTTTCCTTTTTTCAGCTCCTTTTGCAATAAATGTTGCAAAAGCGGCTGTAAATTTTACTACATCCAAAGGGCTTAATCCTTCCCCTACTTTTCCTCCAATTGTACCTCTAATACCTGATATTGACTTAATTAGTGCCATATTTTTCTATCTATTTTTAGAAACTTTTTTGCTTCAAAAATTTGAAGCTAACAAAGATAGGTTTTATACTATAATTTTTAAAATAAAACTTCTTAACAGGTACCTTTTCGTAACAATTAATTTAGACCTGGATAGTGCATTTTTTATTAATTTCGCGTAAATTTATGAAACCATCATTTTTTGATCGGAATTATTCAATTTATTAATTAAATATTCTGGTATATGAGCAGCGAAGAATTTAGTGAAAATGAAGACAGAGGGGCAGAATACCTATTGGAATTGATCACTCGTTTTGAGGAACTGATATCAACTGGTAAAAATTCTTTTTTTGATGCCGATGAGTTAGAAGAAATTGTGGAGTATTATATTGAGAAGAACAATTCTAAGAAATCGCTTCAAGCCATTGAATTTGCATTGGGCCAATATCCGTTTTCTACGATTTTTTATTTGCGGAAAGCACAGATTTTTGCCGCAACCAATCAAAGTCAGAAAGCATTGGAAATACTTTCCTATGTAGAAAGTATGGAGCCATCCAATGCTGAACTTTTCATGACCAAAGGATCTATTTACAGTCAGATGGGACTTACGGACCAGGCGATTGAAAATTTTAAAAAAGCGGCGGAAAACACGGATGAAATTGATGAGATTTACCTGGCAATGGCTTTTGAGTTTGAGAATACAGGCAAATTTAGTGATGCCATTTATTATTTGAAAAAAGCAATTGCCGAGAATCCGGAAAATGAAGCAGCACTTTATGAGCTTGCTTTTTGCTATGAATTAAACGGTCAATCGGAAGAAAGTGTAAAATACTACACGGATTTTATTGAGATGCACCCCTACACCACTACTGCCTGGTTTAACCTGGGCGTAGCGTATAACAGGCTTGGTTTTTATGAGAAAGCAATTGATGCATATGATTATGCCATTGCTATTCAGGATAATTTTGCTTCCGCTTATTTTAACAAAGCAAATTCCCTGGCCAACCTCAATCGCTTGGATGAAGCAATTGCCGTATACAAAGAAACACTTCAATTTGAGGATCCTGATGCAGTGACCTTCTATTATATTGGAGAGTGTTATGAAAAAAAAGAGGATTATGAACATGCCCTGGTAAATTACAACAAGGCGATTAAGTTAAATCCTCAGCTTGCCGATGCTTGGTTAGGGATAAGCATTGTTTTAGATTGCCAGGAAAAAACAGCAGAAGGACTTCATTATGCAAAAAAAGCAGTGGAGCTGGAAAAAGAAAATGCTGAGTTTTGGTATATCTACGGGGAGTTGCAACAAAAAATGCAATTTTATGAAGATGCTGAAATTTCTTTCAAAAAAGTAATTGAACTTGATCCGGATAATGCTGAAATTTGGCTGGATTATGCCAACCTTTTATTTGAACAGGAAAATAAAAATGGCTCATTGGAAATACTTGCTGAAGGAATTAAACATCATCCACAAAATGCAGAATTACAGTATCGTATTTCTGCCTGTTTGATGAGTATTGGGCAAAAGCAGGAAGCCTTGAGCTTTTTACAAAATGCATTAAAGCTTAACTATGAAAAGCATAGTGAATTGTTTGAATATTTACCACAATTGAAGGACAATACAAGCATAACCGATTTAATTGAATCTTATAAAAAATAGTATGAATTTTACATTACCGCACATCCCTGAGCGTCCTCTAAAACCCAGAAACAGTGGAGTTACAATGATGATGGACAAGGGATTAAGTCTTCGTCAAGCTGAAGATTTTCTATCTGCCAGTAAAGAGTTAACAGACATCATTAAATTAGGCTTTGGAACATCTTATCTGACTAATAATATTGCTGAAAAAATTAAATTGTACAAAGATGCAGGCATGAAAGTGTATTTGGGTGGTACACTATTCGAGGCATTTATTGTTCGCAATATGTTTGATGACTATATGCGATTGCTGGATAAGCTAAAACTGGATTGCGCTGAAGTATCTGATGGTTCTATTACCATGGCCCACGATAAAAAGTGTGAATACATCCGTACTCTTGCAAAAAATTTCACAGTACTTTCGGAAGTAGGTTCTAAAGAAGCCGGGATCATTATCCATCCTGCAAAATGGACTTCTATGATGAATAAAGAACTTCAGGCAGGTTCCTGGAAAGTAATTGCAGAGGCACGTGAAAGTGGTAATGTTGGAATTTATCGTGCCAATGGAAATGCACATACCCTGCTTATCAATAAAATATTAGCAAAAGTAAAACGGGAAGATATTTTATGGGAGGCTCCTCAAAAGCCCCAACAAGTGTGGTTCATTAAACTACTTGGACCAAACGTAAATCTTGGAAACATTTCTCATGATGATGTGATTCCCTTGGAGACCTTGCGTTTAGGTTTACGTGGCGACACCTTCTTTAATTTTTTACCCAATAACTTAAAACAAACCGTTGAATTTCCGGATTTAAATGTTCTCTAACTTTTCAAAACATCTATTATTTATGAAAGAAATAACCGTATCCGAATTACAAGCCCTCAAAGATAACAATGTCGATTTTCAATTGATTGATGTTCGTGAAGATCACGAAGTAGAAATTGCAGAAATTGGCGGTGAGCATATTCCTATGGGTGAAATACTGGATCATCTTGATAAAATTTCAACAACAAAACAAGTTGTGATTCACTGTCGCAGTGGTGCACGCTCCGGTTCCGTATGCCAGCAATTGGAAAATGAAGGATTTGATAATGTCTACAACTTAAAAGGCGGTATCCTTGCTTGGGCAAATGAAATTGATCCTACCGTTACCAAATATTAATCGGCATTCAAAAATTTAATTTGATTTTATGTTAGAACTCTTTAGGCACATCCTTCACCTTGATTTCGAATGGTTATTTAGTAATTACGGAACAGCAGTATATTTCATTTTATTCCTCGTTATTTTTATAGAAACAGGTTTGGTATTAATGCCATTTTTACCAGGCGACTCCTTACTTTTTACAGCAGGATTATTTGCACATTTAGGATACCTGAACATCAGTTATCTGATATTGCTTTTATTTACCGCTGCTATACTTGGTGACAATATCAATTACTGGATAGGTCGTAAAATTGGGCTGAATTTCTTAAAAATAAAATACAAAGGAAAAAATTTAGTGAAACAAGAATACTTGACGAAGACACATGAATTTTTTGAGAAGTATGGTCCAAAAGCTATTATTATGGCCCGTTTTGTTCCTATTGTCAGAACCTTCTCTCCTTTTGCAGCAGGAATTGCGGAAATGAATTACCGTAAATTTTTATCTTTTGATATTTTAGGAGGCGGTATCTGGATCTCATCACTTACCCTTGCCGGTTATTTTTTAGGAGGAATTGAATGGATCAGACTTCATATCGAATTGGTTGCACTAGGTATCATTTTTGTCTCTGTACTTCCTGTTATCATTGAGATTTTAAAAGCAAAATTTGCGAAAGGGAAAGCCTAGAAATACCTTTCGCTCCTAAAATGATTTTTAATAAATGCTCTTTTAAGAAGGGCATTTATTTTTTCAAAAAACTCGTTCATCTGCTTGCTTCATCATAAATTATTTATTCCCTATACGCTTTCAAATTTATTTCCGTTAGCACCTTGACATTTCATTCTAATGTTATAAATTGCAGTAAATATCATCCCTTCCATAAATATCAAATCACACATGAAAATTACCCGGTTTACTTCCGCCTTATTCATTATTTTGTTAAGTAGTGGTTGCGGTCCATCCGCAGAAGAAAAAGCAGCAAAAGAAAAGGAATATCAAACAACTATTCAAGATGCAGCTTCCAACAGTAATAATGGTGCTGGCAGTAATGACCAGACGGATGCTGCTAAGGTTAGTACAGTAGCTTCAACAGATCTTAAAGAAACGAATAAAGATAACGGCCCGGAATTTATTTCATCATCGGCAGCAGTAGAGGATAAAAAGGATACGATCCATAAATTTATCCGTACGGCTGATCTTAAATTTAAGGTAGTAGATGTTATTCACGCTACGTATGATATTGAAAACATTGCGAAATTACAGGAAGGGTTTGTAACCTATACCAATTTAGTGAGCCATATCGATTATACAGATAACACCATTGTAAGTGCCGATTCAACTTTAGAAACAGTTTACTACACAGTAAACAATACCATCATTTTAAGGGTACCCAATACCAACTTGGATACAACGCTTAAACTGATTGCGAAAAACATAGATTTTTTGGATTATAGACTTATTAAAGCAGAGGATGTTGCATTGGATCTTTATGCCAACGTCTTACGTCAAAAACGTGCAGAAAAAAATGAGCAACGCCTTATAAAAGCAATTGACGAGCGAGGTAAAAAGTTAAATGAAACAACCCATGCCGAAGAAATGGTTTATAACAGGCAAGAACAAGCCGATGAGACAAAGATTTCGACCATGCGCATACAGGATCAAATCAATTTTAGTACGATTAACCTCACCATTTACCAGCGCCAAACTATCAAACGTGAATTGGTTGCAAACACTAAAAACATAACGGCTTATGAGCCAGGTTTGGGTCATCGGTTGAAAGAGGCTGCTAGATGGGGTTGGGATTCTTTGCAATCATTTGTAGTATCCTTGGTTAAGTTGTGGGGTATTATTTTAGTAATTGTTATTATCTATTTACTTTTTAGAAGGTATAAAAATCGGAAATAGACATGAAAAGTGTTGCTCTCCTTTTATGTTTTTCATTTTTTTCTGTTGTGCTTTGGGCACAAAAGGATAATGAGGATTTGCCTGAAGCCTTAAAGGCCCGTTTGAACAGCACACAAGCGGAATTTCCAGGTGGTTTCGAAAAAATGAAGAAATTCATTGAGAAACAAAAACGTTATGCAAATAAGAGTGATGAAAAATTTCATGTAGGTGTAGTCGCGGTTAGTTTTATTGTTGAAAAGGATGGACAACTTGATTCTGTTAAGGTGGTACAGCCCTTAACGGAATATTATAACAATGAGTCCATGCGGATCATTAAAGCCATGCCTAAGTGGAAACCGGCGACTCAAAATGGGAAACCTGCTCGGACGCAGTTTACCTTTCCGATTAAGTTTTAAATCGATCTAAAATTTAACTAAATCCAGTAACTGGATTTTTTGTTTTAGTTAAGTTGATGTTATTCATTTTCTTTCTTTTGCTGCCGCTAAAAGAAAGCGGCAAAAGTGTAGTACACTTTTGAGCGAGTTGTGCGTCGTAGAAACCCACCACGAAAACCAACTCCAATTTTTTTTCGCACCTTCCTTCACACATTCACCAAAAAAATTTGTAGTTCGCTCTTTTCGTGGACGCCAGCCGCACATGCTTCAATTGTAGTTTAGTGATTATTAGACCTGAATAGTTGTTAAATTCTAATTAGACATCAAAAACCTTTGCCGTTCCTTTGCTTTAACCGACCGCTAAAACAAATAGACTACATTCCCTTTGTTTTTATACTTATTTTTCGTTAAATTCGTTTTAGTAGAATCATCCCCTCCTTGATTAGATCTACGTGATGTTGACTTTTTTCAGAGCTAAACAGTACCAACTTCGAATTGATAATCCCTGTTTAGAAAACTGGAACAAGATGTTGCCTTCAGAAAAAGGGAAATTCTGTCAAAGTTGCTGTAAACATGTAATTGACTTTACGAATTTATCGGATAAGGAAATTATAAAAATTATTTCCAAATCTTCCCAGCCCATTTGCGGTCGTATTCGTAAAGATCAGCAAAACCAAGTAATTGTTGCTAAAAAAGAAACATCTTCTATTTCTTTAACTGTTTCAAAAATTGCTGCAAGTCTGCTCTTTATTGGTTTATCCAAGAATACAAACGCAATCCCATTAACCTATTATCCAATTCATTCGACAGAACATTCACCATCGAATGTTTCTGAAAAAGGAGAGTCCCAGCAAAAAGGACACATTGAAGGAGACAGTACATTAACTGTGATCAAAGGAAAAGTTTTGGATGCAAAAACACGAGAGGAAATCCCTGGAGTAACTATCCTAATTAAAAACTCAACAATTGCAACATCAACAGACATATCCGGAAATTTTAATCTTAACATTCCTAACGATTTGCAGAAGGAAGAAATTACTATTCTTATTTCCACGATAGGATACATTACACAGGAGGTTGTAGTTAATAAAACCAACGCATCAACCAAACAGGAATTTTTAATGCATGCTGATTCGACCAGTTTAACTACAGTAGGCGCATTGATAGCATATAAAACTAAATGGTGGCAGATTGGGCGACGATTAAAGTCCTTGAGATACAGACTCAAATATAAATGGGAAGAACGTCAGTATAGCAGGCAAAATAGAGAAGAAGTGAAAAATAATTAGAAATGAAGGCATACAAACTAAAAATAGAAAATCCATGTGAGCAAGACTGGAGAGAGATGACAACGGTTGAAGGGGGGAAATTCTGTATGCATTGTTCTAAAAGTGTAATTGATTTTACCCGTTTAAGTGATAAGGAAATCTTGAAGGTTATTCATAATTCTTCAGGAAATCTTTGTATGCGTCTTCGTGAGGATCAGCAAAATCGTGTACTTGTTCCTGCGAAGCAAACATCCTCACTGCATTTAACGTTATCAAAAATTGCTGCCAGTTTGTTATTTATCGCTGGCGTGGAAACTACAAATGCACAGGTGAAAAAATATGAAACAACAGCGGTAGCAGAAGTTACACCTGTAAAAGCAAAAACTCCAGCAAGATCTGTTTCTAAAAACAAACCGTTAGCCTCAGGGAAAACGGTAATTCGTGGGTATATCCGTGATTCCACTTCTTTGAGCATACTTCCACATGCTACGGTATTTTTAAAAGGCGCAAATATTAATGTACAAGCAGATTCAAATGGATATTTTCAATTACCTATTCCAAACCGTTTTTTAAAAAATAATCTTACACTAATTGTTGCTGCCGAATGGTATCTCAATAAGACATTTATTATTAGTTCCAAAGAATTTGTTTCGAAAAAAGATTTTTACTTGGTTCAGCGAGAAATGCTCACTGTAACCGCAATAAAACGTCCTCTGATAAAAAACATTACTTCTGGCGGTGGTACGATTGAGCGTGTAGATGATAAAGCAGACAAATCTGAGAATGGTAGCAAACGAAAATGGTGGCCATTCGGAAAAAAGAAATAGAACTCTTCTTTATTAATTTCGTTTGAAAATATCCCCGTAAAAAATAATTGAATGAATCCTACTAAAATTGTTATTCCTGAACCTTGTCATGAAAGGTGGGCAGGTATGACCCCAACGAACAAATCACATCTCATTCTTCGGAAGGTTTCTTTATAATAAAAGAACAGAATTACCAGCTCTTACATTTGACAGAACAGAACATTATCAATAAGTGTGTATAGATTTGAGATCTGGATATCAGATTTGAGTGGAAGATACAGAAAGCACTTCATTACATATTAAATATTACCTATTAAATGGCAATAAATCTCTTTTTGATCCGTTAACTTAAATAAGTAGCGAAACAGGAACCTCCTTTTCAATACTTAATTTAATAATTCGTTAGTTAGTTTATATAAGGGCCCATCTGCATGTTTGGGCCCTTTTTTTATATGCATTTTAAATAAAAAGGCCCCGTTTTGAAACGAGGCCTTTTTTATTCATTCATCCAAATTTTAAACAACTTGGAGTATTGTTTTGTATTTATCAGTCGCTGATCATCCTGTAAATAAAGGCGTTTGTAGCTTTTAACCAAGCGGATCAAATAAACCCACAAAACGATTGCAGCGAAAATAGCAATAAGCAGCAGTAGTACCTCAAAACTAGATGTTGTACCTGTTTCATTCAATGCGCCATTGATCTCTGTGTTTTCGATGGCTCTGCTCATGCGATCTATAAATTCCGGAAATTTAAGAATAACGATAATGGTAAGAATTAGCGTAGGAATACTTGTCAAGACAATTGGGAATCGAACGCGGCTTTTAGATGCCGGTTTGTTTTGATTTAGTTTCATATTCAATCCAATTTGATATATTTATTCGAATTGTTTAGCCTTCTATTTAAAAGCAAATATACTACGAAAATCAATTATTCCTTAGACTCATTGATTGTATTCCTGAGCCGCCCTATACTGACTATAAGAAGTCTCTTCACAGTTTATTTGAACAGACTCAACAAATATAATAAAACCTTCCAAATTGTTCCTAGCAGTGCAATTAAAAATGGCATCATTTTTAAACTATTTTTAGTACTATTGTACATTCATTCATTTAATTGCTTTTATTTTGAAACAACTTCAATCATACGGTTTAATTGGTTATCCCCTCTCCCACTCCTTTTCTAAAAAATATTTTACAGAGAAATTTGAAAAAGAAAACCTAGGAGATCATGAATACAACCTGTTTCCTATCGAAAAAATTGAAGAATTACCGGCATTGATTGCAAAGCATCCGCAATTAAAGGGATTAAATGTGACCATACCTCACAAAGAAAGTGTGATTCCATTTCTAAATGAATTGGATCCTACAGCAAAAGAAATTGGAGCTGTTAATTGCATCAAAATAATTTCAGATGGTAGTCAAAAAAAGTTAGTCGGCTATAATACGGATGCATTTGGTTTTCGTCAAAGTATTAAACCGTTCTTGGAATCTCATCATGAAAAAGCCTTGATTCTTGGTACGGGTGGGGCCTCGAAAGCTGTTCATTATGTACTAAAAACAATTGGTATTGATTGCTATTTTGTAACCCGGACAAAAATAATTTCAGAGCAACTCGCCCCAAAAAAGGAATTCAGCTATGAAGAATTAAATGAATATGTGATGGCTGCTTTTAAACTTATTATAAATACAAGCCCGGTTGGCATGTACCCCAATGTAACCGATGCACCTGCCATACCTTATGAGTATCTTACTCCTCAGCATTTGCTTTATGATTTGGTTTACAATCCCCTGGAAACCGAATTTTTAAAAAGAGGCAAAAAAATGGGGGCTTCCACCGTTAATGGTTTATCCATGCTACACCAGCAAGCAGAGGAAGCCTGGAGGATCTGGAACAACTAATTTAATGCCACTACGCTATTTAAAAATACCCTCTGAATGCTTATCTTTGCATTTATGGACTTTCAAATCACATCCGATTTTCAACCTACGGGAGATCAGCCTGCGGCAATTAAACAATTGGTTCAAGGAGTAAAAGATAACATTCGTGACCAGACACTTCTAGGAGTAACGGGATCAGGAAAAACGTTTACGATTGCCAATGTTATTCAACAAGTAGAAAAACCAACTCTTATCTTAAGCCATAATAAAACGCTGGCTGCCCAATTATACGGAGAATTCAAGCAATTTTTTCCAAACAATTCAGTAGAATATTTTGTAAGCTATTACGATTATTATCAGCCGGAAGCTTTTATACCTAGCACCAATACTTATATCGAAAAGGATTTATCTCGTAACGATGAAATTGAAAAATTACGGTTGAGTACAACTTCTGCATTGTTATCAGGAAGAAGAGATGTAATTGTAGTTGCATCTGTTTCCTGTATTTATGGTATTGGAAACCCCATGGAATTTAAAAGTAATGTGCTTCAGTTAAAAGTTGGAGATATCATTAGCCGCAATAAATTTTTGCACCGTTTGGTAGAAAGTTTATACTCCCGCACCACTGCTGATTTTTTACGAGGTAATTTTCGTGTAAAAGGTGATACAGTAGATATTAACCTGGCTTATGCAGATTATTCCCTGCGTATTACTTTTTATGATGATGAAGTGGAAGAGATTGAAAGCTTTGATACCATTAGTGGAAAACGGATAGAGAAGTTTGAAAATGTAACCATTTATCCTGCAAATATATTTGTAACCAGTCCGGAAACATTGAAAGGCGCCATTTACCAAATTCAGGATGATATGGTAAAACAAGTCGACTATTTTAAAGAGATCGGAAAACATTTGGAAGCAAAACGTTTGGAAGATCGGGTGACTTATGATTTGGAAATGATGAGGGAATTGGGCTATTGCTCAGGTATTGAGAATTATTCCAGGTACTTTGACAAACGAATGCCAGGAACACGCCCCTTCTGTTTGATAGATTATTTTCCAGATGATTTTTTAATGGTGATTGATGAGAGTCATGTTACCGTTCCACAAATAAGTGCCATGTATGGTGGTGACCGTTCCCGAAAAGTAAACCTGGTTGATTTTGGATTTCGCTTACCGGCAGCATTGGATAACCGACCTTTAAAGTTTGATGAATTTGAATCCTTATTATCACAAACCATTTATGTAAGTGCAACACCTGCTGATTATGAATTAAAAAAATCAGAAGGTATTGTTGCTGAGCAGGTGATTCGTCCAACAGGTCTGTTAGATCCGATTATAGAGGTTCGTCCAAGTGTTAATCAGATTGATGATTTATTAGAAGAAATTGATAAGATCACAAAACGTGAAGAACGGATTTTGGTAACAACACTTACAAAACGTATGGCAGAGGAATTACAAAAATACATGCTGAATGTTGGAATTCGTTGCCGTTATATTCACTCGGATGTAGAAACATTGGAACGTGTTCAGATCATGCGCGACTTGCGACTTGGTGTATTTGATGTATTGATTGGAATTAACTTATTACGTGAAGGATTGGATTTACCAGAGGTTTCATTGGTAGCTATTTTGGATGCAGATAAAGAAGGGTTCCTTCGATCGGATCGTGCGTTGACACAAACAGCGGGTCGTGCGGCACGTAATATCAATGGTAAAGTAATTATGTATGCAGATAAAATTACAGATTCCATGCGACGTACCATTGATGAAACAGAGCGCAGACGTCAAAAACAAATTGCCTACAACTTAGATCATGGAATGGTTCCTACCTCTTTAAATAAATCTAAAGAATCGATTATGGGTCAAACAAGTGTTGTTGTGGATTCAAAAGGAAAACTGGCACGTGGCTATGTGGAGAATGAAACCATCAATTATGCTGCTGATCCGGTGGTGCAATACATGAGTAAAGAAGAATTGCAAAAAGCAATTACACGTACACGAAAAGCAATGGATGCTGCCGCGAAGGAATTTGATTTTGCAGAAGCCGCGAGATTGAGAGATGAAATGTTTGCGTTGGAGAAATTGTTTGCGGCAAAGTAACTATTATTGCTAGTACCAGGTGCCACCTCCATCATCGGTTACCCACATTTCTTGCCCTCCACCTACTATGTAACCGTGCAATGGAGAAACAAAATAGATAGATTTAAAATCACCAACATGTTTTAAATTATATTTTGGAATCCAATTCATACCTCCGTTATCTGTTGTAAGAACGACTCCAAAATCACCCACAGCCCAACCGGTTGATGCAGAGGTAAAATATACCGAATGTAAACTCATAGTAGTACCTGAGGATTGCTGTGGTGTCCATGTATCTCCACTATTATTGGTTGTCAAAATTAGTCCCGCCCAACTCACGGCCCAACCTTGTGATGCTGAAATAAAAAACACAGACCTTAAAAGATCATATGTGCCAGAAGTTTGGGTTACCCACTTATTACCTCCATCTTTTGTTGTCACAATTCTTCCATTTTCGCCTACTGCCCAACCTTGTGTTGCTGAAATAAAATAAACAGAACCTAAATATGGTCCTTGAAATTGTGTAGTTGCTGTATCCCAGTTAAGCCCTCCATCAGAAGTTTTTATGATTTCACCATAATTGCTTACTGCCCAACCTTGTGAGGAAGAAGTAAAGAACACGGAGTTAAGAGGGTTACCACCATGTTTCACAGATTGTATACTCCAAGTGCTTCCAGCATTATCCGTTGTTAGAATTAATCCACTGTCGCCAACTACCCAACCTTTAGAAAGAGAAGTAAAAAAAACAGCGTTTAAATTCTTATCAACACCAGAATTTTGTTTATTCCAATTTTGACCGCCATCATTGCTATATACAATTGTACCAGCATCTCCAACAGCCCAAACTGATTCAGAAATACCATAAACAGAATTTAACACCTTACCTTGTAAAGGGTAATTCTTTGTGGGTTCGGGAGGTGATACATCTTCATCTTTTTTCTTTTTACAACTAATTATTGTAACAAAAACAACTGTTAAAATTAAAAAAGGTTTTACTAATGAATTACTATTTTTCATGTTGGATGTTTTATAGTTACTTAACCATCTGTTTTGAAGGTTTTGTCTAATTAGAATTCGTTTTATTCTTTCGCGTGTTTTATAAATTCAACAGGCTCCTCTTGCAGATTTATTTTTACGCTCGAAATATGTCCTTCATTATCCAGTGAAAAATTCAAATAAAATTCAGGGTTCATAATTTGAGGTATTTCTTTGGTCGCTTTTAAAATAAATATGTCGTAATACTGATGTTCTAATCTAAACGTATAGTCGGGGAAAACCGCATATAGGTTGTTGTTTTCATTAATGATTTCAAAAGTACCAAACCCTGGATTGGAAAACTTACCACAATAATCTGTTAAACTATGTGTTGGTTTTTTCTCTGTGTTAATACTTTTGATTTCTTTGCTTACTAAATTTATGTCACTAACAATAACAGGATATTTGTTCCATTCTGTTCGTTGTAGTTTTAGTATTCTGTTCGTTATCATATCGGCCACCATGTATGGTAATAGTGAATTATGCTGATTTGTCAATACAACGATACCCAGGTTGTCGGTAGGAAACATGACCAACTGCGAACTGAAGCCTGAAACATTTCCACCGTGATGTACTTTGTAATGTCCTTTGAGTGAATTCACTTTCCAACCATAACCATAACCAAATGTATACACACCAGGGTCATTGATTTCAGGTGGTAAACCATTGTCAATGGCTTTCATACTTGTTGCCTCTTGGATATAGCTTTTGGATAAAACTTCTTTATTTTGAAATGTTCCGTTATTAAGCAATGTACTGATCCAATTTACCATATCAGTTGTTGTACTGTTGATGGCACCACCAGGTTTGTCATTGTTAAGTTCGGCAAATAATACTTTCTCCATTTTCCCATGACTTAATCCGTAGCCAAATGAATAATCTGTTGTCTTCATCATCTCCGCAATTGAAGTACTGGAACTTATCATATTTAAGGGTTTAAATATCTTGTCCTGAATATTTTTTTCCCAACTTTCATTTGTTATTTTTTCTACAATCGTTCCCGCAATGACATAATTAAAATTGCTGTAAATCCAACTGTTTTTTATTTGCCCATTAGGTTTTAAATATTTCAAACGAGGTATTAAGTCTTCTCTTTTATTGGTAGGAAATAAAACATAGGTTCCGTCCACATTTCCAATACCGCTTTTATGACACAATAGATCTTCAATAGTAATTAAATTATCCATTTTGTCATTGTAAAATTGAAGTTTTGGGAGATACAAGGATGGCTTGTCTTTTATGGATAATTGATGTTGATTTTCAAGTATCCCTAATAAAGAAGCTGTAAATGATTTTGTAATGGAGCCAATTGGGAATATGGTAGTTGGTGTAACCGGTAATTTGTTCTCCACATCTCTAAAACCAAATCCTTTGGAATAAATAACCTTGTTATTTTCCACAACAGCAACAGAAAGTCCCACCGCATTATATGCTTTTAATATGTTTTCAATTTCTGTGTCTAGATCCTTTAAACGAATATCCGTTTTTTGTGCAAAAATTAAGTTGCTCAGAAGAAGAAGTAAAATAATTATTTTCGATTTTATCATATTCAGTTTAATTAGCAGCACTTGTAACGTGATGATCATTTATATATTTTATACTTCTTTATCCTTTATTATCTATCCCTGTTAGTTTGAAAAGTAAGATACTTATTCAATCTTTTTACACACTGTTTTTACTCCTTCATTGAGAATCAATCCTGTAACTTTTCCATTTACTTTTGTAAACTGAATGCTTGTGTCTCTTGATTTCATAAAAAAGTTCGTTTCGTTTTCTGCAAGTATTTCTTCTTTATCAAAACCAGCTGCACCGATGTAAATTTTATTTCCGTTTACATGTATTTCCATATAATATCCCTGACCCAGGTCATACTTACCTTGATACAATTTTAGAATTTTTCCATCGATGGCAATTGCTTTTTTCTCCTTAGGAAATGGTAATGCTGTTTTTACCTCCAGTTCAGTTGGACCGTAAGAAATAGGTTCGGACCATGTTTCCAGGGATTCAATACGCCCATTTTTGCTTTTATTGAAGCGCAGTTTGTCCCCACCACCTTCAAACATAAAAAGATCTTTGCCTGTACAAATCAAAACTTGTTTTATACTACCCGCTACTTGAGAATATAACGTATCATCTTTGACAGTAATGTTTCGAAACAATTTTTCGTTCGTAAAATTTGTTGCTACTCTGGCTCCTATTCGGTGAATACGATAAACTCCTATGTATTCATTCAGCTGTTCCTTATTGGGATGAAGAGTGATAGGTGTAGCTGGCACTTGCCTTGCGAAATACATTCCAATATCCTTTGCAATAGTATAAGGATAAGAGGATTCATTATTGGAGAGAATAACAATATAAAGTTGTTGAGCAGGAATTCTCAGAACATCACTTAAAAAACCAAATGCTCCACCTCCATGCGCTATTAACTGTAAACCTTTGTAATTGCTAATGCCCCAGCCAAAGCCATAATTCGTAACACGTCCATCAGGTAATGTAAATGATTTCCATGCCATTTCAAGCCATTCCTGTTTTAAAATTTTTTCGGTGTAAAGCGCATTGTCCCATTTTAGTAAGTCATCTACGTTTGTACAAATTCCACCGTTTCCAAGGCTCCAAATAAAGCTTTCATAAAGTGCTAGTTTGTAACTGCCATTATTTGCAGTGCTGTATCCACTTACTTTATTTGCAATGATTGAATCATTGCCTTCAAGACAGGTATGTACCATTTGGAGTGGAGCAAAAATGTGTTGTTGATAATATTCTCCCAACGAAAGTCCCGAAACATTTTCAATGATCAATGCGGCTACACTGTAATTGGAATTACTGTAACTCCAATCGGTGCCTGGTTCAAAAAGAAGAGAGTCGTTCATAAAAGCATTCAGGAGTTCTTCTTTGGTTTGATCCAATGTTCTTTTGGCTTCATAATTTTTGAGTTCTGTGAAGCTCGGGATCCCACTGGTTTGATACAAAATATTTTCAATGGTAATGTTACGGCCATGAGAATTATAAGTTGGAATGTATTTCCGGATATCACTTTTTAAATTAAGTTTACCTTCCTGTGCCAGTTGAAGTATGCAGACTGCGGTAAATTGTTTTGACACAGAAGCAATTTGAAAAACATGTTCGGGTTTATTCGGGGTATTCAATTCCATACTCGCCATGCCGTATGCTTTTCTATATATAGGCACTCCTTTTTTTGCAACTAATACAACAGCTCCTGGCTCGCTCTCTTTGTAATTTGCTTTCATAATGCTATCCACAAATAGCTCGTCTGTTTTTGAAATTTGTTGAGCAAGGGTTGAAATAGAGATTAAAAAAAAGAGGGAGAGAATGGAGTATAGTTTCATAAAATGTTGTCGGATTTATTTAAGCCATTGCATATTTTTTCTTTTGTCTCATGTTGTAAACTATTCCCCAATGAACTTGATATTCGGTTGAAAAGTCCTTTTACATATTCAGGATGGTATATTATTTGTCATTTAATATCAATTTCCATTTTGTTGTTTCTGCATATTCTTTGATTAGGCTATTCCTTTCAACAAGAATTTTTTTTAAATATTCTGTAAGCACTAATTTGTCGAATAGCTGTCCAAACATGCCCAAAGGAGATTGGAAACTAAAAACATCTTTCATAATTGTTTTTCCGTTTTGTTCCTCGAAATAATGGTCATGCATGATAAATTTAAATGCACCTTTTAATTGCTCGTCTCTGAAATGAAACGGACGTTCAAATGAAGTTATTTTAGATGTTAATTTTTGTCGAATGCCAAAATGAGTAGCTTGCCATGTTACAGATTCGTTAAGATTTATTAAACCACTTGTTCGACCTGCAATTGCTTTTTCATTTGTATGAGCTGTTGATATTTTATGAAAGTCAATACTCCGTGCCAAATCAAAACACGTTTCAATATCGCTCTTTATTTCAGTTTTGAGTTCAATCGTGGGCATCCGTCTATCTTTCCTGTATATTTTGTACTATTGGTCTAGTAGTTTATTTTAGCCAAAGCTTTATTTGGTTTTATCAAATATAACCATTTTATATAATCACACCGAGCCAAAATCTATTTCCATCCGAAGACGCTCCATTCCTTCCTAGCCCCGATTGAAGCGTAAAGCTTTGCTGTAGCAAAGCGGAAGCAAACTTGCAGCGGAAAGCGGGAATAAGGGTTACAACAGAGGATGAACATCCGCTCCAATTTATTAATGTTACTAATCCATTTCTTTTAAACCTAATGGGTTTCCAATTAAACGTCAAAGGTTTTATAAACCTTCGCTGAAGCTTCGGCTTACGATGAAAACCTTTGGCGTTTTGCTATGGTTGTTGAATCCCCTTCTTCTTCTTATCTTTATACTCCTAAATGCCAACCACTCACGACATATTAAAACAATACTGGGGTTACTCCGAGTTTCGACCTTTGCAGGAAGAAATAATTGATGCTGCATTGCAAGGAAAGGATACACTTGCTTTGTTGCCAACCGGTGGTGGAAAATCCATTTGTTTCCAGGTGCCTGCAATTATGAAAACGGGATTGTGTCTTGTTGTTTCTCCCTTAATTGCCTTGATGAAGGACCAGGTGGAAAACCTTACCAAGAAAGGTATTAAAGCAATTGCCATTACATCGGCTATGCACAAGAAGGAGATTGATATTGCATTGGATAATTGTGTGCATGGTGCTATAAAGTTTCTATACGTTTCACCCGAGCGGTTGGAAACTGAAATTGTAAAAGTGCGTTTGCAAAAGATGACCATCAATTTAATTGCGATTGATGAATCACATTGTATTTCGCAATGGGGCTATGATTTCAGACCCAGCTATTTAAAGCTGGCTAATTTGCGTGAGCTACTCCCGGGCATTCCTGTACTAGCATTAACAGCAACAGCCACACCGGATGTTGTAAAAGATATCCAGGAAAAATTACAGTTTAAAAAAGAACATGTTATACAAAAAAGTTTCGAGCGAAAAAATCTTAACTATGTTGTATTAAGAGAAGAGGATAAATTGCAACGCCTGGTTAAAATCATTAAAAATGTAAAAGGATCCGGAATTGTATATACCCGAAACCGTAAGAAAACACAGGATATTGCGACGTATTTGAAAAGCCATAAAATAAGCGCCGATTTTTATCATGCCGGACTCGATTCCAAAACTCGTGATGGCAAACAAAATAACTGGATACAAAATAAATCCCAGGTAATGGTTTGTACCAATGCATTTGGAATGGGTATCGATAAACCGGATGTACGATTTGTCGTTCATATTGATGTTCCGGATTCTGTAGAAGCATACTTTCAGGAAGCTGGAAGAGCAGGAAGAGCAGGAAGAGATGAAGAAAGAGCGTATGCCGTTTTGCTTTACAATAATGGAGACAAATTGGAACTGCAACGAAACCTGGAGGCGAGTTTTCCATCACTGGAAGAAATCCGTCAGGTGTATCAAGCTGTTGTCAATTATTATCAGATGCCGGCAGGTTCGGGTAAAGGTGTAACGGTTAATTTTGACATTATTCAATTTTCGGATACCTATAAATTGCAACCCGTTTTGGTATTTAATAGTTTAAAATTTATAGAACGTGAAGGCTATATTTCATTGACGGATGCTGTTTTTCAACCTTCCCGTATTAAACTGGAAATGAATCGGGAGGATTTGTATAAATTTCAATTGAGTAATCCAAAAGTGGATACCTTCATCAAATTATTGCTTCGCTCCTATTCGGGACTGTTCGATAATTTTGTAAAAATAAATGAAGGGGAGATCGCCAAAAAAATTCCGGCAAAACAGGAAGAAGTTGTAAAAACATTAAAATACCTGCATCAACACCAGGTTATCATTTATGCTGCACAAACAGAATTACCTCAATTGACATTTGAGCAACCAAGGGTGCAAACAAAAGACCTGACATTTTCCAAAGAAAATTTTTCACTCTTAAAGAAAAAAGCAGAAGAACGTATAAGCGCTATAATTCATTATGCAGATAGTATACACAAATGCAGAAGCCAATTGTTATTGGCTTATTTTGGAGAAACGGATACAATACCTTGCAAGCAATGTGATGTATGTTTGGAAAGCAATAAAAAAGTATTGCATACCGATGAGTTTGAAAACATCAGCGCGCAAATAAAAGAATTATTGGCGGTTCATCCCATGAAACTAAAGATGCTGGTAGATGCGGTTACGGATAATCAGGAAGAGAAAATACTACACACCATTCAATGGATGATTGATCAGGAACAAATTAAATACAATGAAAATAATTTACTCCAAATCCCTTGATTGCATCAAGGGCGATGGAAGTTTCAAGCCTTTCAGGCTTGGGAAATACTTGAAAATATGAAGCTTGAAAAGGATTTTTATTTAAGGGAGGATGTTGTTGAGATCAGTAAGGAATTATTGGGGAAATATTTGTTTACGAGAATTGATGGGAAGCTGACTGCGGGAATTATTACGGAAACGGAGGCTTACGCAGGAGAGACGGATAAAGCGTCGCATGCTTATAATAATCGCCGTACTAACAGAACAGAAATTATGTTTGCAGAAGGAGGACGTAGTTATGTATACTTATGTTATGGGATTCATCATCTGTTTAATGTGGTGACAAATTTTAAAAATACACCACATGCGGTATTGGTAAGAGCAATAAAACCAGTGGAAGGCATTAAAACAATTTTGCAAAGAAGAAAGCTGGAACCAACAAAAGAAATGGTAGAACAGGTCATAAGCGGTAAGAAAAAAATTGCAGGTGGACCTGGAATTGTTTCACAAGCATTGGGTATAAAAACGGTGCACAGCGGTTTGGATTTAACGAAGGGTACCATTTGGATAGAAGATAAAGGTATAGCGGTTCGGCAAAAAGATATTATTACCGGACCGCGTGTAGGTGTTGATTATGCAGGTGAAGATGCGAAATTACCGTATCGGTTTATTATTCATATTTGATGGCGACAGGTTCTGATAATTTTCCAAACCAAAACCTCATAGCATATTCAATAATGTCATGTATTTAATAGTATTGCTGCAAAAAAATATATACTTTTAAAACAGTTTTCTCTCTAAATAAAACCATAAAATTTGCCTCATGAAATCTTTTTTTATTAGTTCAGCCTTCCTCTTTTTATTTATTCAATTAAACGCACAGAAAATCAAATTACCAACATACAGCGCCGGCAAATTCAGCAGTGATACTATTTTCCGGTTTTTCGGACCAATGGATGATAACGGAGATGGAAGTGTTACGTTTCAAAACAAATTAACGTCGACGCTTTTGACAGGAGTTAAATTCTATGTACTTATTGATAGTGTTGATAAAGGTGGTGCTCCAGCAAATGTGACAACTGCCTACGTAACTACCGACTCCGGTAGAATTGCCAAAAAAGGAGATAAACATGAATTACCTGCAAAATTTAAGGTATTTGCCGGTAAACTGGGTTTCTCTATTCTTATTGAAGGAATGCCGAGTATGGAAAATGAGTCTTATTATTGTGATTTGGAAATGCTTCTTCCTACTTGTGCATGTGTGGATTTGGTTTTAAGAAATAAAACAGAACAACAATGCAATGTAACCATCCCTGATGGAATTCAACAACTAAACGATAATACATCTCTGCTTATTTATCCCAATCCAGCTGCTCATACTGTAACAATCAATACAAATTCCGATTATACGGGTAAGTGTTATTATATAATAGATGGTAATGGTAAACAAGTACTGACAGGAATTATTTCCAATGGAACAACGGCTGTAAATATTGATAATTTGCCTGCAGGTAATTATTACATACAACTAGAAGGAGTACGGAAAACACTGAGCATTATTAGATAAGTTATTTTAACTATTTTACACTCAAATGTTGATTTATAAAAAGTAAAGAATCGTATTTAAAAGATGATAAAAGCACAATCCATTTTCAAATCATACAACAAACTTGCTGTTTTAAAAGGAGTTTCATTAACCATAAACAAAGGAGAGTTAATTAGTATTGTAGGTGCTTCGGGTGCCGGAAAAACAACCTTACTGCATATCTTAGGAAGCCTGGACAGACTGGATAAAGGAGGTTTGGAAATAAACGGTGTTGAAATTTCCAAATTGAGTGAAAAGCGATTGGCATCCTTTCGGAATAAAAATATCGGATTCGTATTTCAGTTTCATCATTTATTACCGGAATTCACTGCTTTGGAAAATGTATGTATTCCGGGCTTTATAGCCGGTACTTCCAAATCAAAGGTAGAAGCAAGAGCAAGAGAGCTATTATCCTTTTTAGGTTTAACTGATCGTATAGAGCATAAACCAAGTGAATTGTCAGGAGGTGAGCAACAGCGGGTAGCGGTTGCCAGAGCGTTGATTAATAACCCTTCTGTTATATTGGCTGATGAACCATCCGGAAACTTGGATTCAGCAACAGCAAAGGAATTGCATCAATTGTTTTTCAGTCTTCGTAAAGAATTTAATCAAACTTTCGTGATTGTGACACATAATGAAGAATTGGCGAATATGGCCGATCGTAAGTTGGTCATGAAAGATGGAGTAATTGATGAAAATAGAATTGGTGAAAGAATTCCTGATCAACCGGATTTGTTTTAAATTCTTCTTTTAATACAATACATCCATTTACAAACGATCATGGTTTTAGAAACCATGATCGTTTAAAAAAATTTCTTAATTTTCTCCATGAATGATGCTGGAGCCGGACAAGGCTTTTTAGAATGAATATCAATAAATACAAGTGTAGTACTTCCTCTATTCAGCAGTTCATTTTTTTCGTTGAATATTTCGTATTCAAAATTAATCTTTGCTGTGGGTAATTCCGGTATGGTTGTTTTGATAATGAGCAAATCATCGTAAAATGCGGGTTTCAGATATTTTAAATTACAGGTGTAAACCGGAAGCATCACTCCACTGTCTTCCATTTCCTTATAACTTGTACCCAATTGGCGCAGTGCCTCTACTCGACCTACTTCAAAATATTGTGTGTAATTTCCATAGTATACATAACCCATTCGGTCTGTTTCTGCATATCTTACACGAATTGTGGTTTCGGATACATACATAAAAATATTCAATTATTATAAAAATATCATATTTGAAAACGTTCTTAAATTACAGTTAATTTTTAAAAACAAGCATTAAAAAAAATAAAAATATTTTTATTTTTTATTTCCTTTTTTTGTTCATTAAATTGTTTATAATTGCATCACTATATTATTAAAACAAACAAAATAATTAGTATGGAGAAAATTACAAACACAGCACGCTTCTTTGCATTCATTATTTACCACTGTATCCAACCTCCATATTACAGGCTTATTCCTATAAGACCTCAAAAGGAATAATTAATACCTTTTTTTTATTTAATATTAATATAGATTCGTTTTTAAAATTCATAATCATACAGACAATAAAAACGAATCTAAAACTGTCTCTTCTATTATCAGTAAGAACAGGCATAATAAATTGACTAATTTTTCGATGAATTCACCTAATTAACAGACAAAATTTATGGTTCAAAAACTACACAAATTTCCCTTCCCTCCAAAGAAACGAAATCATCCAACCTGCTGCCTTGACGATTTTCTGAAAATATAGTAAAAATGCATGTTTTAGGGGTGTCAAATAGATGTATCTACATAGATAAAAACCATTAAAATTTGTACCTATAAAATATTTCAGAAAGTCAATAGCAAATTCAATTTTTTTTTAACTTTTTTTATTGAATATTTGTTACCACTATATTAAACTTGTATATATTTACAGTCCGGTTGAAAATAGTGGAAAAGGTAGCAAAACAGACAAAAAGCCGATATCAACAGAAGTTTAACAATATTAAAATCAGCGTTTAGAGAATGGAGAAAGCATTTGTAAAAGTTTGGGAGAGTTGCCTCGAGATTATAAAGGACAATGTTAGTTCACAAAGTTTCAAAACATGGTTTGAACCTATAAAACCTGTCAAGCTTAGTTCAAATGTATTAACGATACAAGTTCCTAGTCAGTTTTTTTACGAATGGTTAGAAGAGCATTATATCACTCTTTTAAAGAAAACCATCAAAAAAGAATTGGGTGCTGAAGGCCGTCTGGAATACAGCATCATTATGGAAAATAACTACAGCAACTCTTCTAAGCCCTATACGGTAAAAATACCGACCAACAGCAAAAAAGAATTAAAAAATCCATCTGTATCGATGCCGATTGATTTAAATCAAAATAGCATTCGTAATCCATTTATTATTCCCGGGTTAAAAAAGGTAAATGTTGAATCACAATTAAATGCTAATTATTCATTTGATAATTTAGTAGAAGGTGATTGCAATCGTTTAGCGCGTTCTGCAGGTTTTGCTGTTGCCAGCAAACCAGGTGGTACCGCCTTTAATCCATTATTAATATATGGTGGTGTGGGATTAGGAAAAACACATCTTTCTCATGCAATTGGTATTCAGATTAAAAATGAATTTCCAAACAAAACGGTATTGTATGTTTCTTCTGAAAAATTTACACAACAATATATTGATTCAGTAAGAAACAACAATCAAAATGATTTTGTGCACTTCTATCAAATGATTGATGTATTGATTATTGATGACGTACAGTATTTTGCTGGAAAAGAAAAAACACAAGATGTTTTCTTTCACATTTTTAACCATTTGCACCAAACAGGAAAACAATTGGTTTTAACTGCTGATAAAGCACCTGTTGAATTACAAGGTTTTGAACAACGTTTGTTATCCCGTTTTAAATGGGGATTAGCAGCCGATTTACAAACACCGGGTTTAGAAACACGTATTGCTATCCTGGAGAAAAAAGTATATGCTGATGGTTTGGATCTACCAAAAGAAGTTATTGAATACCTTGCCTATAGTATTACGACCAACGTAAGAGAATTAGAAGGTGCTTTGATCTCTTTATTGGCTCAATCCTCCATGAACAAAAAAGCAATCACCCTGGAGCTTGCAAAGCAAATGATTGACAAATTTGTGAAAAATACTGCCAGAGAGGTTTCTATCGATTATATCCAAAAAGTGGTTTGTGATTATTTTGATCTTCCAATTGAATTATTAAAATCAAAAACCCGTAAACGTGAAGTGGTACAAGCTCGCCAAATTGCCATGTATTTCGCAAAAAGTATGACCAAATCCTCATTGGCTACAATTGGTTTACATTGCGGTGGAAAAGATCATGCTACTGTATTACACGCGTGTCGTACTGTTAACAATTTGATGGATACCGACAAACGTTTCAAAAACTACATTGATGAATTAAATAAAAAAATAAGTATTCAATAATCAATTATTGAACACGCTCAAAAAAAATAGGAATCTGCTTCGGCTGATTCCTATTTTTGTTAATAATAGGTTAAATTGCAAGAGGATGACAAAAATTTTAATGGTGTGTCTCGGTAATATCTGCCGATCTCCTATCGCTGAAGGCATTTTGAGACACAAAGCAGAAAAAGCAAATCTTGATATTCATATTGATTCTGCAGGAACATCCAATTATCACATCGGGGATCATCCTGATAAACGAACCATTTCAAATGCAAAACAGCATCAAATTGACATCTCAAAATTATGTGCCCGCCAATTTATTGTGAATGATTTTGATGAATTCGATTTTATTTTTACTATGGATAGTTCCAATTATTCGGATGTAATTTCACTTGCACGGAACGATCATGACAAGCATAAAGTAGAACTGATTTTGAATCGCGTTTATCCCAATTCCAACATGTCTGTTCCTGATCCTTATTTTGGTGGTGAACAAGGTTTTGAAAATGTATTTATTTTATTGGATAAGGCGTGTGATGTGATTGTGGAGTCATTGAAACGTCCAGAGGTCGGTTAAATATGGGCGCTACGCTAAGCATAAATAAAAATTAAACCACATAGTCACATAGAACTAACTCATAATTTTTTTATATGCTATGTGGTTAAAATAAATAATGTATCATGACCACAAAAGGCATTTTATACCTCATCCCTACAACCCTTGGGGATACTGCTGAAACAGCGGATGTAATCCCTGTAAAAATAACCAGTATCATCAATCAGATTGATGAATACATTGTGGAGAATGAAAAATCGGCCAGGCATTATCTAAAAAAGGTAGGCATACAAAAACCTTTACAGGAAGTCATTTTACACCCTTTAAATCAACATACTCCTCTTCAGGAAATTTCTGGTTATTTAAAAGCTATTGAAGAAGGAAAAAATATAGGTGTAATCTCAGAAGCCGGTTGTCCGGGCGTTGCCGATCCGGGTGCTGAAGTTGTTGCTATTGCACATGAACGTAATATAAAGGTTATACCTTTAGTTGGTCCCTCTTCCATCCTTCTCTCATTAATGGCTTCAGGCTTTAATGGCCAAAGCTTTACCTTTCATGGGTATTTACCGAAAGAACGCGGAGACCGTATTAAAAAATTAAAAGAGCTGGAGAAAGCCGCTAATAAAAAACAGACCCAGCTGTTTATTGAAACACCTTATCGCAATGCACATTTATTAGAAGATCTCTTAGCAAATTGCGAAGGAAATACTCTTCTCTGTATCGCCTGTGATATAACGCTTCCAAGCGAGTTCATCAAAACCAAGCGTATTTCCGAATGGAAAAAACAAGTACCGGATATTAATAAAAAACCGACAATTTTTTTGATGTACCGATAAAATCAGCGGGAGTGCGGAGAGTGAGTGTGAACTTACAGCCTCTTTGATATTTGATAATTGTTTCTGTTGTTGGAGTTACGGGAAATCAACTCCCCCAGAAAACCTGCCAGAAAAAGTTGTGTACCTATAACCATTACTGTGAGGGCAATATAGAACAACGGCTTATCCGTTACATCTCTTGTTGGCATGTGATAAAATGATTTTAAAAATTTCTTCAATACCAGGACAAATGAAACGCCTCCACCAATAAAAAAGCAGATACTACCCCATAGACCAAAAAAATGCATCGGTCTTTTACCAAATTTAGATACGAAAGTGATAGATAATAAATCAAGGAAACCATTTACAAAGCGTTCCAAACCAAATTTGGTAACACCATATTTACGTTCACGGTGTTGAACCACTTTCTCCTCAATTTTAATAAAACCGGCCCATTTAGCAATAACAGGTATATAACGATGCATTTCGCCATATACTTCAATATTTTTTACAACATCTTTCTTATACGCTTTTAGTCCGCAATTAAAATCATGCAAATTATTGATTCCACTTGCCTTTCGGGTTGCCCAATTAAACAGCTTGGTAGGTATTGTTTTTGTAATAGGGTCGAATCGTTTTTGTTTCCAGCCACTCACCAGATCCAAATCATCTACGGCGATCATTTTATATAACTCAGGAATTTCATCCGGTGAGTCTTGTAAATCAGCATCCATGGTAATAACCACGTCACCTTGTGCTGCTTCAAAACCAACGTTTAAAGCAGCCGATTTACCATAATTTCTGCGGAATTGAATACCACGAATATTTTTGTTTTTAGCGGCTAAATGCTCAATGACCTGCCAGGACTTATCTTTAGAGCCATCGTCTATCAATATAACTTCATAGGTGTAGGAAAAAGCGATCATTACACGCTCGATCCATTCGCACAATTCTGGCAGGGATTCTTCTTCGTTATATAAGGGGATAACTACTGATATATTCATTGCGGAACAAATATACGAATTTTAGGAAGAACAAAAAATGGAGGTATATTCGCCTGCTCACGCTTCTTAAAAGTAGTACTTAGCTAACGTTGTATTTGATACATAGCTCATCAAACGTTATTTTACCTGTCTTTGCTGCTATAAAGTCTTCCTCTGAAATAGTAACCTCTTTTAATTTTCCTGCTAATGAGCCAGAAATAAAAGTGAAGGTATAGGATTCGCCATCCTTTTTAACACTCCATCCATTACCAAAAAATTCATTCTCATTATTTTTTCTATTTTTATCATCCGGGTATTCACCTGGCTCTATTGTATAATATTTCATATTATTTTAGTTTAATTTCTGAAAATGTAGGTTTTACAGAAAAATTCATTGTTGCTTCAGGTACACCACCTGATGTATAACCTCCTGGCAACCAAAACTCATTTGCCCCTCCTTCATTGCCTGAAGGAATCTCTAAATTAGTAATATTTTTTTTCTCTATTACAGCAATCATAACATCTCCATCCCCTAAATATTGATCTGGCAAACCTAGTTTTTTTTCCACTAACCTTAAGTCTCCATTTGTTTCTTTTAAAACACGATCCAATTCTTCCTTTGGTAAAACAAATCCTTTATCAGGACCTAATGTACCATATTTTTCAAAAGATTTTCTTGAGGTAAATCGAACAGCTCCTTCGTCAAATTTCGACAAATGTTTAGTAATAAATTCAGCGGTTAAGTATTCTGAAGGAGGCGGTCTTTGGCCTTTTGGCAAAGCCAGTATTTTCTCTTTTGTCCAGCCATTGATAAATACGTCTACCTCATTTAAAACTCCCGTATGTCCTACTTCATCAACAACATCTTCAATTTCATCAAATTCCTTTTTTGATAAAATTGATTTCAACCGATCTCTTACAGCAGGATATGTCTTGACTAAATTTTTACTAAACTTTATTGCAAACGGACTCATGTATGCAATATTTGCAACAAACAAGCAGCGGTTATACCAAAACAAAAAGGCTCTTCCATCTGCTGTTGAACTTAATTCTTTTGCAATTTCCGGTCTA
>C688J18823_10000108_pt1 | contig 42640 bp, 42 predicted proteins | sample HopSoiMetagenom1_FD_18823 | JGI IMG/M metagenome (IMG submission 18823)
GCTCATCGAGGCGTCGGGCTGATCGCGGCTCTTTGCGGCGCCTGCGGCGGTAACGGTCCTCCGTACCGCATTTCCGGTCAGGTCGTGCTCGCTACCGACGTCGACGGCGGAACGCAGGTTCTGGTTGCGGCAAACGTCACGCTGCCGCTTGCCGACGGCGGCGCGGAAGACGTTCTCGATGCGGGCGTGGCCTTGAACGGTATTCCCCTCGGTTCCCCAAGCTTCGACCCATCCCTGCCGTCGCGGATGACCTGGACCCATTCGTCGATCTCCGGCGCGGCTCCGTTCGCCCGTCAGACCTTGTCGGTCATTGGATCCGAGGCGGCGGTCAGCTTCAACTGTCCCGCCGGCATCCTCTTCACCTCGCCGGCGCAGGGAGCAACGGTCGATCGCAACTCGCCAATCGACGTTGCGTGGACCCCCGGAGGCTCCCAGCGTTTTGATCAGATCCTGACCATCCAGTCGGTGGAGAGCGGGGTCACTGTTTTCGGGTTCGCTTTGATCTTGCCCGAAGTGACGTCTACCCGGTTCACCGTACCGCCCGAGGCGCCGGCCAATATCCGATTGCGCCTGGATCTTTTGGTCGACGGTGATCCGGCCGCCGACGGACTCTCGTTCTGCGCCTCGCGGCCCGGCCTTCTGCTGGCGGTTCCCTGAGGGCTACCGCGAGGCGGTCTGGAGGCGGGAGACGCGGGCCGAGGCATCCAGCGGCCGGGCCAGGGCGAAGCCCGCCACCTTCCACTTCTTGTACTGCTCCTGCCGGCTGACGAACTGATCGAGCGGCTCGTCCACCACCGCGTGCTCGTCTCCGGTGGAGGCGTGGCGCACCAAGAGGCCCTTCTTGCCTTTCACCACGAACCCCATGTGGGTGATGCGGACGACGCGATTGGGATCGTTCTCGCGGACCACCATGAGGATGGTGCCGGGGAGAATGTCCTTGGCGTGCTTGCGCACCTCTGCGAGCGGCAGGTAGCGCACGGTGTAGTCCCCGTCCGGGATGTCGGCGGGAGCCAGCCGCTTCAGGGCCGGCACCTGCGCCCACTCCGACTTTGCCAGCTTGAGCGTCTCGGCCGGCGCGCGGGCGTCGATGGCCGGCACTTCGTCCTTGAGATAGCCCTTGCCGCTGTTGACCGGCAGCCACTGCGCCTCGGTGAAGTGGTTGCGGCTCTGGAAGCTGGGCCGCCCGTCGGTGTAGCGGATGTCGGTGAGGATGGCCTTGGCCTGGTCCAGGTCCTTGGCGTTGGCCATGGCCAGCACCGTCTCCACGTACGTCTGGCAGTCCACCGCGTCGGTGCGGAACAGCGGGCCGGGCTCGGGCGAGGCGCCTGCGCCGTCCCCGAGGGGGAACTCGCCGTAGGGCACCCCGACGAAGAGCTGGCTCAAGGCCGCGACGCGGTCGCGGAAGGGCAGCTTGTGCGCTTGCGCGATCTTCGCGTCGAGCTGGGCCTCCGAAAGGGAGAGGACGGGGGCAGAGGCGAGCAGGACCAGGGCTGCGATCATGGGCATGGATGGTAGGAGGGCCGACGGGGCCTTTCAACTGCGAACAAACCCCCGTTTGACACTGTTCCGATCCCGGGATAGCGAACGGGCGTTGCCACGGCACGGGACATGGTTTCTGGCGGCGCTCCTCTCCTGCGCATCCGTCAACGATGCCAGCAACGCGATCGGTCAGGCGCAGACGGCGCTCGACGGGGCGCGGGCCGGCGAGGCGGACCGCTATGCGCCCTACGAAACCACCTTGTCCGACATGTACCTCGCCAAGGCGCGCGAAGAACAGGCGCGCGGAAAGGGCGCCGAGGCGCAGAAGCTGGGCGAGGAGGCGCTCAAGTACGCGCAGACGGCATCGCGGAAGTCCGCCGAGCGCAGGGCAGCCGTCTCGACGCCGCCGCCGGCCGCGACCATTCAGCACCCGCGCAACCTGGGGGGATCGGAGGCGGCGCCGGAAAGCCAGCCGCCCAAGGTGCCCAAGCAGTGAGGCAAAGGCTCGCTCTCGGGGCGTGCGGGCTCCTGCTCGGCTGCGCGTCCGCGTCGCGCGACGTGATCGAGCGCCGCGCCGGCGAGGTCTCCGCCGTGGTCAAACAGGCCGAGGCGAAGAACGCGGAGAGCTGCGCCCCCCGCGAGCTGGCCACCGCAGAGGCCAACCTCCACTTCGCCCAGCTGGAGCTGGGCCGCGGGGATGCCGCGCGCGCGGAGGAGCATCTGAAGGCCGCCGCGCCCGCAGCGGACGAGGCGCTGGCGAAGAGCCGGGAGTGCGGCAAGGTGACGGTGGTGATCCACGAGAAGCCGCCGCCGACCATCGTGGCCGAGGACACGGACGGCGACGGCGTGCCCGACGTGGAGGATCTCTGTCCGGAGGTGAAAGGGCCCCGCGAGCGGCACGGCTGCCCGGTGGTCGCCGACCGTGACAAGGACGGGGTGGCGGACGACGTCGATCGCTGCCCCGACGAGCCGGGACCTGCCGGGAACCAGGGCTGCCCGCGCCAATTGACGCTGATCGTGGTGCACAGGGATCGCATCGAGCTGCGCCAGCAGATCCGTTTCAAGCCGACCCGCAGCGTCCTCTTGCCGGAGAGCCACGAGGTGCTGCGCCAGGTGGCCCAGGCCCTCAAGGACGCGCCGCGCGTCTCGGTGCGCATCGAGGGCCACACCGACAACGTGGGCAAGCGCCAGGGCAACATCGCGCTCTCCCAGGCGCGGGCGGAGGCGGTGAAGCAATTTCTGGTGAAGCAGGGCATCGAGGCGGGGCGGCTCACCGCCCTGGGCTATGGGCCGACGCGGCCCATCGCCTCCAACGCCACCCGCGCCGGCAAGACGCTCAACCGCCGGGTGGAATTCCGCATCGCGGAGCGGCGACCGTGAGCTTCGTGATCCGGGCGGGCACCGCGCAGGCACCCGACGGCGCTCTCCTCGCCTGGCGCGCCGAGGGCGAGGGGGGCCGCACGCTGGTGGCCAGCAATGGCATCGGCGTCTCCACCTTCTTCTGGCGCCGGCTCTCCGAGCATTTCGCGCGCCGCGGCGACACCTTCGTGACCTGGGACTACCGCGGCCATGGCCGCAGCCCGGTCCCCGAGCATCCGGAGAGCCTGACCGTGGCCTCGTGCGCCCGCGACCTCTGGACGGTGCTCGACGCCGCCTCGGTAGGCAGCGCCGTGCTGCTCGGACATTCGATGGGCGCGCAGGTCATCCTCGAGGCCTACCGCCAGCATCCCGGGCGCGTGCGCGCGCTGGTGCCGGTGCTCGGCGCGTCGGGAAAGGTGCTGACGTCCTTTCCGGGCGGGACGGCGCTGCAGTCCGTGGTCCGGACCCTGATCGAGGTGGGCGAGAGCAACGCCGAGCTGGCCGGCCGCGCGCTGCGCGCCGTTCTCCGGCTGCCCGGAGTGTGGGAGGCGGTCCGCGCCCTGGGGATGGTGCACCCCGATCTCTGCCCCCGCGAGGAGTTCGAGCCCTACTTCGAGCATCTCTCGCAGCTGGACCTGCGCGGCTACTTCGCGCTGGCGCGCGACCTGCTCACCCACGACGCCTCGGACCTGCTCGGCCAGGTGCGCGTGCCGGTGCTGGTGATCGGCGCGGAGCGCGACCTCTTCGCGCCGCTGCAGCGCTCGCGCGAGCTGGCGGGGGCAGTGCAGGGCGCCGAGCTCCTGGTGCTGCGCGAGGGCACCCACGCCGCCCTGGTGGAGCAGCCCGAGCTGGTCGCCTTGACTCTGGAGAAGTTCCTCGAACAGGTGGGTTCCCGATGACCTTGCTTGCGCTGCTGCTGCTTGCTGCTCCGGTCGACCGCGACGTTCTCCTGGAGCTGCTGCGGGTCGACACCTCCCACGGCCACGAGACCCAGGCGCTGCAGCCGATCTTGGAGCGGTTCAAGGCGGCGGGCGTGCCGGCACAAATCCTCGAGTCCGGCCCGGGGCGCGGCAACCTGATCGCGCGGGTGAAGGGCACCGGCGCGAAGAAGCCCCTCCTCCTGGTCGCGCACATCGACGTGGTGCCGGTGGAAGGCCAGCCCTGGAAGACCCCGCCGTTCACGCCCACCGAGCAGGAGGGATACCTCTACGCGCGCGGCGTCAGCGACGACAAGGCGATGGCGGCCGCCATCGTGCAGGTGACGCTGGAGCTCGCCGCAGCGAAGCAGAAGCCGGCGCGCGACGTGATCGTGGCGCTGACCGCCGGCGAGGAGACGGGCGGGTTCGCCGGCGTGAAGTGGCTGGTGGACAAGCATCGCGACCTGATCGACGCGGAGTTGGCGCTCAACGAGGGCGGCGGCATCTGGCTTTCACCCGATCTCTCGCGCGTGCAGTCGGTCGATCTGTCCATCGCGGAGAAGACCTTCCAGAGCTTCCGCCTCACGGTGCACGGCCCGGGCGGCCACTCCTCGGTGCCGCCCACCGATCGCGATCCCGCGCTGCAGCTGGCGCGGGCGCTGGTGAAGATCGGCGAGTATCGCTTCCCCGCCCACCTGTTGCCCGAAGTGCGGGGCAAGTTCCGCCAGATGGCCGCGGGCGAGAAGCCGCCCACCAGCGACGCGCTCCTGCACGCGGCGCAGTCCGGACTCTCGCCGCAGGACGAGCAGGCGCTCTCGCGCGACCGCACCTACAACGCGATGATCCGCACCACCTGCGTCACCACCCAGCTCCAGGGCTCTCCTCAAGACAACGTGCTCCCCACCAGCACGCAGGCGGTGGTCAACTGCCGCATCCTGCCGGACGAGACCATCGAGCAGACCAAAGGGCGGCTGCGCGACCTGGTCGCCGACCCGGGCGTGGAGATCGCCGAGACCGATCCCTTCGGCCCGGGCGGAAAGGTGCCCGGCGAAGGCGCCGTCCCGGCCGCGGTGCGGGCCGCCTCGCAGCGGGTGTTCGGGGACGCCCAGGTGGTGGAGACGCTGCAGATGGGCGCCACCGATTCGCGGTACCTGCGCGAGATTGGCATCCTCGCCTACGGCATCCACACCGCGCCGGGAGCGCTGGACGACATCCGCAAGGGGTTCGGCGCCCACGGCGCCAACGAACGCCGCCCGGAAAAATGGCTCCCGGAAGGAACCAGGTTCCTGAAAGAGATCGTCGCCGACCTGGTCAAGTAAAGGAAGAGCGTTTGATCGAGCTCTATTTCTGGCGGTAGGTGATGCGGCCGCGGGTCAGGTCGTAGGGGGAGAGCTCGAGCTTGACCCGGTCGCCGGGCAGGATGCGGATGCGGAACTTGCGCATCTTGCCGCTGGCATAGGCGAGCACCGAGTGCTTGTTGTCCAGCTCGACGCGGTAGTTCCCGCCCGCGAGCTCCTCGCGGACCGTACCTTCGACTTCGATGCCTGCTTCTTTTTCCGACACGGGGCGTCCTTTTACCCCGCTCTCGGTCCGGCCGCCACCACTTCCGGCGAGGCCTGATCGGCGAACTGCTTGAAGTTCTCCACGAAGAGCTTGGCCAGGTGGCGCGCCTTCTCGTCGTAGGCTGCCTTGTCGGCCCAGGTCTCGCGCGGCGTCAGCACCGAGGTGGGCACGCCCGGGGCGTCGGAGGGCACCTCGAAGCCGAAGACGGGGTCCTTGTTGAACTTCACCGAGTCCAGCTTGCCGTCGAGCGCGGCGTTGAGCAGGCCGCGGGTGTGCTGGATGGACATGCGCTTGCCCACGCCGTACGGACCGCCGGTGAAGCCGGTGTTCATCAGCCACACGCGGGTGCCGTTCTCGCCGATGTTCTTGGCGAGCAGCTTGCTGTAGACCGTGGGGTGCAGCGGCATGAAGGGCGCGCCGAAGCAGGTGGAGAAGGTGGCCTGCGGCTCCTTCACGCCGATCTCCGTCCCCGCGACCTTGGCGGTGTAGCCGGAGAGGAAGTAATACGCCGCCTGCGCGGGGTTGAGGCGCGCGATCGGCGGCAACACGCCAAACGCGTCGTACGTCAGCATGACGACGTTGCGCGGCTGCCCGGCCATCCCGCTCTCCGAGGCGTTGGGGATGTAGCTGATCGGGTAGCAGGCGCGGGAGTTCTCCGCGAGCGACGCGTCATCGAAGTCGCACCTGCGCGTCTTCGGGTCCATCACCACGTTTTCCAGTACCGTGCCGAACATCTTCGTGGTCGCGTAGATCTCCGGCTCCGCCTCCGGCGAGAGGCGAATGACCTTGGCATAGCAGCCGCCCTCGAAGTTGAAGACGCCGCCTGCGCCCCAGCCGTGCTCGTCGTCGCCGATCAGGGTGCGCTTGGCGTCCGCGGAGAGCGTGGTCTTGCCGGTGCCGGAGAGGCCGAAGAACACCGCCGTGTCGCCCTGCGGCCCCACGTTGGCGCTGGCGTGCATCGGCATCGTGCCCTTCGACGGCAGCACGAAGTTCATCAGCGAGAAGGCGCTCTTCTTCATCTCGCCGCCGTATTCGGTGTTGGCGATCAGCGTGAGCTTCTTCTGGAAGTCCACCAGGATGGCGGTGGGGCCATTGGTGCCGTCCTGGTCCTTGTCGGCCTTGAGGCCGGGGACGTCGATGATGGTGAAGGGATCGGTAATGCCGTCGTACTCGCCGGGCTTGGCCGGCAGCAGCATGGTGCGGATGAAGAGGTTGTGCCACGCGTACTGGGTGATCACCCGCACCGGGATGCGGTGCTGCGGGTTGGTGCCGACGAAGGCGTCGAGGACGAACACCTCCTTGTCGGCCAGGAACTGCTTCACCTTCTCGTAGAAGCGGTCGAACTTGTCCTGTGGAAACGGCTTGTTGACCTTGCCCCACCAGACGCTGTTCTCGGTGGCCGCGTTCTTGACGATGAACTTGTCGCTGGCGGCGCGGCCGGTGTGCTTGCCCGTGGTCACCACCAGGGACCCGCCCTCCGCGATTGCCCCTTCTCCCCTGCGCACCGACTCCTCAAAGAGGACGGGCGAAGGCAGGTTCCAGTTCGCCTTCTTCACGCGGATGGAACCAATCTGATTGGTTTCGGCGGGCATGTGCGGCTCTCCGTGGCGGCGGGCGGGTGGAAGTAGCACACGGGGCGTCGGGTCGGCAATCGGTTGGCGCACCCTTTGCCGTCGTGAACTTGAAAATCAGTACGGCAAAGTTCCAATTGAGACGGGGAGGGATGGCACTTTCGTCAACGAAAATCCCTTGAGAAGTTCTGGCGGTGTGCAGGGCCCTGGCGCCTCCAGGCCGGAGGTCCTGGCCAGGTGCGCGACAACCTGCCGCGGATCCTTGCCCAGCGTTCGAAGCGCCGAAAGGGAAAGAGATTTGTCTCGTTTCGAAAGCCGCGCGGAGGATTCGGCCGTCACCAGCGGCGCGTGCGCCCAGGCGGGCAGGGGCTGGCCGAGCAGGCGGTGGAGCAGGATCTGGCGCGCCGTGGAGGGCAGGAGATCGGCCCCGCGCAGCACCCGGCCGATTGCCATGGCGCCGTCGTCCACCACCACCGCCAGCTGGTAGGCGAAGATCCCGTCCGCGCGGCGGAGGACGAAGTCCCCCACCAGCTCCCGGGTATCGAAGGACTGCGGGCCGAGGATGGCGTCCTCGAAGGTGACGGCTCCAGGCGGGACGCGCAGCCGCAGGGCAGGCGCCCGGCTCCGCCGCCGCTCCGCCCGCTGAGCGGCAGAGAGGTCGGCGCACGTCCCGGGATAGCGCGGACCCTCGTCGCCTTGCGGGGCGCTGGCCGCGGCGATCTCGGCGCGGGAGCAGAAGCATTCGTAGACGAGCTCGCCCAGCCGGCACAGCGCGTCCTCGTACAGGGTGGTGCGCTGCGACTGGAAGACCGGAGCGCCGTCCCAGTCGAGGCCCAGCCAGCGCAACTCGGCCATCTGCTGCTCGGCCATGCCGGGTCTGACGCGGGGCTCGTCGATATCCTCGATGCGCAGCAGGTGCTCGCCGCCGTCCTTGCGCGACCAGAGCCAGGCCAGAAGCGCGGTGCGGGCGTTGCCCAGGTGAAGCTCTCCGGTTGGACTGGGTGCGAATCGTCCGCGCGCGTTCATCGTCTTATCGCTCGTCGCTCCCGGCCGTGGTGGCCGGCCGGCAGGGGTAGCATGAACACTGACGTACTTTCGACGCGGCAGGTGGCGACCCTGCTGGGCGTCGGCGAAGCCACGGTGAAGCGCTGGGCCGACGCGGGCGAGATCGATTGCTTTCGCACGCCCGGCGGGCACCGCAAGTTCCGCCTCCGCGACATCACCACCTTCGTGCAGCGGCGCCAGTTCCAGGCCGCGGGCCCGTTGCCCGGATCGCTGCCGCAGGGCGCGGACGAGCCCGGCGAGGAGGCCATCCGGCACTTCCAGGCATCGGCCTTGCGCGGAGATGCCGCCGCGCTGGTCGCCCAGCTGGCCGCCCTGCGGCTGCGCGGGCACCCGCTCGCGCTCCTCTTCGACGAGGTGGCGGCGCCGGCCCTGCATCGGGTGGGAGAGAAGTGGTCGCAGGCGCGCCTTTCGGCCGCGGAGGAGCACGTGGCCTCGCAGGCGGTGATCGACGCGGTGGCCCGGGCGCAACCTCTGGCGGAGCCGCCTGGCGAGCCGGTGCGTCCAGACCGCGGCACCGCGGTGGTGGCGGCCATGGCGGGCGAGCAGCACGACATCGCGGCGCGGATGGCGGCGTGCCTGTTGCGCGCCCAGGGCTTCGAAGTCCTGGCGCCGCTGGCGCAGACGCCGGCGCGCGACCTGGCGGATCTCATCCTGCGCGCGCGCGCCTCGCTGGTAGCGCTGAGCAGCACCGTCAACGCCGAGGTGAGCGAGCAGGTGGGCATGGCCGTCGCCGCGGCGCAGCAGACAGGGGGCCGCGTGCTGGTGGGAGGGACCGCGATGCGCAAGGCCCAGCTCCCGGCGGAGGCGCGGCTGCTCCAGTCGTTGCGCGAGCTGGACGCGGAATCGCAAAGCGCCGGACGACGCCGCGCGCGCGCCTGATTGTGGTATGACCCCCCGCCCGCAGTGGAGCGGAAGAACAGGCGTTCGATGAGCGAGAAGCCGGAGCACCAGGAACCGCAGCCCCAGTCCGCGCGCAACAGGCAGCCGTCCTTCGAGGACATCCTGGAGGGCGCCGCGGTGGAACCGCCCAGGCAGAAGGCCCCGCCGCCCCCGCCCAGGAAGCCGGCCCAGCCGACCTTCGACGACATCCTCGCCGCGGCGCAGCCGTCCGAGGCCGGCTCGAGACCCCCGCCCGAGCGGAGGAGCCGCCCCCCGCGCCAGAAGGAAGAGCGGAAGATGCCGGTGGTGGTGCGCAAGCCCACGCTGGGCGCGCCCGCCGCCTCGGAGGCGCCGGCGGCGCAGGGCGAGTCCGGTGTCGAAACGGCCCCTGCCGCGAAGCCCGCGCCCGAGGATCCCGGCTCGGTCTTCGCGCAGCCCTCTGCGGAGGAGAACGCTGACTTCGCCTCCCTCCTCGCCGAGTCGCAGCAGCAGAGGCCCGGCAAGCTGCGCCCGGGGCAGAAGATCTCGGCCCGCGTCGCCCACCTGGGCGGCGAGGTGGCCTTCCTCGACCTGGGCGGCAAGGGCGAGGGCATCATCGACCTTCGCGAGCTGCGCAACGACAAGGGCGATCTCCTGATGCACGCCGGCGAGACGCTCGAGGGGTACGTGCTCTCGGTCGGCGAGGGCAACGTGGTGGTGACGCGGTCGGTGCCCAAGGGGGCCGGCCGCGAGGTGATGCAGCAGGCGCTGGACTCGAAGATCCCCATCGAGGGCGTGGTCACCGGCCAGAACAAGGGCGGGCTGGAGGTGGACCTGGGCGGGATGCGCGGCTTCGTGCCCGCCTCGCAGGTGGACGTTCGCTTCGTCGAGGACCAGTCGCAGTTCGTGGGCCAGAAGCTCAAGTTCCGCGTCACCGAGCTGCGCGGCGGCAACGCCATCCTCTCGCGGCGCGCCCTGCTCGAGGAGGAGCGGGCGGCGCAGGCGGCCGAGCTGCGCAAGACGCTGGAGGTGGGCGCGCAGCTGGAAGGGACCATCACTTCGGTCCGCGATTTCGGCGCCTTCGTCGATCTGGGGGGCCTGGAGGGCCTGGTGCACGTGAGCGAGATGTCGCACGCGCGCGTCGCCCACGCCCAGGACGTGGTCAAGCCGGGCCAGCGCGTCAAGGTGCAGGTGCTGCGCATCGAGAAGGACGAAAAGGGCCACGACAAGGTCGCGCTCAGCCTGCGCGCGCTGGAGCAGGATCCCTGGGACGCGGCCCGGCCGCAGCTCAAGGAGGGCCAGAAGCTCCAGGGCAAGGTGGCGCGGCTGCAGCCCTTCGGCGCGTTCGTGGAGCTGTTCCCCGGTGTCGACGGCCTGGTGCACGTGAGCGCGCTCAGCGACCGGCACATCCAGCACCCGCGCGAGGTGGTGAAGGAGGGCGAGAACATCTGGGTGCAGGTGGAGTCGGTCGACGACGCCTCCCGCCGGGTGGCCCTGCGCCGCATCAGCGAGGAGGAGGCGCAGTCGACCGAGCCGGTGCGGCCGGCGGCTCCCCAGAAGCGCGCCAAGGTGGGCGACGTGGTGGAAGCCACCGTGGACAAGTGCGAAGCTTTCGGCGTCTTCGTCCACTGGGACGGCGGCAAGGGCCTGGTCCCCAACCCCGAGTTGGGCACGCCTCGCGGCAGCGACAACAAGAAGACGGTGCCGCCGGGCACGCAGTTCAAGGCGCAGATCGTCGAGATCGACGACCGCGGCCGCTACCGGCTCTCGCGCACCTCCGCCGAGCGCGCAGAGGGCGCGACGGACTACCGCGAGTACCAGCGGCAGATGAACAAGCGGATGCCGCCGGGAAAGGGCTTCGGCACCCTGGGCGACCTGCTGCGCGCCAAGCTGGAGGAGCAGGAGCAGGTGGACGAAGAAGGTTGAGGAGTCAGGCCGAGAGCCTCGATTCGAGTCGGGACCGGACGGTCGGCCATTCGGTGTCGAGGATGGTGTAGTAGGCCGTGTTGCGCGGCCTGCCGTCGGCGCCGGGCTGGAAGCTGCGCAGGATTCCGTCGAAGTGCGCGCCCAGCCGCTCGATGGCGGCGCGCGAGCGGGCGTTGCGCTCGTCGGTCTTGAGCGTCACGCGCAGGCACTTCCACGATTCGAACGCGTGCCGGAGCATGAGCAGCTTCGCCTCGGTATTGGCGGCGGTGCGCTGCGCCTTCTCCGCCAGCCAGGTGTAGCCGATCTCCGCCCCGTCGAGCACGTCCTGCCCCGGGCGCGGATCCTTGCCAGGGGGCCAGTCCCAGCGCTGCAGGTCGTAGAGCCGCGTGCAGCCCACCTGTTCGCCGGATGGAAGGCAGGTGGCGAACGCCAGCAGCTTGCGCCGTTCCATCTGCGCCACCGCCTGTTCGACGTAGCCAGCCGCCTGCTCCGGCGTGGGAACGAATCCCCATTCGAAGGTGCCGCGGGGTCCCCGCGCAAGCTCGCGCACCGCGGGGATGTCGGCGCGCGAGAGAGGCCGCAGCGTNACCACGCGGCCCCGCAGCGTGAGCGGCTCGACCGGCACGGCGGGAAGCTACACGCAGGCAGAGTGGGATGCCAGCTAGTACAGCTCCTCGCACATCCATTCGTGGAGGGGCGCGTAGGCGCGGGCTGCCGCCTCGCTGCGGTCCAGCGCCTCCGCGGAGTGCAGCCAGCCGGCGGGTTTGCTGTGCTTGACGACGGTCAGCCCCTTCCACTTCGACTGCTCGGCGCGGGGACCTTCCGGGTCGAACCCGCGGGCGGGCCGCTGCAGCTTGTCGGCGATCTCCGGTTTGAGGCCGCCTTTCTTCGCCACCGCCAGGGCAGAGTCCAGCCGCTCCGCCGCGCCATCGTCGCGGAGCACCTTGCGGAAGCGATCGAGCCGCGCCTCCTCGAACAGATAGATGCCTCCGCCGAAGATGACCTCCTCGGGAGAGACGTGCAGGTAGACCACGGGGCTATCGTGCTTCTCGGCGCCGTCCCAGAGCAGCGCGGCGACGTGCGTCTTGTAGGGGCTCTTGTCGCGCGAGAAGCGGATGTCGCGGTTGAGCCGGTACAGGCTGCCGCCGATGCGCGGCACGAACACCAGCCGCGGCATCACGTCGCGCAGGCGCTCGGCCAGGGCGCCGCACCACTCCAGCATGGAGGGGACGATCTCCTCGTCCCACGTCTTGCGGTGCGCCTCGAACCAGTCGCGGTCGTTGTTCTCCACGAGGCCGCGAAAGAAGGACAGGCCGCTCTCGGGAAAACCGGCGAAGGCCATCGGCGGAAAGCCTACCGAACCGCCGCCGGGGCGGGAAGCGCTATCTTTCGACTTCTGCTGCGCTACCTGGGGCAGTTGCGCAGCTGGTTGAAGTAGTCCTCTTCGCTGCGCGGCTCCTTGGGCTCCTTGACGCTGATGCCACGGATCACGCCGTCCTTGTCGATGACGAAGGTGCCGCGCTTGGCGTAGCCCGTCTCGCCCATGAACACGCCGTACTTCTGCGCCACGTTTCCCTTGGGGTGGAAATCGGAGAGCAGCGTCGCGGTGAGGGCCTGGTCGCGCTTGAACGCCTTCAGGCTCCACTTGTTGTCCACCGACACGGCGAGGACGCGCGCGTTCTGCCGGTCGTAGTCGGCGTCGCGCGCGGCGATCTGCTTCAGCTCCTGCGTGCAGATGGGCGAGAAGGCCGCCGGAAAGAAGAGCAGCACCACGTTGCGGCCGCGCAGGCCGGAGAGCCGCGTCGGCTTGCCCTCCTCGTCGAGGAGCTCGAAATCCGGTGCCACGTCGCCGACCTGAAGCATGCACGACCCTCCGCGTTGGGGAGCGTGTCATTCGCAGGGATCCCACTTGCACGCAAGCGGCACGGTTCCAGCAGCCGTCCCTGCGAGCGCCTGCCCGTGATGATTTCTCAAGCGCCGCGCGTTCTTGGGTGCCGAAGGAGGCAACATGAAGAACGCAACCCTGGCAATGGCTTTGGCTGCCGCACTGGCGGCCGCATGTGCGACCCCTGGCACCCGGACCGCCGTCGGCGCGGGCGCGGGCGGGGCGACGGGCGCGGTGGTGGGTGGAGCGCTGGGCGGGTGGAAGGGCGCCGCGTGGGAGCGGCGGTCGGCGCGGTGGCCGGAGGAGCGGCCGGCAACCTGCTCGACAAGCAGGCGGCCGAGCTGAAGGCGAAGGACGCAGACGCCTCGCGGACCGCGAGCGGTATCTTGGTGAAGCTGAAGGAGGACCTGCTCTTCACCACCGGCAGCGACGTGCTCAAGCCCGAGGCGGTGGAGCAGATCGCTTCGCTGGGCGACATCCTGGCGAAGTATCCGGACGACCGCATCGAAGTGCGCGGCTATACCGATTCGACGGGCAGCGAGAGCTTCAACGAGCAGCTCTCGTATCGGCGGGCGGAGGCGGTGCGCAAAGTGCTGGTCTCGCGCGGCGTGAGCGACAAGCAGGCGCTCTCCGTCGGCATGGGCGAGAAGCAGCCGGTGGCCCCCAACACCACCGCGACGGGTCGCGCGAAGAATCGGCGCGTCGAGCTGCACATCGCGATGGCGAAATAGTTTCACACGGGGCGGCCGCGGAAACTGCACTTCCCCCGCGGCCGCTCCGTCGCAAGACTTGGCTCCGGGGGTGCGCGCATGCTTTCCGATCCAAAGGCGCTGTTGCGGCTGGGATACGGCCTGGTGCCGATCGTCGCGGGCGCGGACAAATTCACCAACGCCCTCACCGACTGGGAGAAGTACCTGAGCCCCGAGGTGAGGGAGCGGCTGCCCATGGACGGGCGCAGCTTCATGCGGCTGGTCGGGCTGGTGGAGATCGCCGCGGGCCTGTTGGTGCTGCGCAAGCCCCGGATCGGAGGCGCCTTGGTGGCGGCCTGGCTGGGGGGAATCACGGCCAACCTCGTCTCGATGGGCAAGTACCTGGACGTGGCGGCGCGAGACGCGCTCCTGGCGGTGGGCGCGCTGGCGCTCTCGCGCATGCCCGAGCGGGCGCGCGACCAGCGGATGCGGTCGGGGGCGCTCCCCGAGCGGCGGATGCGGATGGATCCGGTCGGCACCATTCCCCGATCGGTGCACTGAAAGCGCGGAGTCGATTCGCGGACTCCCTTCCTGGGCGTGGCTCTCAGGGCGCCCGGCCATCGCGGCGGGCGGCGATTCCGTCCGACAAGCTCGCCCCCTTCATCCGGGCGAGGAAGTAGACGGCGGCCGCCCATGACAGCGCGACCCACAGAGACCAGGTGGCCGCGAACGTCGCCAGGAAGAACGCGGTCACTTCGCGGCCTGCGTTCGGCGAAGCGGAGGTCGGCGGAACGCGCTGTTCAATAGACACTTCGGCCAATAGCAACCCGCACCTGGGCTCGTCGATGATCGCCCGTCAATTTTCCCGGAGGTCTCTCATGCGCTGTCTGTCGAAGCTCGTTCTGGCCGGCATCGTCTGCACCGCCTCGGCGGTCGCCGCGGCCGACATGAAGAAAGCCGAGCGCAACTGGAAGGGCAAGTGCGCCTCTTGCCACGGCGCCGACGGCAAGGGGCAAACCGAACAAGGCAAGAAGCTGAAGGTCCAGGACCTCACCTCGGCGACCTTCCAGAAGTCGAAGACGGACGCGCAGATCAAGGAAGTGATCGACAACGGCACCAAGGTCGGCGACGCCGAGATGGAAGGGTACAAGGACAAGCTCGACGCGGCGCAGATCGACGATCTGACGGCCTACGTGCGCTCGCTGGGGAAGTCCTCGAAGGCGGCGAAGAAGAAGGCGAAGCACTGACCCGACTTGCACCTGAACGCATGTTTAGCTAGATCGGCAGTGTGACGCTGCCGGCGAGACGGCTGCCCAGGGACCTGCGTGCCCTGGAGGAGCTCCTGCGGGATGGGCAGGTCCGGCGGGCGCCGGCCTTCTCGCCGCAGGCGCCGCAGATCCTGCCCACGGGGTTTGCCGCGCTGGATACGGCGTTGGGCGGCGGCCTTCTGCGCGGGCAACTTCACGAGATCGTCGGGCCGCCCGGTTCGGGTGGCACGGCGCTGGTGCGGCTGGCGCTGGCCTCCGCCACGCAGGCGGGCGAGAACTGCGCGCTGATCGATCCCGGCGACGCGTTCGATCCGGCGCCCTGCGGCATCGACCTCGCGCGGCTGCTCTGGGTGCGCCCCGCCGATCCGGTGCAGGCGCTGCGCGCGGCGGAGATCGCGCTCGAGGCGCGCTTCGGGCTGGTGGCGCTGGATCTGGGCGACGTCTCGGTGCTGCCGCCGCCCAGGGCGCCCAAGGGAGTGGTGCGGATCGTCCGATTCGAGAAGAAGCCGCTCTCGCCGGGGGCCTCGCCGTGGGCGCGCCTCAAGAGCCGCGCCGAAAAGCACGGCGGCGTGCTGCTGCTGCTGGCGCGGGCGCCGCAGGCGGGCACCTTCGCCACGGCCACCATCGAGCTGGAGCGCAGCCATGCGCAGTGGGACGGCCGGCAGGGCGCCCCGGGGCGGTCGTTGCGCGCTGTACAGGCCGCCGCGGCGGTGGCGCGGCACAAGCGCATGCCGCCTTCGGGTCCGCTGGTCCTCAACCTCCCCCTGCGGCCGAAGTAGTGCCATGCCGAAGATCGCCTGCCTGTGGGTACCCGAGCTGTCTCTGGTGGCCGCGTTGCGCGCCGAGCCGCAGCTCTGCGGCGGCCCGCTGGCGGTGGTGCAGGCCGGCGCGGACCTGGGCGGGCGGGCGCACGTGCTCGGAGCCACGCCGGCGGCAGAGGGCGTGGGGCCCGGCCAGACGCTGGCGGAGGCGCGCGCGCTGTGCCCGGGTCTCGCGGTGCGGCAGTCCTCGCCGGAGCGCGAGCGGGCGGCGGCCCAGGCGGCGCGGGAGGCAGCATTGGCCGTCTCCCCGCGCGTCGAGGAGGCGGCGCCCGGGCTCGTCTACGTCGATGCTTCGGGGCTTTCGTCGCTGTTCGGCGACGACCGGGCAGTGGCGCGCGAGTTGGTGGCGGCGGCGGAGCGCGTCGGCGTGCGCGTCGCCGTCGGACTGGCCGCGAGCAAGTCGGTGGCGCGCCTTGCGGCGCGGGCGGCGGCGACCGATCTCGCGCTGGAAGCGACCTCCCACGGCGTGGGCGGCGGCGCGTTCCGCGTCGTCGGCCTCGAAGAGCAGCGCGAGTTCCTGGCGGCGCTGCCGCTCCACGAGCTGGAGCTGCCGGACGAGCTCCACCAGTCGCTGCGGCGGTTCGGCCTGTACACGCTCGGAGAGGTGGCGGNTCTCCCGCCAGGGCCGCTCTCGGCGCGGCTGGGGCCGGAGGCGGCGCTGCTCTCGCGGCTGGCGCGCGGCGAGGACACGAGCGCGCTGCAGCCGCGCCTCGAACCGGACCGCTTCGAGGAGGGCGAGGAACTGGAGTGGGACGCCTCCTCGGCGGAACCGCTGCTCTTCGTCTGGAAGGCGCTGCTCGATCGCCTGGCGCAGCGGCTGCTGGCGCGCGGCCTGATGGCGCGGGAGGTGTGCCTCCAGCTGCGCCTCGCCGACGCGTCGTGGGACGAGCGCACGCTGGATCTGGCGGCGCCCACGCGGGAGGTGCCCGCGCTCCTGCAGCTCTTGCGCCTGTCGATCGAGGGGCGGCCGCCGCCTGCGGGAGTGCGCGCCGTGCGCCTCGCGGCGGTGCCGGTGCGCGAGGTGCTGGAGCAGATGCCGCTCTTCGGCCCGCGCGGCGCCAGCCCCACGCAGCTGGCGGCGGCGGTGGCGCGGCTCTCGGCGCTGGCGGGGCCGCATCGGGTGGGCAGCCCGCGCGCTCCGGATCGCTGGGCGCCTTTCGCGGCGGAGTGCGGGAAGTTCGTCCCTCCGCCTCCACCCCGCGTGTCGCCACCTCCGGCGGGGGAGCTTCAACTGGCTGCGCGGGCCTTGCGCCCCCCGCGCACGGCCGAGGTGCGCTGCGACGAGGTGGGCGCGCCGCTGCTGGTCATCGGCGAAGGAGCGCTGGGCGGCCGGGTGGTGGCGAGCGCCGGGCCTTGGCGCACGGTGGCCGAGTGGTGGACGGAGGGGCCCATCGCGCTGGACGCCTGGGACCTGGAGCTGGCCGGAGGGCTGCTCATCCGCGCGGCCCGCGAGCTGCACACGGGGGAATGGCGCATCGAGGCGGTCTATGACTGAAGGTGTCCCATGAAGCGTCCTTCGCGCGAGGAGCGCAGGGCGCACGCCAAGCGCGAGATCGCCAGCGGCGATCCGCGCAAGTCGCACGCGGACTGCCCCATCGAGGCCGCCATCGAAGCCCGCCGCCCGCCGGAGGCGCGGCTCTCGCCGTTTCCGCAGGACGACCTGGTGGAGACGCCGGCGCCGCGGCCGTCTCTGGTGCCATTCGGTTCTTCGACTCTTCAGCTCTCCGACTCTCCAACTCTTCGGTTCTCCAACCCTCCGACCGACTACGTCGAGCTACACGCCCAGAGCGCCTTCTCCTTCCTCCGCGCATCCTCGCTCCCCGAAGACCTGGCCCACGCCGCCGCCGCCGCGGGCCATGCCGTCTTCGGCCTCGCCGACGCGGGCGGCTTCTATGGCACGCCGCGCTTCCACACCGCCGCGCGCCGCGAAGGGGTGCGGCCGCTGGTGGGCGCGGAGCTGGCGGTGGACGGCGGCGGCAGCGTGGCGCTGCTCTGCGAGGACCGCCGCGGCTATCAGAACCTCTGCCGCCTCCTCACGCTGGGCCATGCCCGAAGCGGGAAGGAGGAATGCCGGGTCACCCCTGCCGAGCTGGCCGACTTCCGTGGCGGCCTGGTCGCGCTCAGCGGCGGCGCGCCAAAAGAGCTGGCGCTGCTGGCCGATCACCTCGGCGCCGAGCGGCTCTTCGCCGAGGTGCATCGCCACCTCGACCCCGAGGAGGAGCGCGAAAACCGGCGACGCATCGACGCCGCCCGCGCCCGCGGGCTGCGCCTCGTGGCCGGCTCCGGCGTGCGCCACGCCACTGCCCAGGGCAAGCCGCTCTTCGACGCGCTCACCTGCATCCGCCTCAAGACCACGCTGGATGCCGCGGGCCGCCGCCTGTCGCGCAACGCCGAACGCCACGTCCGCCCGCCGCACGAGATGGCCGCGCTCTTCCGCGACCTGCCCGACGCGGTGCGCGCCACCCGCGAGATCGCCGAGCGCTGCGCCTATACGCTGGACGACCTGGGCTACGAGCTGCCCGAGCCGCAGTTCCTCCACGACTCCTCGCTGGACGGCGAGCTGTGGCACCGCGCCATGGACGGAGCGCGCGCCCGCTACGGCGGCCCTTCCAGCCCGCGCTGGCCCAGGGCCATCGCGCAGATCGAGCGCGAGCTGTCCTTGATCGCCAAGCTGGGGCTGGCCGGCTACTTCCTCATCGTCCACGACATGGTGCTGTTCTGTGGGCAGGAGAACGTGTTGGTGCAGGGGCGCGGGTCGGCGGCCAACAGCGCCGTCTGCTATGCGCTCGGCATCACCGCCGTCGATCCGGTGGGCATGAATTTGTTGTTCGAGCGCTTCCTCTCCGAGGAGCGCACCGACGCAACCGGCCACAAGGCGTGGCCCGACATCGACCTCGACCTGCCCAGCGGCGACCAGCGCGAGAAGGTCATCCAGCACGTCTACCAGCGCTACGGCACTTGCGGCGCTGCCATGACCGCCAACGTGATCACCTACCGCGCGCGCTCGGCGTCGCGCGAGATCGGCAAGGTGCTGGGGTTGCCGCAGGAGGAATTGGACCGTCTGGCGAAGCTCTTGCCGCAGTTCGAGTTCGTAACCGACTTCGACTCGCTGCAGAACCGGGCCAAGGAGGCGGGCCTGGCCACGGGCGATCGGCGCGTGTCGCTGTACTTGCAACTCTGCCAGCAGATCGCCGGGCTGCCGCGGCACCTGGGCCAGCACTCCGGCGGGATGATCATCGCGCGCGGGAGGCTCGACGAGATCGTGCCGCTGGAGCCGGCCAGCATGCCGGGCCGGATGGTGGTGCAGTGGGACAAGGACGACTGCGCCGACCTGGGAATCATCAAGATCGACCTGCTCGGGCTGGGGATGATGGCGGTGCTGGAGCAGGCCCTGCCGCTGGTGCGGGCGCACGAGGGCGTCGAGCTGGATCTGGCGCAGCTCCCCGAGAACGACCCCGGCGTCTACCGGCTCTTGCAGACCGCCGACACGGTGGGCGTGTTCCAGGTGGAGTCGCGCGCGCAGATGGCCACGCTGCCGCGGATGAAGCCCGACCACTTCTACGACATCGTGGTGGAGGTGGCGATCATCCGGCCCGGACCCATCGTCGGGCAGATGGTGAATCCGTATCTGGAGCGGCGGGCGGGGCGGCAGGAGGTGGCCTATCCGCATCCTTCGCTCAAGCCGGTGCTGGAGCGGACGCTGGGCGTGCCGCTCTTCCAGGAGCAGTTGATGCGCATCGCCATGGTGGCGGCGAACTTCACGGGCGGCGAGGCCGACGAGCTGCGCCGGGCCATGGGCAGCAAGCGCAGCGTGGAGCGGATGAAGCGCATCGAGGAGCGGCTGCGCGCGGGGATGACCGCCAACGGCATCCTGCCCAGGGCGCAGGACGAGATCGTGCAGGGCATCACCTCCTTCGCGCTCTACGGCTTTCCCGAGAGCCACGCGGCCTCGTTCGCGCTGATCGTCTACGCCAGCGCGTACTTGAAAGTGCACCATCCGCACGCCTTCTACGCGGCCATGCTCAACTGCTGGCCGATGGGCTTCTACAGCCCGGCCACGCTGGTGAAGGACGCCCAGCGGCGCGGCGTGAGGATCAAGGCCATCGACGTGGCGCGCAGCGACTGGCTGTGCACGCTGGAGCGGGAAGGGCCGGAGGAAGAGCTGCGGCTGCGGCTGGGGCTGCGGTACGCGCGCGGGCTGCGAGAGGGCGTGGGTAAGCGCATCGTCGAGGAGCGGGGACGGGGGCCATTCGCGAGCATCGCCGACCTGGCAGCGCGCGCGGGGCTGCGCAGGGACGAGCTGTCGGCGTTGGCGGAGATGGGGGCGCTGGCGTCGGTGCCGGTGCGGCCTGGTGGGGAGCTGCCGACGAGGAGGGCGGCGCTGTGGCAGGCGGAGGCTGCGGCGAGGAGGGCAGGGTTGTTTGCGCGGGTGGAGCCGCGCGAAGACGACATCGACGACCAGGGCCACGTCGCCGTCGCCGTCAACGATCACGTCGACGTCGGCGTCCTGGCTCACGTCAATGCGCATCCGCGCGTTCATGCCATCCGGTCGCTGCGTGCGTTCGGCGAAGAGGCGCGTGCCTCCAGTGTGCCGGCGCCGGCTGAGGTGCCGGCAGACCGGGCGCGCAGCCCGCTACCAGAGATGGGGTTGCGCGACCGCATCGCCGCCGACCTGCGCGGGACGGGCATGACGGTGGGGCCGCATCCGGTGGCGCTGGAACGCGACAAGCTGCGGGCGATGGGCGTGCACGCCGCCGCAGAGCTTCCCCAGCTGCGCGGCGGCCGCATCGTGCGCGCCGGCGGTCTCTGCATCGTCCGCCAGCGTCCCGGCACCGCCAAGGGATTCGTCTTCCTCAGCCTGGAGGACGAGACGGGCATCTCCAACATCGTCATCGATCCCCCCACCTTCGAGGCAAACCGCCTCCCCATCCTGGCCAGCTCGCTCCTGGTGGTGGAAGGCCGGCTGGAGAAGTCCGACGGCGTCACCAGCGTGAAGGGCCACCGCTTCTGGGGGTTGCGCGAAGCGCTGGCGGAGCACGTGCAATCGCGGGACTTTCACTGATCCCGTAAGGCCATCATCCTCCGGCTGACTCAGCTCAAAACCTTGTGCAGCTCGATGGCTGGATCGAGTGCAGCCAGATCGCGCGGATCGCCGGTGACGACCGGGCACGCACGGAGGCAATCGCTCAGTGATAGTCGTCCTCCCTCTGGTGCCGCACCGCGAGGATGGTCACGGTGCGCGAATTCTCGATCTCGAACAGGACCACGTAACCTGCGCTCCCGAACGGCACCAGCAACTCGCGAAGAAGCGGGTCGTTTGCGACCTCGTTCTTTCGGCAGGTGAAGGGAAGAGTCGTGAGCACCCGCAGCGCCGCGCGCAGGGCCTTGATCGCTCGCCGAGACGCGGTCTGATCACGCTCGGCCAGGAAGGTCTGGAGCTGTAGCAAGTCGCGTTCCGCTCCCCGGGCCAGGCGGACCCGGTACCGCCTCATCGAGACGCCTTCCTCCGCACGTGTGGTTTGAGCATCCGTTCCAGCTTCACCAAGGTTTGCTCGGGCGAGACGTAGTCAGCGGTTCGACGCGCTTCCTCACGATGCGCCAGTCCCCGGTTGAGGAACTCGACATCGGCCCTCCTCCGCGCGACGTTGCGTTGCACAGCCTCGGCAACAAACCCGGAAAGAGACTCTCCCGGACGAAGGACTGCCTCCGCGCTCTTCCTCAGGCCGGGCTCCACTCGCAGAGTGGGCAGGGTAGCGGTTTTCATCGAATCTCCATGCGACGCATTTGTGTCGCACCCTACTCATTGCACGCGGGATGCGCAACCGGAGGCGGCGCTGGTGCGGCGGCGAATGCGGTCATCGCGCGGTGTCCGCTTGCGTGAACGGAATCCTTGCGCTACACACTGAACCACATGGTTCAGTATTCGCGAGCCCATCTCGACGCCTCGTTCGCCGCCCTCTCCGACGCCACCCGGCGCGGAGTTCTGGAGCAGCTCGGACGCGCCGAAGCTTCCATCACCGACCTCGCCGGGAAGTTCCACATGACCCTCACGGGCATGAAGAAGCACGTCGGCGTCCTGGAGCATGCGGGCCTGGTCACCACCAGGAAGGTCGGCCGCGTGCGGACCTGCAGGCTCGGTCCGCGCAGCCTTGCGGAAGAGACGGCCTGGATCGAGGGGTACCGCCAGCTCTGGGCCGCACGTTTCGACGAGCTGGACGAGATCGTCGAGGAACTCAAACAAAAGGAGAAGCACCGATGAAGAATCCCACGACGACGGAGCGGACGTCCGATCGCGAGCTGGCCGTCACGAGAACCTTCAACGCGCCGGCGCGCATCGTGTTCGAGGCGTGGACCCGGCCCGAGCTGCTCAAACGGTGGTGGTCACCGAAGTCGTTTGGCATCACCTTCGTTTCCTGCGAGGCCGATGCTCGCACGGGAGGCAGGTACCGCTTCGTCTTCAGTCACCCGGCTGCCCCACAGCCGATGGAGTTCTTCGGCAGGTACCTCGAAGTGACGCCGCACTCGCGCCTCGTCTGGACCAATGAGGAATCGGGTGACGCCGGCCAGGTCACGACGGTCACGTTCGAAGAGAAGGGTGGGCAGACGCGGGTCGTCATGCGCGACCTCTATCGCTCGAAGGAAGCTCTCGATGCCGCCATCGCCTCCGGGAGCACGGGTGGGACGGGCGAGACGTTCGAGCAACTGGACGAACTGCTTGGGGGCGGTAGCGTTGGCGCTTGATCACTGCGCTGACGTACCTCCTCTGCTGCCAGCTCGCAGGNGAGGCCGCGGCCCGGCTCCTCGGAGTAGTCGCTATTTGAGGGCCGAAACCGGCACCTTGAGAATGCGCCCGGTATGCGGTTGCAAGAGCTCCGGGTCGCAGCCGAGGCCGAAGTAGAAGTCGCCATCGAGCAGCTCGAACGAGCGCGCGAAGGTCTGCGCGTCGAAGAAGCAGACCTCGCTGAAGTTGACCAGATCCCGCGTGGCGAACACGTGCACCCGGGTGGACCTCGCTCCCGGCTGCGTCACGCCCAGCGCGTAGAGCACGTCGTCGTGCACCAGCAGATCGCGGGGCAGGGCGCCGCCGGGCAGGGGCAGCGCCCGGGCGGAGTCGACGCTCGCGGCGTGGAACAGCCCGAGCGGCGCCCAGTCGTGGTCGATGATCTTGTCGCCGGCGACGTACACGACCTGGTTGCGGAACGGCACGCACCGCGCGGCGAAGACCTCCTTCAGCTCGGAGATGCCCGGGAAGAAGCGGACGTTCATCTCGGCGAAGTCGCCCTTCCCGTCGTACCGGTAGATCCGGCCGCCGTTGGTCGAGGCGTAGAGGCGCGGGCCGGTGTCGTCTTCGAGCGAGAACAGGGTCCGCGTGCGACTGAACGGGAGCGGCTTGGTGAGGGCCTCCTTCCAGGTCCTTCCCCGGTCGTTCGAGCGCGCCACCATTCCGCCCGCGACGGTGGCGATGGCCGCGAACAGCTCGCCGCCGAAGTCGAACACGTCGTACACGTGGATGCCGTTGAAGATGGAGTTCAGCGTCGCCCACTTCTCCCCCGACTTGTGGTGGACGTTGCCCGCGCCCCAGTCGGCCGGGAAGGCCACCGCCGTCTTCAAGAGGCGCTCGAGGTGCTGGAGCTTGCCCTCCCCCTTCACCCGGTTGTCGTTGCGGGCGACCACCCGGTTGTCGTGTCCCGGGATCCACAGCCCATCGGAGAGGACGCGGAAGACATCGACCTGCTCGTCGGGGACGACGTATTCCACCTTGAACTCACCGCTGCGCGGGTCGAGCGCCCACAGGTCCACCGGTCCCGCGTTGGCGGCCGGCGGAGGGTTGTTGCTGTTGCCGCTGGCGACGTAGATCTTCCCCTCGAAGGCGCGCAGGCTCCAGGGATTGCGCGCGTAGACCCATTCGCCCGAAGGCCAGCGCTTCTCCGTGGGATTGCCGAGCGTCTCCACGGCCGAGGTCACGTCCTTGCCGGCCTCGATGATCCGCGCCCTGCCGGCGTTGGCATCGTGCTGCGGCCGGACCACCACCTCGTCCACGTAGCGCCAGAGCGCCGGCGCGCCCCTCAGCTTCGCGTGCAAGGCGAGCGGGGACGAATTGGTGGCGTGCAGGTCGAGGCCGTCCGGCATCTGCACCTCCGACGAGGTCATCCGCGGCGCCTTCGAAAGCTGCCTGGCCACCACCGCGGCCTGGTAGACGGCAATGGCGAATTGCGAGCAGAACATCTTTTCGATGGGAAGCGGGCCGCCTTCGCGTCCAGACTCCCGCCCGAACACCAGCGCCTCGCCGCGCGCTCTCGGGCCGAAGCTCGCCAGGTGGAACGGCACCAGCGCCGGGACGAGGTACTTCATCCGGCCGGTGGCCCAGGCCTTCGACACCTTCACCGCCGCATCCGCCAGCGCGCGATCCTGGCAGCGGTAGACGCGGAAGTAGAAGCCGGCATGGTCGTCGATGCTGCGGGTGGCGACGCAGGCGGTGCTCAGGTCGCCGCCGTGCGCCTCGGCGGTGCGGCCCTGGCCGATGTAGACGGCGACGTGAAAGCAGGTCGGGTCGCCTTTCTTGATGCCTTGGTGGAACAGGCCGGAGAGCTTCTTCACCGCTCTTTCGCCCGCCTGGATGACCTTCTCGGTGAAGGTGATCTTCTCGGCCGCGAACTTGACCAGGACGTCGCCGGGCTGGAGCACGTCGTCGGCGTTGAGCGCATCGAGCACGCCATGGTCCGAGCGCGTCTGGTTGTCGGCGCGAAGCTCGAGTTGGAGGGCGACCAGGGTCGACTTCCCGCGGGCGAGTGAGACTTCGACGGCGCTCGCGGTCGCCCAGCGCCCGTTCTCCGCCTCGGCGGAGACGAAGCAGGATCGCGGTTCGTGGCCCGTCAGGAGGGCCTCGCTCGGGGACTCGCCGCTCTTGCCGACGAGAGCGTGCCGGACGACGAGATTGCTCCCGGCGCCGTCCTTCTCCTCCGCGATCGAGATCCGGATCTTGCCCACTTCCCCGATCGCCTCCGCCTGCGCGCTCGAGACTTTCGCCTGGGCGGAGAGGGTCCACTTGAGCGGACAGTCTTCGACCACCGGGATGCCGTCGCTCACGATGCCGCCCTCCCGGCGGCCGCGAGATCGGCGCGCACTTCCTCGACCAGCAGCAACAGGCGCGTGCGCGCGCCGAGGTCGAAGTCCTTCAACCTCTCCCGCGCCCACTCGAAGCGCGGATCGGGATTGGTGTCGAAGTCGCGCCCGAGCAGGTACATGAGATCCAGCCAGGCGAACACGGTCTCCTCGGAATCGAACCGGTACGCGGCGCGCTTCTCCAATGCGGTCTCGACGGATCGGATGACCGCGGCGTCGCCCAGCGCCGCGCAGGCTGCGGCGTATTGGCGGCGCAGATAGGCCACCGCGCGGCCGGCGAGCTGGCGCTCGAGGTCGGCATGGAAGGCGGCGAGTTGCTCGTCGCGGATCGTCCACAGGTTCAAAGACGGAGCTGGCGCGGGCCTCGCGTTCGCCGGGCGGAAGACCCGCGCCGGGCCGCCGTCCTCGGACTCCGCGATCAGGGAGGTGATGGGCCCGAAGAACGTCGCGTTCTCGGCGGGCTCGCAGCTGGGAAGGTACACGCGCAGCACGCGCGGATCGTAGTAGCGGAAGGCGAGGATCCGTCCTTGCGCGGTGCGGACGCGAAGGAAGCGGCGCAGGTGGCGGCGCAACTCCCGCGAGGGCGCCTGGGAGGTGAAGAGGATTCCCCAGGATCGGCCCCAGCCGCGGGCGAGGAATTCCTCGATGCGGGCGTCGCCGGGAATGACCCGGAGGAGCCACGGCGCGGCGTCCTCGATGGCCGGCGGAAGCCTCCCGCGGTACAGGCACCATCTCGGCGCGCGCGTGTCGAAGATCCATCGGCGGATGCGCGGGTCCCGCGCGCCGTCGAGGACGGCGTAGGACGGCTCCCGGATGTCCAGCTCAGCGAGGATCCGGGTCGACTGCCCGCTCACGCCGGTTCCCCGCGCTGTCGCGCGAGTTCGCGCTTCGCCTGCTCACATTCCGCGCAGAAGGGAGCCCCCTTTGCCGCGGCCGCGGTCAGCGTGGCGGCCTGCAGTTCGGCCAACTCCTCCCGCTCCGCCGCCGGCGTGCGCGGAAAGGACCCCGAAGCCGGAGCCCGCGCACGGTCCAGGAAGATGACCATCCTTCCGTCGACCAGCTTGCCATGGTCGCTCGGCCTGTAACTGGGCATCGCCCCCCCGCGGCAGCTCTTTTGTCCGCCGCCCTCGACCCTGGTGTCAACCTTGCGGGCCTCGCGTCGGGACGGCCTCGACCACGCTCCAGGCGGCGCCGCCAACTACCCGCGTGAAAGCCGCGTGAGCGCGATGCCCGCCACGATCAGCGTGCCTCCAATCAAGTGCAGTGCTCCAGGTCTCTCTCCCAAGGCCGCCCACGCCACCACCACCGCCACCAGCGGAGTGAAACAAACGTAAATCGCCGTCCGCGTCGGCCCCACCGCCCGCACGCTGGCGTTCCAGATCAGGTAGCCGAGGATGAACGAGAGCACCACCGCGTAGCCGAGCGCGAGCCAGGTTCCGGCGCCCACGCTGCTCCAGCGCACGCGCAGGAGGTCCGGCGCTCCGGCGAGCAACAAGCCCGGCGTGCCCGTGTACGCCGTCCAGGCCGTGATCCGCAGCGGGGTGAGGCCCTCCAGCCGCTGCAGCCCCACGGTATAGACGGCCCAGGAGAACAGCGCCCCCAAGCTGAAGGCGTCGCCCGCCGAGACTTGAAGGTGCAGCGCGGCTCCCGGCCGGGCCAGCACCACCAGCGCGACACCCGCGATTCCCAAGGCGATGCCGAGGCGGGCCCGCGCCGTGACGCGCTCGATGCCCAGCGCCGCGCCCAGCACCGCCACCACCGCGGGCGAGGCCGAGATGATCAGCGAGGTGTTGGTGGCCGTCCCGCGCGCCAGCCCGAGCACGAAGCCCAGTTGGTAGAGCGTGTTTCCGAAGAGGCCCAGCCAGATCAGGCGAAAGAGCGTTGCCCCCCGGGGGATGCTGCCGGGACCCTCGAGGACGCGCACCAATCCCCAGAGCAGAAAGCAGCCCAGCGCGTAACGGATGGCGGTGAAGGCCAGCGGCGTGATCGAGGCGAAGGCCAGCTTGGTAATGGTGAAGTTGGCGCCCCAGATCAGGCAAACCAGCAGCATGCCGGCGTCGTAGCGGGCGCGCCGTAGCAGGGAGGGAGAGCCGTCGTGCACGCGCCCTTCTACCCGATCGCGTCTTCCGTTGACGCGGGCCACCGCCCATGCGACAGCGCGCCGTGCTCCGCGCGCTGCTCCTCGACCTCGACGGCACCCTCATCGACACCCCGCAGGCCATCGTGGACGTCACGCAGGCCACGTTGGCCGAGCTCAACCTGCCGCCGGCCGATGCGCAGGCCATCCGCGACGGCATCGGGCTTCCGCTGCCGGTGGCCCTGGGCGAGCTGATCGGCAAGGGTCCCGCCGGCGCAGCGGACGCAGTGGAGATCTACCGCCGCCTCTGGCGGGCCCAGGTCACGCCGCGCATCCCGCACCTGCTCTATCCTGGCGTGCGCGAGGGCCTCGAGACGCTCAGGCGCCAAGGCCTGCGGCTCGCGGTCGTCACCGGCAAGGCGCAGGACGGCGCCGACGCAACCGTGCAGGGCGCCGGCCTCTCGCACCTCGTCGAAGTCGTCCTCGGCTACACCAGCGTGCCCAACCCGAAGCCCGCGCCGGACGTCGCGCTACTGGCGCTCCAGCGCCTGGGTGTCGAGGCCGACGCTGCCGTGGTGGTGGGCGACGCGTCGCACGATCTGGAGATGGCCCGGCGGGCGGGCATCCGCTCCATCGCCGTCTCGTACGGGGCGCAGCCCCTGCGGCAGCTCCAGGCAGCTTTCCCGACCTGGGTTGCACACTCCTTCGCGGAGGTGGTGCAGATCGCGCTCGACCTCGCTAGTCTGCGGGGACCATGACCATCGCCACCGTCAACCCGTTCACCGGCGAGACCGTCAAGACCTTCCCGCCGGACTCCGATCTCGTCATCGAGCAGAAGCTGCAGAAGGCGGCCACCGCCGCGCGGCAATGGCGCCGCACCTCCTTCGCCGACCGCGCCCAGCGCATGACCAGGGCGGCCTCGCTGCTCGAGCAGCGCAAGGACGCCCTCGGGCGGCTGATGACGCTGGAGATGGGCAAGCTGCGCAAGGCCGCCATCGCCGAGCTGGAGAAGTGCGCCAACGGCTGCCGCTACTACGCCGAGAACGCCGAGCGGCACCTGGCTCCCGAGTCGGTGCAGACCGACGCGAAGCGCTCGGAGAAGCGCTTCCAGCCGCTGGGGCCGGTGCTGGCGGTGATGCCCTGGAACTTCCCCTTCTGGCAGGTCTTCCGCTTCGCCGCCCCCGCCCTGATGGCCGGCAACGTGGGCCTGCTCAAGCACGCCAGCAACGTGCCCCAATGCGCGCTCGCCATCGAGGAGATCTTCCGCGACGCCGGCTTTCCGGAGGGCGTCTTCCAGACGCTCCTGGTCGGCAGCGACAAGGTGAAGAAGATCCTCGAGGATCCGCGCGTCGCCGCCGCCACGCTCACCGGGAGCGACGGCGCCGGGCGCAGCCTGGGCAGCATCGCCGGCGCGCAGCTGAAGAAGACCGTGCTGGAACTGGGCGGCAGCGACCCCTTCGTGGTGCTGCCCAGCGCGGACCTGGACAAGGCGGTGCAGGTGGCGGTGGCCGCCCGCATCCAGAACGCGGGCCAGAGCTGCATCGCCGCCAAGCGCTTCATCGTGCACGAGAAGATCGCCGGCGAGTTCGAGAAGAAGTTCGTCGAGCAGATGAAGGCATTGGCGGTGGGCGATCCGCAGGACGAGGAGACCGACGTGGGTCCGCTGGCCTCGCGGCAGGTGCTCGAGGATCTGGAGAAGCAGGTGCGCGGCGCCAAGGACCAGGGGGCGAAGATCGCTTGCGGCGGCGAGCGGCTGGGCCGCGCCGGGTTCTTCTTCGCGCCGACTGTCGTCCTCAACGCCAAGGGTACCAAGGTGTGGGTGGAGGAGGTCTTCGGTCCGGTGGCGGCGGTGGCACGGGCCAAGGACCTGGAGGAGGCCATCGCCCTGGCCAACGACACGCAGTTCGGCCTGGGGGCGGCGGCCTTCACCCGCGACGCGAAGGAGACCGAGCGCCTGGTCGAGGAGCTGGAGGCGGGCCAGGTCTTCATCAACGGCATGGTGAAGAGCGACCCGCGCCTGCCCTTCGGCGGCATCAAGGCGTCGGGCTACGGCCGCGAGCTGTCGGAGGAAGGAATCCGCGAATTCACCAACACCAAGACGGTCTGGATCGGGTGAGAAAGGGCAAGGCGCACCCCCTGTCCGCGTGCTAGAAACAGAGCCGGACCGGAGACGAGCGTGGCGACCATCATCACCGAGGAATGCATCAACTGCGGGGCGTGCGAGCCCGAGTGCCCCAACCAGGCCATCAGCCAGGGCGAGGACATCTTCGTCATCGATCCCGCCCTCTGCACCGAATGCGTCGGGTTCCATGACGAGGAGGCCTGCGCCGCCGTCTGTCCCGTGGACTGCTGCATCCCCGACGCCAACAACCTCGAGGCGGAGTCGGATCTCCTGGTCCGCGCCCAGAAGCTTCACCCACAAAAGCAGTTCCCCCCGCTGGCCCAGCTGCCCGCGCACCTCTCCCGCTTCCGGCGCCCCGCGGCCTGACCGGCGCAGGACTCCCGCCGCCACCCGGGCTTGGGACCGGCCCGGCGTAGTGCTAGCGTCGATCGATTCGGAGGGTCCCTGTGCGCCTACGCAGCTTCTTCGCCGCAGTGGTCCTGCTCTCCTGGGCCGCGGCCGGCGAGGTCCACAAGGATGACCCAGCGGCGCGCCTGCGCGCCATGCGGGACTGGTCTGGCGGTTCCGCCGCCGGCCGGGTGCGGGTCCTGCAGGAGGCTGCGCGCGAGCGGGACCGGTATGCCATCGGCGCGCCCAGGACTGCCTCTGGCGTGCTGCCCTTCGCCAGGGTCGCCGGCAGCTCCTTCGTCAACATCGGTCCGGCCAGCGCCGACTTCTCGGTCAATGGCGACCGGTCCGAGGGCCTGGTGGATTCCGGTCGGGTCAGGCAGATCGTCCCTCATCCGACCGATCCCGACGTGCTCTTCCTCTCCACCGCGGGCGGCGGGGTCTGGAAGACGTGGAACGCGCGCTCACCGGAGATCGCCTGGGAGCCCCTCACCGATGCAATGGGGACCACCTCCATCGGGACGCTGGCGATGGATCCCGAAAACCCCGACGTGCTCTACCTGGGTTTCGGCGATCCGTTCGAAGTGCGCCAGCCCGGCATGGTGCGCAGCCTGGACGGCGGCGGCACCTGGTCGGCCCCGGCAGTGCTCACGGCGACCTACGACGCCGCGGGGGCGCAGAAGACGCTGACCGTCGATTCCGTCAGCGACATCAAGGTCGACCCCGCCAACAGCCTGGTGGTGCTGGCCGCCACCGACGTGGGCCTCTTTCGCAGCACCGACGCCGGCACCACCTGGACCCATGTTCCCCTCGCCTCCGCCACCGCCGGGTTCTTCTGGATGTGGAGCCTCGCCTGCGTCGGCGACTCCACCTGGCTGCTCTCCGGACAGGAAGGCGACATCACGGCGCCCGGGGACCCGGCCAGCGGAGGGCCGCTCGCGCTCTGGCGCTCCACCGACGACGGCGCGACTTGGAGCTACATCAGCAGCGCCCTCCCCGGCGGCGAGGCGACCGCCGCCGCCGCGGGCCGTGGGACGCTCGCCATCGCGCCCAGCACGCTGGCCGACCCCCGGAGCGCCCGCATCTACCTGCTCGCCGCCGATTCGGGAGGCGATGCGCAGTTGGACGTGTTCCGCAGCGACGACGCCGGCCTCACCTTCCAGGCCCTGGCCGTCAACTCCACGCGCGTGCCACGCAATCCCAATCCCGACCAGAAGACCCTGGACGTCCTGCACGGCCAGGCCTGGTACAACCAGGCGCTGCTGGTCGATCCCGCAAACCCCGACGCCGTCTTCGTCGGCGGCGACCTGGCCATGGTGCGGTCGCTGGACGGCGGCCGCAGCTGGGACGTCCTCTCCGACTGGCTGCCGCTGAGCTCGGGGAACCACCAGATCGATCGGCCCTACGTGCACGCCGACTTCCACGCCCTCGCGGCCGGCCCGGACGGGTCGCTGTATGCCGGCTCCGACGGCGGCCTCTTCATGTCCGGCAACGCCCTCTCCGCGCCGGCAGCGAGCGTCACCTTCGATAGCGCGCGCAACCAGGGCCTGGTGTCGCACCTGGTCTACAACGTGGTCTGCGCGCCGGAGAGCTGGCCCGCCGATCTGCAGGGGTTCGTGGCTGGAGGCATGCAGGACAACGGTACGCGGCTGCGCGCCGCGGACGGCACGACCTTCAACCAGATCGTCGGCGGCGACGGCATCGGCCTCGCCGTCAGCGCCGGCACGCACTCCGAGCCGGCTGCCGGCGGCAACGTGCCCGACGTGATGCTGACCTCGGCGGAGTTCTCCATCCAGCGCAGCACCGACGGCGTCAACTTCGACGATTTCACCACGGGCTTCCTGGGAGACCTGCCCTTCCTGGTCAAGCTGGCGCGGGACGCCGCAGCCGGCGAGCTCTTCCTGACCTTCACCGGAACGCCGGCCGCCTTCTACCGGTGGGCCAAGGGCGATCCCGCCTGGCAGAAGATCCTCGGCAAGGTGCACTGGCAGGACTCCAACCGCGATACCAACGGCTTCGTCACGGTGGACGGCAAGTCGGCGATTGCGCTGCGCAACCTGGCGACGCACCCCGCGCGCGCGGGAGTCTGGGCGGCGGTCTCCAACCGCTACGCCTTCGTCACCGTGAACGCCGGCGCCAACTGGGTGGTCAGCTTGCAGCCCAACACCATCGGCGCGCCGGGCGGCGCGTTCCAGCTCTCCAGCATCGAGCTCGACGTGCGCGACACCAGCGGCCGCACCTTCTGGGTGACAAGCCTGGCCGACCGCGTGATCAACGACGCCAACGACCTCTTTCCGCTGCCCGACGGCTTCGGTCACGTCTTCCACACCGGCGACGGAGGGCTGACCTGGACCGCGGTCGGAGTTGCCGCGGGCGGCCTGCCCAACGTGGGCGCGGACGTCGTCCGCCAGGACCCGGGCGATCCGGCGACGCTCTACGTCGGCACCGAGCTGGGGCTCTACCGGTCCACCGATTCGGGCGCGACGTGGTCGCGGTTCGGCGGCGGGTCGCTGCCGCTGGTCGAGGTGCGCGACATCTGCATCGCGCCCGCGAGCCGCCGGTTGACCGTCGCGACGTACGGGCGTGGCTTCTGGCAGATCGACACCGGCGCGGCCAGCCCGGCAGGCGTGCGAGGCCGCGGCGACACCAATTTCGACGACCGGATCGACGGCGAGGACCTCATCGATCTGGCCGACAGCTTCTCCTCCACGCAGGCGAGCCCGTCGTACCGCTGGCAGGCCGATCTCACCGGCGCGACCAACGTCATCGACCAGGCGGACCTGGACGCGCTGCTGGCGAAGTTCGGGGATCGGCCATGAAGCGCTGGGTCCCGCTGCTGCTCGCCGCGGCCTGCTCGCACTCGAGCGCGCCGGAAGTGCCGTCGGCCCTCTCCATCGACGCGGTGGACGCGCTCCCCGGGCAGGTGCAGCCGGGCGGCCAGGTCACCCTGAGCTGGGCCACCACGGGCGCCGCGCGGCTCACCATCGCGGCCGCTGGACCGGCGAGCGACGTGACCGGCACGAGCAGCCTCGTCGTCCAGCCGCAGTCGACCACGTCTTACACGCTGACCGCCTTCAACCAGCCCGGGCACACGCCGGAGTCGGTGACGGCGACCATCACCGCGCGGGTGGCCCTGCCGCCCTCGGTGGGAACGTTCTCGGCGGCGCCCACCAACATCGAGCAGGGCGACGCGGCTTTGCTCACCTGGACCGGGACCGCGGCGAGCTGGTCGGTGAGCGACGACCGCGGCGGCGTGTTCAACCTGGGCCCGCGGCGCTCGCTGCTCGTGCGGCCGGCGGCCGACACCACCTACACGCTCCACGGCGCCGGCCCGGGCGGCCCGCTGTCCAGCCAGCCGGCGGTCAAGGTTTCGGTGACGCCGCACCCCGCCTCGCGCCTGTCCTACCAGCCGCCGTCCGCCGGCGCGCTGCAGCTGGTGGCCGACGCCTGCGCCGACCCCTGCGCCGTGATCACGCTCCGGGTCCGCGNAGCTTCCGAGGTTCCGCTGCGGGGCTTCGCCCTGAACCTTCCCCTCGACCTCACCAAGGTCTCCTTCGACCCTGCGACCTTCGTGTCCTCGCTCGTCGGAGCGCCGGCGCGGGCCACGCTCGGCAAGGGGCCGCTCGCGGGGACGCTGGTGATGGCCGCCGCGCTCGAGGGCACCGGAACCGCCGCCGCCCCCGACGTGACGCTCCCTGCCGGCGCCGAGCTTCTGCGCTTCAATCTCTCCCTGATCTCCGCCGGCGGCCGGGGCAACGTCTTCTCCGGCGCTGCGCCAGTGGCCAATCCCGTATACAAAGCGCTCATCCAGAGCGCGTCGGGACGGTCAGCCAACCTGCTCGCGGTGGGCTCGCTCGACGCAGATTGAGGTCGGCATGGCAACCGCCAGCGGAGCGCAACTCCTCGTGCGCATGCTCAAGGCCGAGGGCGTGAAGCACGTCTTCACCCTCTCCGGCCTGCACATCGCCCCCATCTACGCCGCCTGCGTGGAGGAGGGCATCCAGCTCGTCGACACCCGGCACGAGCAGGCTGCGGCGCATGCCGCCGACGCAACCGCGCGCCTCACTCGCGGCATCGGCGTCTGCGCCGTCACCGCAGGGCCGGGCGTCACCGACGCGCTGACCGGCATCGCCAACGCCTACGCGGCGAACAGCCCCGTGCTGCTCCTGGGTGGAGCGGCGCCGAGCTTCAACGCGGGCAAGGGCAGTCTTCAGGAAATGGAGCAGGTGGACCTCTTCACCCGCATCACCAAGTGGTCCGACCGCATTCCCTCGCCGGACCGGGTGCCCACCTACATGGCCAAGGCATTCCGCACCATGCTGACGGGCCGGCCGGGTCCGGTTTTCCTTGAGGTGCCCTGGGACGTGCTCTCCAACGGCGTGGAGGAGAGCGAGTGCCCGCTCCCCACCGGGTACCGCACGCGGGCGCGGCAGCCAGGCGATCCGGCCTTGGTGGAGCGAGCGGGGCAGATGCTCTCCAGGGCGGAGCGGCCGGCCATCGTGGCGGGCAGCTCGGTGTTCTGGGACGACGCACCCGGCCAGCTCGCCGCCTTCGCCGAGCGGTTGGGCGCGCCGGTGTACCTCAACGGCGCCGGTCGCGGCTGCCTCCCGCTGGACCATCCCCACTTCTTCTCCCACACGCGCAAGGACGCGCTCGGCGCGGCCGACGTGGTGCTGATCGCCGGCACGCCGCTCGATTTCCGGCTGGGCTACGGCAGCGGCATCGGCGAGGAGGCGAAGATCGTCCAGATCGACTCCGACGCAGCGGAGATCGGCCGCAACCGCGCCGTGGAGGTGGGCATCATCGGCGACTCGCGCAGCGTGCTGCAGCAGCTCACCACCGCGCTCGGCGACAGGCCCCCTACCGCGGAGTGGCTGGCCGCGCTGCGCGAGAAGGAGCTGGCGAAAGTGGCACACCAGGCCGTCTTCGAGCGGTCGGACCAGGTGCCCATCCACCACTTCCGCCTCGCCCGCGAGCTTGATTCGGTAGCGCGCGCTGCAGGCGACAGCATGTTCGTGGCTGACGGCGGCAACTGGGTCGCTATCGCCGCCAAGGTCATCGGCCTGCGCAAGCCGGGACGATGGCTGGATCCAGGGCCGCTCGGCTGCCTGGGGGTGGGCGCGCCCTTCGCCATCGCGGCGAAGCTGCTGCATCCCGACCGGACCGTCTTCGTCATCCAGGGCGACGGCTCGTTCGGCTTCAACGGCATGGACTTCGAGACCGCGCTCCGCTTCAAGCTCCCCATGGTGGTGGTGGTGGGCAACGACGCGGCGTGGGGCCAGATCCGGCTTCCGCAAGTGCAGCTCTTCGGGCCCGAGAAGAGCCCCGCCACCACGCTCCTGCCCACGCGCTACGACCGTGTGGTCGAGGCGCTCGGTGGCCACGGCGAGCACGTCACCGAGCCCGCGCAGATTCGCCCGGCGCTGGAGCGGGCGGTCCGCTCGGGGACCGTCGCCTGCGTCAACGTCATGCTCGACCCGGAGGCGCCCGCGGCGAGCGGCGCGCAAGGCTATGCCATCTGAGACTGCTTCCATGCTGGCCCTCGATCGCGCGAGCGCGCTGCTGCTGGTCATCGACGTGCAGGACCGGCTGGCTTCCGCCATGCCCAAGGAGGCCCAGGCGGCGCTGGAGAAGAACGCCTCCATCCTCATCCGCGCCGCCCGCCGGCTCGACCTGCCCGTGGTGGCCACCGAGCAGTACCCGAAGGGCCTGGGGCACACGGTGCCGGCCCTGCGCGAGCTCTTGCCCGACGCGCCGATGGAGAAGATGGAGTTCTCCTGTGGCGCCGCGAAGCCCATCGCGCGCCACATCCTCGCGACCGGGCGCAAGCAGGCCATCGTCGTCGGCATGGAAGCGCACGTCTGCGTCTTCCAGACCGTGCGCGACCTGGTGCGCGGCGGCTTTTCCGTGTTCCTGCCGGAAGATGCCGTGATCTCGCGCACAGATGGGAACCGGAAGGTGGGCCTGGGTCTCTGTGAGAAGGCGGGGGCTACGCTCACCAGCACGGAAGCCGTGCTCTTCGACCTCCTGGGCGTCGCGGGGACTCCCGAATTCAAGGAGCTCGCGCCACTGATCAAGTAGGGTTGCGCCACATCAAGGTTCGTGGAATCGTTTGGGTGCCAACCATGAGCAGCGGATCGCAGGAAGGCGAAGAGTCGAAGGAGCCCGCGCTCGGCGCGGTGCTGGACTTCATGCGCCTCCTCTGGGCGGTGGATCACGCCCTGCAGTCGGCGTCGAAGCGGATGGAGACCAGCTTCGGCGTCACCGGTCCGCAGCGGCTGGTGCTGCGCATCGTCGGCAGGTTCCCCGGCATCGCCGCGGGACGGGTGGCGGAGATCCTCCACGTCCATCCCAGCACGCTCACCGGCATCCTCAAGCGGCTGGAGACGCGCGGGATGCTGCAGCGCAAGGCCGACCCGCGGGACGCGCGGCGCGCGCTCTTCAGCCTGACGGCGAAGGGGCGCAAGCTGGACACGGTCCGCACCGGTACGGTGGAGCAGGCGGTCCGCCGCGTGCTGACGAAGGAGCCGGACAAGGTGGTCGCGTCACAGCAGATCCTGGCGGCGCTGGCGGAGGAACTGGACGCGGGGGCCCGCTAACCGAGGCGAGTCGCTAGCCGCGCTGCCCGAAGCCGAGCAGCTGCTTTCGCGAATCGTCGGATCGCGCCACGCGGATGTCGCCCGGCCCTGGCGGTCTTCCGATGCACCCGCGGCTGAACCTGCGCACCACCCGATCCGCCAGGAAGATGGAAACCAGGAACGGAACCACCGCGCAGACGATGGCCGCGGCGATCAGCCCTGCCCGATGCGCTCCCGGCGCCAATACCGCCTTGCGCCAGATGAAAAGCGCCGACACCAGCCCGAGCAGGATGCCCCAGAAGGCGATCAGCATCCCGGTGCGCGCCCCGTAGTAGCCGCGGATGGCGGAGGCCAGCTCGCGGTCGCGCAGGAACGTCTTGCGGCCCTGCGGCTCGGCCACGTCGATCAGCGCATGTCCTTCTCCGCAGCGGGGGCAGTCGCGCCCTCCGGACCAGGTGCGGCGGCAGATGGGACAGATCTTCAGCACGGCTCCCTATATGCTAGATCGGCCGCCATGCCGAAGAGCTTCGATTTCTTCTTCGATCTCTCCTCGCCCTACAGCTATCTGGCCTCCACGCAGCTCGCCGGCATCGAGCAGCGCAGCGGCTGGAAGGCGCGGCTTTTGCCCATCACCCTGGGCGGGCTGCGCAAGGTCACCGGCCACCAGATGCCACCGGCCGTGCAGCTGCAGTACATGGCCCAGGACACCGCTCGCTGGGCCCAGCAGTACGGCGTCCGCATGCTGATTCCCGCCTCCTTTCCGGTGAGCACGATCCAGGCGCTGCGGGCCTGCATCGCGGCTGACCTCCAATGCTCCGGCGTGCCGCCTTCGCCCGGGCGCCGACCCGTCGGCGCCCTCCAGGAAAAGGGTGCCGCGGCGATGCACGCCCTCTTCGGCGCCTACTGGGTCGAAGGCCGGGACATCTCGGACGCGGCGGTGATCGAGCGCGCGCTCAGCGTCGCGGGGCTCGACGGCAAGGCGCTCCAGAAGGCCTCGCAGGAGCAGGAGATCAAGGACGCGCTCCGGCGCAACACTGATCTCGCCTTCGCGCGGGGCGTCTTCGGCGTTCCCACCATCTTCGTCGGCGAGCGCAGCTTCTGGGGCAACGACCGCCTGCAGTTCGTGGAGAGGGAGCTGCGCGCGCAGGACTGAGGGGACCATGAGCTCGTTCCGGCCCGATGCCGAGATCCTCAAGAAGCATCCCAACGCGGTGACCCAGCAGCAGCTGGAGGAGAGGTCGCGGTTCCTCGGTTGCCTGCTCGGCGCCGCCGCGGGCGAGGCCCTGGGCGCGCCGCATGAGAACAGGCCCGCCGCTGAGCTGACGTCCGCCCCGCGCGAAATCACCGGTGGCGGCATCTGGGCGGCAGGCGAGCCGACCGACGACATCCAGCTGACGCTGGCGCTGCTGCGCTCCATCGTGGCGCGGCGAAAGCTCGACCTGGAGGACGTGGCGCGCGGATATCTCCAGTGGTTCGCGGGGCGGCCCAAGAGCATCGGCAACTTGACACAGGCGGCCCTCGAGAACCTGCGCGCGGGCGATCCGCCCACCCAGTCCGGTGCCATCGCTTGGGAGGACTCAGGGCGGAAGGCCGCTGGCAACGGCAGCGTGATGTGCTGCGCGCCCATCGGGCTGCTCCACGTCCGATCGCTGGACGGGCTCGTCGAGGACGCGGCGGCGGCCTCGCGCATCACCCATGCGGATCCCCGCTGCGTGGGCAGCTGCATCGGCGTGGCCACCGCCATCGCCTGGCTGGTGCGCGGAGGCCGCGACGCGGAGGAGGCCGTACAGCGGGCGGCCGGCGCGGCGGGCGCCGTCTCCGACGAGGTGCGGGCGGCCATCGAGCGGGGCGCCTCGCGGCGGCCTTCTGACCTGCATGTCGACGGCAAAGACCGCGGTTTCGTCTTGAACACCGTGGAGCTGGCCTTCAGCGCCTTGGCCAGCGCCGCCACGTTGGAGGAGGGCTTGGTCGCGGTGGTGTCGCGGGGCGGCGATACCGACACCAACGCCTGCGTCGCCGGCGCCCTGCTCGGGGCGCGGTTCGGCAAGGGCCAGGTTCCCGAGCGCTGGGCGGCGAAGCTGAAGGCGGCTCCAGAGCTGGGCAGCCTGGGCGAGCAGCTCTATCGGCAACTGTAGACGCTCGGTTTCCGAACCCTCCGGATCCGGTTGACAGCCACTCGCCGGCATCGGAGCATGATCCGGCCGCGACGCATCGTGCGGCCGGGGATGAGCATCAAACTCTCCGCGCCAGTGCGAGGAGAGTCCATGAGCCAGCTCGAAGAGACCCTGAAAGCAGTCGAAAAAGGCATCGGAGCTGCAAAGTTGGGACGGCGGCAGCTTCTGGGCGCCGCAGCGCTGGCCATGCTCCCCTGGCGGCGGCTGCTGGCGGCGGCCGAACCGGGCTGGCGGAGCTTCGAGGTCACCACCCGCGCCGAGCTCCTCAAGCCCGAGGGCGCGTCGCGCGCCTGGCTGCCGCTGCCGCTCAAGGCCGACAACGGCTGGCAACGGGTCATCGACAACACCTGGACGGGCAACGCCAAGCGCATGGAGGTGGTGCAGGCGGGCAAGTACGCCGTCCCCATGCTGTACGCGGAGTGGGCCAAGGAAGAGCAGGCGCCGGTGCTGGAGCTGAAGAGCATCATCGCCACCCGCGACCGCGCCGTGGATCTCTCCGGCCACAGCGATGCGAAGCTCACCTCGGCGGAGCGCGCGCTCTACACCTCGCCGACCGAGATGATTCCCTGCGACGGCCTGATGAAGCAGACGGCGCTGATGCGCGTGGCCAAGGACGCGCGCACCGATCTGGAGAAGGGCCGCGCGGTCTACGAATGGATCGTGGAGCACTCCTTCCGGGATCCCAAGGTGAAGGGGTGCGGCACCGGCAACATCAAGGCGATGCTGGAGACCGGCAACCTGGGCGGCAAGTGCGCCGACCTCAACGGGCTCTTCGTTGGATTTTGCCGCTCGCTCGGCATCCCCGCACGCGACGTCTACGGCATCCGCGTGGCCAGCTCGGCATACGGGTACAAGAGCCTGGGCGCGTCGTCTTCGACCATCAGCAAGGCGCAGCATTGCCGCGCCGAGTTCTTCGCCGAGGGCATCGGCTGGATTCCGGTGGATCCCGCCGACGTGCGCAAGGTCGTGCTGGAGGAGCCGCCCGGGCAGCTGCAGCTCACAGACCCCAAGGTGGAGGCGGCCCGCAAGCGGCTCTTCGGATCCTGGGAGATGAACTGGCTCGCCTACAACATGGGCCACGACATCAAGCTGCCGGACTCGAACGGCCCGCAGCTCGCCTTCCTCATGTATCCCAACGGCGAGACGGGCGGAGAGCGGCTGGACCAGCTGGATCCAGACCGGTTCAAGTACACCATCACCGCGCGCGAGAGCTGATGGGGGCGGCTCTCGCCGTCCTGCTCGCGGCCACGCCGGCGCTCTCGCTGGCTGATGCCGGCGGCGGGAAGCACCGCCTCGCCGACTACCGCGGCAAGGTGGTGCTGGTGAACTTCTGGGCCACCTGGTGCGAGCCCTGCATGGCCGAGCTTCCCAGCATCGAGCGGCTGCGCACGGCGCTCGCGGGGCGCCCGTTCGTGGTGCTCGCCGTGCAGATGGACGGGAGCCGCCGCACCGCCAGCGACACCGCCGAAAAGCTGGGCCTGCATTTCCCGCTGCTCCTCGACCGCGACTCGAGCGTGAGCGAGGCGTGGGGAGTCAAGCTCCTCCCCACCAGCTTCCTGATCGATCGCAGAGGCGCGGTCGCGTTCCAGTACACCGGCGAACTGGATTGGGCGAGCCCGGAATCGCGAAAGCGCGTCGAGGCGCTGCTGCCGCGGTAAAGCTGATCCTAGCCTGACCCGTACGTGTGCAGCCCGTCTCCCGTGAGTCCCAGATTCACGCCCATGAAGGTGAAGACCACCACCGCGAACGCGAAGACCGCGATGGCGGCAGGCCGCTTTCCGGCCCACCCTAGCGTGATGCGCGTGTGCAGATACCCCGCGTAGACCACCCAGGTGATCAGCGCCCAGGTCTCTTTCGGATCCCAGCCCCAGAAGCGGCCCCAGGCCTCGTTGGCCCACATGCCGCCCATGACGATGCCGATGGTGAGCAGCGGCCAGCCGGCGATGATGACCTTGTAGGTGATCTCCTCCAGCTTGCGCGGATCGGGCAGGCCCTCCGCGATGCGGTCGCGCAGCGGAGTGGTGAGCAAGAAGCCCAGCGTGGTGCCCCACACCAGCGCGATCAGCCCCAGCGCGTAGTTGGACGCCAGCGAGAGGCGGAACGGGCCGTGCTCGCCGGGAGCCAGCTGCAGCCCCTGCGGAATCACGATCTCTGCAGAGTGGACGATGCGGTAGACCAGGAGCGCGAGCCCGATGGTGAGCAGCGCGAACCCCGCGGCCACCAGCTTGTACCCGCGGGCGTGCACGCCTTGCTCCTGCGCGCGCTCGCGCCGGTAGACCACCGCGCCGACGATGAAGAGGACCACCGCCCCGAGGAGGAAGGGACCGACGCCCGCCACCGGCGTCAGGAACTTCACCACCTTGTCTGCGCCCGCCGGCACCACGTGCACGGCGGTGGTCACGTCCAGCATCTTGCCGGAATGGAGCCGGCTCGGGATCTGGTGCTGCCACCCGGGCGCCATCTCGAAGGTGGCGCCGAAGAGCAGCCTCGTCCCACCCACCAGCGCGAGCAGCAGCGCCGCGGCGGCCGCCTGCACGCCGCCCAGCACCGCGCTGGCGGTGCCGGTTCGCACCAGGTAGAGCAGCGCGCAGACCGCGCCCAGCGTGAACAACGAGTAGGAGACGAAGAGCATGCCCACGTGGATGAGGATCCAGTAGCTCTGCAGGGCCGGCACCAGCGGCTCGATCTGCTTGTCGGTCACCAGCGAGGCCTCGCCCATGGCCACCAGCGCCAGCGCCACCGCCAGCACGCCCACCACCCGCAGGCCCCACTTCCGCTCGATGATCAGGTAGCAGACCATCATCGCCCAGGCGACGAAGTTGAGGGCGTCGAAGAGGTTGGTGTAGGGCGGGTGCGAGACCATGAACCAGAAGCGGTCGTACGAGGAGAGCACGTCGCCGGTGGCCTCGCGCGAGAGGATCTCGATCTGCCCTGCCGCGATCCAGCGCGTGACCAGGTAGGCGGTATGGGTGATGACGCCGAGCGAGGCGAGCGCCGTCGCCGCGCGGTCCAGCTTGAGCTTCTGGACCGCGAGGCGCGCGGCATAGCTGATGAACGCGGCTGCGTACGTGCCGATGGCGGCAAAACGCAGGATGACGCCCCAGCTCAACAATCCTTCGACTGAACCCACGTGCGCCTCCAGAGAGGGTGCGCAGTCTACAACATCAGAGGGACTTGAGATATTCGACGAGGTCGGCCTGCTGGGCGGCGCTGAGACCGAGCGCCATCCGCGTGTTGTAGGTGCTCACGACGGCAGTCAGGGTAGCAGCCGATCCGTTGTGGAAGTAGGGGGCGTGCTGCCAGACACCCTTCAGGGGCGCCGTCCGATACTGCTTGGTGGCGCTGCGCGACGCGTAGCTCGGCACTCCGGCCGGTTCCGGCTCTCCCATCGAATCGCTGACCGGATGCAGCTTGGTGTTGGCGTCGGTGAACTCGGCACCGGTGTGGCAGGTGGCGCATTTCCCCTGGCCGGTGAAGACCGCTTGCCCGCGCGCGGCGGCGGTCGCGTCGAAGCTGCCGGCAGGAGGCGTCGGTGCGGCAAGCGAGAGCTGGTACGCCTGCAAGGCGGGCAGCTTGCTGCTGATCTGGTCGTCGGTGCCGTTGGTGACGTTCACTCCCGTGCGCGGTTCCGAGAACGACCCATGTCCGCCCATCTGGGTGACGCCGACATAGCGATTCCAGTATTCGATGTTGTCGCCGTCGCCGGTGGCCGTGATCTTGTTGACGCCGCTCAAGCCATAGGCCGGCGGGATGACCTGCGGCCCATTCTTGCCGTCGAAGTTGAAGCGCGGGTCGTACATGCCGGGACCCCAGGAGTTGAAGACCTTCTTCGTCGCCGGGTCGAGCGCCGGCGAGAGGGCGACGATGGCCCCCACGTTGAGATCATGGTTCGGCCACCCGTCGAGGCGCTTGCCGATGCCGGTCGTAAAGGAGTTGTCGACCGTGGAATGGCAGAGCGCGCAGGTGATTCCGACGTGCGTCAGCGTGTCCTTGCCACCGACGGTCTCGACCGTCCCCTTGACGCCGACGACGGCGTTGAGCTTCAGGAGGGCGATGGTGGTGGCGGTGGAGGTGAGGCTGATGCTGCCGTCCTTGATGCCCGCGACCACGCTCGCAGGCAAGGCGTCGGCGTCGACCTTCAGGCCGACCTTCAGCGCGGTGGTGGGATCCACCGCCGACGAGATCGCTTGCTCCAAGTGCAGGGTGTCGGTCCACTTGGTCTCGTCGCCGAAGGTGTCGAATCGGAAGATTTGCTGGCCATCCGCGACCAGCTTCGCGTTGTCATTGCCGCCGCCGCAGCCCGCCAGTCCGACCACCACGAGACAAGCGAGTCCGGCCCGGAGCAGCAGGTGGCGGAAATCCGTCGTGCCGGTATCATTCCAAATGAGCGATGTCGCATTCAGACGCATGGTTCGTTGCCTCGAAGTGAGGGTTCGGTACAGGAACGGGGGTCCGTTCGTTCCTCGAAGACGGGCCGCGCCCGGGATGTGTGGACGGGTCATCATTTCCGCAAGCGGGCATTCGCCTCCCAGGCAAACCAATGGAGCGCGATGGTCGGAAAAGGTGCCCGAGGCGGGAACCTTTGTTCGCAAAGGATGTCGGTATCTCAGCGCTGGCAGTGTGCGCAGTAGTACGTAAGCCTGAGGGTCGTCCGGGTGCGCACGGCCTCGCCGCAGACCAGGCACGGCCGCTGCGCGCGTCCGTACACCCAGAGGCGGTTGCGGCCGGTTCCCGCGCGAGTGGCGCGCGGCCCGCCGCTGCGGTTGCGAACCAGGAGC
>C688J18823_10000110_pt1 | contig 42290 bp, 31 predicted proteins | sample HopSoiMetagenom1_FD_18823 | JGI IMG/M metagenome (IMG submission 18823)
ATCTACCGTTGAAGCCGAAATATCTGCTCGTGTTTCTTATTCCTGAAACACCGACGGAAGGATTGGATCGAATCGTCTTCAAGACGGCGGGCGCCATGATACGGGAAATCTCGCCCTCGCAGGACAATAAAATTCGATTTGTGGGGCCGAACTTTTCTGGTTCCGTGGCTGCGCTGGAAGAGATGCAGCAGACATTGGGAGACGGTGCGCCTGAGATAGAAGCGGTCAGCGGATCGGTGACGAATCAAGAGAACATTCCCAAAGGCCTGGTGACTTTCACGCCCATACAAACGAGCGACCGCGAGGCTCTCTGCCGATTTGTGAAAGGCGTGGAATCGTTTGGGTACGAACGCAACGAAATCGCAATCCTTTCGGAAGAGGGCACGCAATACGGCAGACAAAGTCCTTCCGAGAACCCACGAACTTTGGCCCGGGAAGGCCTGCCAAGCCAATCGCGGAATGCAGGAAGTAGGAATGAGAAGAGCGATCCGTGCAATGAAAACCGCGGCAAGAAGAAAAGTGACAGCGAAAAGGGAGCGTGGGAGCAGCTATGGTTTCTGCACTTTCCGCGGGAGATCTCGAAATTGCGCAATGCTTATGGAGTCGAGGTCGGCAAGCGTGCTCCGGCGGGTTCGGGTTCTTCGTCCGACCTGGGGCTGCAGTGGCAGGATACCGAAGGCACGAACCGAGATGACGTCCTGACGTATGGTGGGCAGCAAACGCCATTGTCCCAAGAAGCGGTGTTGTCGACGCTGTCGATCACGCTCAAGGCGCGGGGAATCAAAGCTCTGGAAATTCTGGCCACGGATCCTATGGATGAAGCTTTCCTGATCCATTCAATCAAGAGGTCGTCACCGGACGTTCGTCTATTCCTCCGCGATCCGGACCTACTGTTCCTACGCACTCCGGACGTCGGTTCGTTGAATGGCACATTGCTCGTTAGCAACTTCCCACTCGTGCCGGAGAATCAATTTTGGAGCGCGGCGGGCCATGGCAGCAAGACGGATAACGATACGAAGAAAGCAAACAGTACTGCGATTCTTGCCGATGGTGAGAGTGCAATCTCAGCCGCAGTCAAAGACAATCATCACCTTATCAGCTTTCCGAGTGCGTTTCAGGAAGGCGAGTATAACGCGTTTGTAGAACTGCTGCGCGATGCGAATTGGGCTCCGCCTGACATGCAACGTCTGGAGTGGGACTGGCCCACTGGTATGTCTGCTGAGGTTGGACAACCCGACGCAGCTCACTCCAATGAGCCGAAGCATGGGTCCGATCCTGCGATACGACCGCTGTGGCTCGCAGTCATCGGTACAGCCGGTCACTTTCCTATCAAGGTTCTTAACGCCAAAGAGGGGAAGCCTGACGAGCTGGCCTTGCACTCGCTCGACCTAGGAAAACCTCAATTCGTACCCCTGCTGGTTTGGGCGGTGATAGCCATGCTCGGACTAGCGCACGTTCTTGGACTGAAGTATCAGAAGACCATGCCGTCTATTTTCTGGCATGATTTCGACTTTAGTGATCAGGCGAGCAGTGTAACGCTAGTGAAGTATTTCTGTCACATGATGGCAATTCTAACCGTTGCACTGTCGGAATTGATTCTGGGCTCGAGCTATCTGTTCTTCTATGATTCCAAGTGGCGCTATCGGACTCTGGCCTGCGCAGTGGTCGTCGTCACGACGATTCTGCTGGTGAGAGCGGCCATGCTGCTGCAAAGGATCTACGTGCTCTCGGATCAGCAACAAAAGTTGTCCAATCCTCCCGAGGCCAACCAAATCATCAAGCCTCGAAGGGTTCTGCACAGCAGTTTAGTTCTTTCCTTCACCATGGTGGGCGCGGGAGTGGTTTGGCTGTGGATGACGATGGGAAACCGCTTCTACAACGCGTTCCTGCACTTCCGCGATCTGAACTTGTCGAGCGGAGTCGCTCCGACTTTGCCCCTAGCGTCGCTGCTGCTGCTTTTGTACTGTGGGATCTGGGCTTATATGCGACGTTTATCGTACTGGCAACACCGGTACGTAAACATGTTCAATCTCGATCTAGATCCGGTGATCAAACAGAACTTTGAGCTTGATTTTAGAGCCATCGACGCGTGCCTGCTGGGCCCGCTTGAGAATCGCAGGTGGGTGATTGCCTTTGGAGTCGTATTCGCAATCTCTGTCGCTGCCTTCCGCCCTCTCAGCACGCTCGATATGATCGAACCGTCACGAGTAGCGTGGTTCGCCCTCTTCTTTTTCGTGCTCGCGCTGATGAGCTTGTGGGTGAACTGGTTCCGATTCCTGAACATCTGGTTTCGACTGCGGAGCATCTTGGATCATTTGGAGAACCTGCCGATCCGGACTGCATTCGAGCGCCTCCCACGGGCAACAACACTGCCCATTCTGCAATGGAGTTCCTCGCAAAGCACCTTCCTGCTTCCTCAGGTACTAGATCGGCTGCGCGCGCTGGTAAAGGCTGATCCCAGCAACCTCAATCGAGGCCTCGAAGCCGATTTCGAGGCGCGCATCAGCGCTCTGACGTCGCCGGTAGTCGTAAGCAGTGTGATCGCAGAGAGACGAGTCGTAGGCGGATCTCCGCGGACGGGTCCGCAGCCTGTGCCATCACGAAGGTTTGAAGATCATCTTCGCGATGCGCGTCACGAGCTGACAAATCTGACGGTGAAGCTGAGCCAGACGTTACGGGCGCAGTACTGGAATCGGGGCTCGTCGGGCGATCAGAAGAGTCAGAGGCCGAAGCCTGCCGACCAGAAGTACATGCTTGCAGAAGACATCATCGCGTTAGCATTTTATGCGTACATTCGTAAGGTCATGCAGGAGTTGCGGAACATTCTGTTCTTCCTAGGAGTGGCTATCTCTTTGCTGTTTGCTGCCCTACACACCTACGCCTTCCGGGCCGACCAGGCAATTGACTGGTGGTTCTTCGGACTGTTTGCGGCGATGGGCCTCGGAATCGTCGTTGTTATTGCACAGGTGGAAAGGAACGCATTGATAAGTCGGCTCTCGGACAGAAAGCCGGGCGAACTTGGCGGCAGCTTTTACCTCCAATTGCTGAAGTATGGAACAGTGCCGATTCTGACCATCTTCGGATCGCAAATTCCCACCATCTCAAACGTCCTGCTCAAATGGGCGCAGCCGGCGCTGGAGGCGCTGCACTAGATCCGGAGCCCCATAGATCGAAGCAAGGGGCCTATCTTGGCGTTGCGCGAATGCTGGTTACAGTATCCAGGGTCTGTTCGGATTTCGTAACTGATTTATCCATTGCTTGTTCCACGACTCTTAGATTAGAGTGTGCATCAATTTTTTCGTCAGGGCCGTCTTTCCCGTTGCGTCCGTGAATGATAAAGCACTTGCAACGATGGAGGCCCTCCTGTAGAAACGGAATAGCCGAGGGCGAGAGACTCCAAATTCCGCCTGAGAGGCGTGCTTCGGCGGAGTGGCGTCTCGTTCTACCGCGCACCAACAACTCACTCACGTAGTACGAATATTGATCCATTCCTCCGGTTGGGCATCGTGACAAGGGATTCGCTTCGAAAAATCGAAGCGGCCGCACCACGTGTGTGGGCGGGGGGCTCCCATGTCGCTCAGTTCAAAGTTCATCGGTGGCTATGACTAGCCTATGGCACCGCTTTGTCGAAGTAGGCGATTCGCTTCGCCGGAGCGGGATTCTGCAAGCGCTCGCCCACGAATATGTGCGGACGCACGCGCTTTCGTCGGACAATCCAGCGGGGCCGGGCATTCTTTTCTTCGAGAAGATTAGCCAGCAGCTTTGTGATCACGTCCGAGCCTTCAGCGGGAACGGCATGCAACGAGTTCTTGCCGTGGGAATGTCGCAGTCCGCCTTCACAGGAAATACAGTGTGGCAGTTGCTCCGCAGCGGCGCGTCTGACGTCTTTTCTTGGGATCACTCGCTTCACCCAGCGAGAGAGATTGCGGCCCGGTTTGAGCGCTGGGCATCGGTGGATGAGGCGGTTGCGTCGCCCCTAGTCGCTGAAAATCTGGTGGGAAGCAATCCTGATTGGATTTCCATGCTCCGACAAATTGTAGAGGTGGCGAGTTTCACCGATGCATCGGTGCTAATCACGGGGGAAAGTGGCACGGGGAAAGAGCTCGTCGCGCGTCTCATCCATTCTCTTGATGCACATCGTCACAAGCGCGATCTGGTGATTCTCGACTGTACTACGATCGTGCAGGAACTCTCGGGAAGCGAGTTTTTCGGGCATGAACGAGGAGCATTTACCGGCGCTGTCGCGGTGCGGGAGGGCGCATTCGCTCTGGCGAACGGCGGAACCTTGTTTCTCGACGAAGTCGGGGAGCTTCCGCTGCTGCTTCAAGCGGAGCTGTTGCGGGCTGTGCAAGAGCGCACTTACAAGCGGGTCGGCAGCAACGTGTGGCAGCAAACCGATTTTCGACTCGTGTGCGCCACCAACCGTGACTTGCTGCTGGAGGAAGCACAAGGCCGCTTTCGGCGCGATCTCTATTATCGCATCGCTTCCTGGAACTGCAGGCTACTACCATTGCGCGAACGTCAGGAGGATATCCTGCCCCTGGCCCGGCACTTTCTGCGTCAGCTGCGGTCCGATGAAGAACTTGAAATGGACCAAGCCGTCCGCGACTATTTGTGCCAGCGCACCTATCCAGGGAACGTTCGTGATCTGAAGCAAGTAGTGTCTCGAATGAGTTATCGGCATGTAGGACCAGGCCCGTTAACGGCCGGCGACATCCCGAAAGAGGAGCGACCGTCAACCGAGATTGTCTGCTGCGACTGGTGCCACGGACCTTTTGAACGCGCTATTTGCCAGGCCTTGGAATCGGGCGTTGGTCTCAAGGAAATCAGCCACACAGCAGTAGACACGGCGATCCAGCTGGCGGTCTCAAATGCAAATGGAAACTTGTCTCGCGCTGCGCGCCGACTGGGGGTGACAGATCGGGCCCTGCAGATGCGCCGAGCCGCGCGACGCAAAATTGCGAATGGGAACGAATCCGGCGAAGATTCCATTCCTTTTGCCGATTCAGCTTAAAGGAAACTGTTGTCCGACCCAGGGATCACGAAATTCAGCCGGTGCCCACTGCGCGGCAACCGTGGCGACCACGTACCTACTGGGTTGGTTACGTACACCGGCGGTGAGACGCAGGAAGTTGCCGCTTAGAATGAGCTCCTCTTCGTATTTAGGTAATCCAAGCACGCGGACTTTCACCAACTCCACAGCCGGATGCAGCCAAGGGCCATCGGTTCCGAACAACACCTTGTGCGCTCCAGCGCGCCGCACCGCCTCTTGCAGCAAGTCAAAGCGGCGAATGCCAGATGTATCGGTGTATACGTTGGGATGCCGGACGAGCTGGTCGATCATGGAAAGTTGAGCGCGCCAGTCATCCGCGAAGCTTCCGAGATGGGGAATGATAAAAGTTACATCAGGATATTCCTGAGCGAGCAACTCAACCGTAGAGACTTCACCCATCACGTCATACAGCACGGGCAGCGAAAAGGCGCGGGCCACTTCGCAAATCTCGCGTGTTATACGTCCATCGTGGCGATGGACCTTGATGCCGCGAAATTTATAGTGCTCGACGGCGACCTTGACCATGTTGAATACACGCCCGCGATCGCGATCAGGATGAACAAAGGCGTAGCCGTAGAAACGGTTGGGCTGACTGGCCACGATTCGGGCTACGGCTTTGTTGGCCACTTCATAGTTGGAATGAAACGCGGGAAACAGCACGCTGCGAACGATGCCTGCTGTCGCTGCCCGAACGAGGTACTTGCGAAGCGAAGCGTCGGTGTCCCACGGCCCGGTAAGGCCGTCTCCTTTTCCTGCATGACAGTGGCTATCAATGATCATCGTGTTACCTGCCGTTTGTAGAAAACTTTCCTAAGCCACCCGAAATGCGTCTCCGGGAAAGGGAGACCAGAGTTGGCTAAAGTTGCCCTGCGGGCGTGTAGAGATTAGAGCCCCATTTATCCAGACCCGATGTGATGGGAATTGACTGCCACTTAGTTGCGCCGTCATGGTGGGTCCGGACGGGCCGCAAGTAATCCGACCTCGAACCGCGTGCCATATGAATTTTGACGTACGGGGACAGACCGCCTGGAATCCAGGCTCCGCCGCCGGGTGTGGCTGGCCTTTTACGCTCCAGGTGAAATCGAAGATATTGGGTCCGCTGCGGCTCGAAGTAACATCGAATACCCGCAGTGGTGGTGGAGATAGGCACGTGGTCGTCCGCGGAATGCACTCCAGACCATGATCGGTAGATATGGGCGACTGCTTTACATCGACCAGACCATTGTCTCCGCAGGTGACGCTGAAGGTGCATTCGGAGAATAGGCGATAGTTCCTATCCTTTATATCCGTGCTGGGATTCTCGTTTACTGCGGATTGGGTCGCGCCAGCGAAAGCGGCTAACTTCGCCTCGGTGCTCGGGCTGGGAAGAGGACAGAACAACAAACCAATCCGGGGCAGGATAGTATTGATATAGCTTTTCGTAGCAATTCTGAAATCCTTCACGATCGTAATTGGTACCGGTGCGATTCCAGATTCGAGAAATATTTTCACTCGCCGGTTCAGCGGGCTGCCGACTGGCGCAACGAGTTCGTTTGCTCCAGCGCCACTGACGTTCCAATTGATTCGTGACGTGAGTGCCGGGTCATTAATCAGCGATTCCAGCCCCGCCCGCACAGCAGTAGCTCGCTGGCCGCTGATCTTCATCAAGAATCCTGGTTGCTGGCGCTCCTTCTGAAGATCGCGATCGGCGTAACCAACCAGACGAACGAAGATTGTGGGGCAGCCAGCTCGCAAACTGGCTTGGATCAGCCCTGCAATCCTTCCTAATTTCGCCTTGTCTGCCGGTGGAAGAATGGCTACGGAATTGTCGTACCTAGAAAACTGACTCACGGTTTCGCTGACCGGTCTCGGGCAGGAACTCGTTTCCCACTCTCCCACGGTTGCCGATTCGTAACCGGTCTCCTGGAGCTCCAACCGGTCGAGCAACTCCTCGAGGCGGTTGTCGTGATTCCCATTCGGCCCCAGGTTGAATCCAAATTCATCAGTCATGTCGAGCCTCCAAAACTTCCTCCCACAACCGCGCATTGGGAACGGTTTAACGGAATTCGATAGCTACGGCGCGGTTGAACTCCGGGCCGTTGGCAGTTCGCACTCCATCGCCAACGGCACTGATTTGGTTTTCGGGAATTCCCAGTTCAATCAAGGTGCGGCGGATCCGTTCGGCTCTTTGTCGAGAGAGGTCGACATTATGGCGCGGATCTCCTTCGGAGCTGGCAAAGCCGTGCAGCGTAACGTGGCCACTTGCGCCTCTACGCTTTAGGAATGACTGGATTCGTTGGAAGGCGTGCACTAAGTGCACCATCGAATTCACGCTAGCATCCTGCCGAACTTCGATGGAATCGCGCTTAAAGAATATCCTTGGTCCTTCAAGCACAGGTTCAGTCCTGGCCTGTGTTTGCACCGGAGGATTTTCCCATTCCTGTTCGAAGGTGACTGGATCGTTGGTTTCAGAACAAGCCTGGCCCAGAGCGTGGCTTGTTTCGTTGTTCAGAAAGCCGGTAACTGGCAGACGATTGTGTTGCTGAAAGGTAGCGATTGCGCGGCGAGTGCCTTCATCGAGTACTCCGGTTTGCGGCACCCAACTTCCGACCAGCTTTGCTAAGCATCCTTGAGCCCAAAGGGTGCGCTGGGTCGCGGGCGCGCCATAGCCTACGCTGTAACGGTTGAAGCGCCAGGTTGGCCCCCCCCAGCCTAGACGCATGCCCCGCACAGCGGTCGTAGGTCGTCTTCGCACAGCACTGTGAAATCCGGGACGGAATCCGCCGCGCTCCTGCTCCATCGCTGGATTTGCTTCGGAATAGCCCTCAGTACTTTCGCTGGGAACTTCGGTGGTTTCTTCCTGCGCGTCCAATCGATCGAGAAGCTTTTCCAAAGTGGCGTCACTTGTGTTTGCTGATCGAGTTTCGAAGCTAAATTCGTCGCTCATTGTCTTCACCTCACATTTGCAAATTCGGGTGCTTGTGAATGTCTCCCTGCAAGGGCATCGATGGCGCGGTCAATCATCTGGTGCGTGTGCTTCGCGGTAATGACGAAACTGATCCGGAGAGCGGATGATCCGTGGTCATATTGCAGCACGCTGCGGATGCCGTGACGCATTAGTTGATTATGCGAGGCCAATACTCTATCTTTGCTCCCTGCCCTGAGGGCCTGCACTGGAAAAAGTCCGCCGGTGCAACGAAACCCAGCATCCAGTGCACGACCACGAAAATGAGCTACTAAGGAACTCAACCGCCGCCGCAGACAGTCGCCGTGTTCACGATTCACCACCAACGCCATTTGCGCAGCGCGAATCACAGGAACTGACGGGGGACTGCAATGCATGCGCGTCTCGCTATTAGCCTCAAATTCATCCAGTGCCTTCTTGCTTCCGCTTAACACGGCGACTGGTGTTCCAAAGGCTTTTGCCAGGGAACTGATGACCAGCAAGTCCGGGCCGACAAGCTGTAGGTGTCGCAACATTCCGCCTCCACCGTGCCCATAGGGCGCTTCCGCTTTTGGCAAAAAGCCAAAGATTCCCAGGGCCTGCGTGTCGTCGACCACCAGCCGTCCACCGTAGGAACGAACGATCTGCAAATACGCACGCAATGGCGCTGCCTGACCACACGCAGGACAGAAGCTATCGGTCAGCACCACGGGAATCAGTCTGTCACTCGCATCTTGCACGAGGTTGTTTTGAAGTGTCGCCGGCTCGTGGTGAGCAAATTCCCGGACCAAAACACCACGGCCAGCGGCTCGCTCGGTTCCCCAGCGTGCAATCGGGTACGTCCCTTTATCGACGTACACGGCTACTCTCATTCGGGACAACATCCCAAACAAATCCCAGAACAGATGGAATGTCGAGGATCCCAGAAGGCCGCGCTCGCAACCTTGCAGAGTCGCGACCTGCTGGGCCACATCCTTAGCATCCGGCGGCTCATTGAGTGCCGCCGGAACTCCAGTAGTAAAGCGGGACCAACGGCGAAGCGAATCACTGGGATGATCCATTCCCAGGTACAGGGCTGAAGTGAAATCCAGCACGATTGCGCGCTAGCTCAGACGAGCCATTGGGCGTTGCATGGCCAAACGGCGCATCAGCAGCAATGAAGGCAGTGTGGAGTTCACTGGCTCTGAAGTGACATCCACACCGGTCGCTGCGCGATAGGCGTGAATGTACCCTTGAATCTCGTTTCGCCAGTATCGCACCCAGTTGGCGGCCCGAGTAGCGGTGGCACTCGACAAGCTCCACGCCCCGTATCGAATGGAGAGAACAATCTGCTCGCCGTAGGCGGCAAGATCGTGGAAGTGAACGACGGATACGTCGGTCCAGCCTTGCATACTTTTGACACTGTCCACGCGATCCATCCATTCCTCGGGATACGGGACCATGATCTTCCCGCCCAGAAACTCCCGCATTTCAGGCCGAGCCAAGAGCCACTGCTGCATTAACATTTCCTGGCGCGCCGTCGACGGCAGTTCTCCGAATTGATTGTGCGCGCCCGCAGCCAGGATGTAGTGCACTTCGCGCAGCGCATTCAGCAGCGGAAAGCCATCCGCGACCACGGTTGTGTCGTCGTCTTCCTTGAAAAAGATCGTGCAGAGATATAGAAGGTTGTGGAACGCTTCCAGGAATTTCGAGCGGCTGTCCGAAGGCATCATAGCGCGCACGGCCTTACCTTCGAGCGTAAGCCCGTATTCGTGGTTGTATTCGTAGGCTCGCCGCACGACGGTTAGGCGATGCTGCTCGTCCTGCACGTAGCCCCACAGAAAGCTGTTCAGACGGCGCAAGGGATCAACGTCAAACCTCGCCAGTGGATCGCGATCGCTCCGTCCGCGCAAGTTCTGAAATCGCCGACTAATAGCGTTCAGAGTCTGCACCAGCATGGCTTCTTCATGCCAGTAGGACCAGATCAGTTCAATGAGACAGGGATTCGTCAGTTTTCGCTGCAGAATGCCATAGCACTCCATACCCATCTCGCACACCGACCTCAACGGCAAGTCCTTCAATCGCGAGCGAACCAGAGCCAGATATGGAATGGTGAGGCTCTGTTGGTCACGAGAATTCAGGTTCTGATTTGCCGATCGCAGATAGACATTCCACCAATTCGTGATCTGCTCGGGCAACGATGAAACACTCTGGTCCAGGCGTGCAGCGTCTTCCGCAGGATCGAAGACGGGCGGCGGAAAAGGCACTCCCGGCTTTGGAGGGATTGACGCCGTCAGTTGATTGTTGACCAGGGCGTGCAACATGTCGGGCTCAAGGTAGACGCCGCAGTTCAGCATCATGAAGCACTCGGTGGCAATCTTGAGTACGCGATACGCATCCATATTTGGGAAGGGTGTGAACCGTCTCTGAGCTAGTGGCGGTAAACAACCTTGGCCATTCAGATACCCGTCGATGACAGTGTCAATCGTGCCGCCGTTGCTGCACATGATTGTGTCAACGAACTTGACGAAATTCGGAAACGATAGTTGGTTTGTGCTGTACCGGATCGCCACCCACAGCGCAGCGTCGGAGGTGGGCGGTTCAGCCGCGCGTGTCATCGTCACTGGTACGACATCGCCGCTGGCGATGGGCCGCAACTTGACCGCAATCTCGGCGGGGGTCAGCCTATCTCCTCGAGAAGGGGCTGCTGAGAGCGTTTCGGACGGACTAACTCCGTCACCCAAAGTGACGAATACGTCGTAAGTGCCAGGTTCGACTTCGCTGGTATCCCAAGCAAAATCACCCTCGAACTTTCCAGTGTCGTCCACCACGCGCTCTACGTTGTGGTACTCGTAGTTAGTGGGGCTTTGCGCAGCTGGTTTGATCGTCCATTCGTCTGTGTAAATCGTACCGGTTGCCTTATTCAAGGCAGAAGGTGGCCATGGAGTGATTGAGAATTTCACCTCCTGGCCCTGAAATACTGCGTTAGGTGCGATGGCGTTGGGAGCAGTCGCGCTCAGTGCCGCGGCGCCGGTCTGAACCTGAATAGTGCGCGAGAACGTTGTACGTGTTTTTGTAGCTGCCATGATGTATTTCTCCTCACTGTAAAGTCGTTGTCAGTTGACCGGGGACCGACGGGGGCTGGACCAGCCGCACTCTCGGAGTGGTGGTGGCACATATTGCTGATGAATCCAAAGCACTACGCATCGCCCAATAGCTCAGCAAGTCGGCGAGCAACTTGCTTTCAGCTTCAGGCGAGATTCTTCCGTCGGCCCTGGCTTGTCCGATGACTGCAAAAACTAAAGACGGCGGTGCCGCACGCATCTTTGCCGGCGCAACCTTCCAGTCTTGGTAGTAGCCGGTCAGCCGTGAGGGATGACGTTCCGCCAGCGGCATAACTTCTTTAAGCGATCTTCCGCGAAGAGACGGCGGACGGAAGTTGACGAGCATCTGCACGAACTCGGGAATGCCAGCTTCTAGTGCCGCCAGTGTGGCCTTTTCTCTTTTTTCTAGTGCATCGACCGGGTAGAGCAGGTTCCACAGACTCGCGATCGCATCCCACTGTTGATGCGGATAAAGCTGCTTGCCCATGGCGCAACTCAATTTCACGCGGATCCACGGAGTCGGGTGAGGATCCTGTGCGTCGACACGAAAAACAAAAGGCCGCGGAAGACTCACAAGGCTGATAAGACCTAGGGTGGAAGCAACTCCCACCTTTGAGACACCCCAGAGGTCCGCCAGAATTTCCGAAATCCAGCGTTCCCAATAGCGCCATACCGGAACTTCGCCCGACCGAGTTGTCTGGTGCAGGCCCAACGTCTTCCGCAAAGGGCCAAGTAAGTTGAGCAGGTGAGAAGCCTCATGGCCGGTCTCGTGAACCAGAGAAGAAGCGATTCCGCTGCCGATCATGCGCTCGTGCGGAATCTTGATTATGGCGACCGGGCTCGGGTCGCCGCCTGGCAGGCGAGTTCGAGCACGGCGAATTGCTCCCCCGTGTCCCCGGTCGACGTAGCAAACCACGGGAGGCATTTGGTAATACCGCCCGGGCAGAGACAATGCATCGGCAGCGAAATCGTCGAGACCGGCGATCCATACGCCCATCTCGTGTTCACTCCGTTGAGTAAGCACGTCTGCGAAAATGTGAAACTGTGAAAGCACCGCATTAAACCTCAGTCTTAGAAACACCAGCTTGCTTTGCGCCGCCGCAGGAGTCGCACTCTGACCCTTGGGGCTGCGCACCCAGCCGATGAACTCATCGATCAGGATGTGCAGCTTGCGCCGACGGTGAATCAGGTGGTTCTCCATGGCCGTTTGGGCCGCCTGGGGCACGCTCGCCGCCATCACCATAGGAGCAATCATGGCGAACGGTTTCATGTGCCCAAGCCGCGCCAACAGTGCACGAGCTTCTTGCTCCAGGAGCCACAAGGCTGCTGAGTGGGGAGTCATATGCTGTTACACCCCAAGCAGAACAATGTGACGCCCGCGGCGGATCCACTTTCCCTGTCGACGGTGGTGACCCGAAGCTCCGCCGCAACTGGGACATGAAGATTGGGGTTGGTATTGGCCAGAAGGACTGTAAGGATAAGTGGTGGGCTCCGATGGTCCGACAGCCTGAACCGGTGGGCGGTATTGCGAAGTGGGCTCCTGATAGAACGTCGGCGACCCAGGCGCACGTTGGAACGGACGAGCCGCCCCCGGTCTTTGAACTCCCATCATCTGAAGGCTGGCCAATGGCGCCAGTAACCCCGGAGCGTATTTCTTTGCGGCTTCAACTACGGCAGCTTTTGCCACGGTTGTCGGGTCAAGATGAGGTTGGGCTGCTGCGGCTCTTTTCGCGGCATGGGTGGCGAAGCGTACATAGCGCCGCGCCACTTCGAATTCACGATCCTCCGGGCTGAGACCTTCATACTCGAGTCCGAACGCGTTTCCTGCGGCGCTGGCGAGCTTGGAGCCGAGCATCCCACCGACCGGCCCGCCCACGAATGTCCCGAGCGCACCGCCCGCAATAGGTAGAGCTTTCTTAGCAACCGTTTTTAGGATTCCACCCAGGGCCTGGCCCACCGGCGATTGGATAACTTGCCCGACACCACCGGCGACTTTCTTGAACAGGTCTCCGAAAAAGTGGTCGAGTTCCTGGTCGCTCCGCACTTCTAGCAACTCAGAAGCGAGTTCGTCGTGCATGATCTCTGGAAGTTCTCCAGACTGGCCGTATTCTCCGAACTCCTGATAGCCACTCTCGAAGGCACCTTCGGCCTGAGCCTCTCCGAAAAGAGATCCGAGAATGCTTCCGAGTTCACCGGATTCGTATTGCTCCGACGCGAGTTCGGGGACTTCGCCGTATTCAGAAAGTTCCGACCCATATTCCAGCTGCGTGCGATCTGTGTCGTGAGGCATCTCTGCCCTCCTCTAGAATGGCGGCCCATCGAAAGTGGGCCAGCAACATCGCGATTGCTTGTGCACGTAGCGTGCCGCGGCAAATGGCTGAAAAACGGTGAGCGCCGACGAAGATTGCTTCGCCTGCAGGCAGCCTCCGCTGGGAATGAGCGAAGCGAGCTTCGCCACCTGAGCGCATCCGCGCTATAGCTCGCAGCAAATCAACAATGTTTCGGCTGGCGACCTGATTGCATCTCTGCTCGTGGACTTTCTTAAGTTCTTCAACTTTCTGAAGAGTTTGCGCCAAACGTGGGTGCGAGCGATTCTCGACTTCTACGGAGACTGACTATGCAGATGGAGATTGAGCCACTTCCGGTTCCGCGCTCTTACCAGCAAGAAGTTTTGCAAGAGATGTATCAATCTCCCGAGCCGCTGAATGAAGGTCTGCAAAGTTTTGAATACGCACTGTATCTGGCTGACGATGATGAACTGGACCATTTCCTGGGAAGCGTGGTGCGTAGCGTTTCCAAGTCTGTCAAAGGAGTAGCCAAAGCTGCAGGCGGAGTAGCGAAAACGGTGGGTAAGGGTCTGTCCGCAGTGGACAAGATCGTACCTATGTCGCTGTTAACCAGTGGCTTGTCAATGAGTCCTCTAGGCATGGCAGCCAGGGCCGGCCTTGGAGCAGTGCAAGCGGCTGCCGACGGCAAGAACGTGTTCCAAGGAGCGGTGCGCTCACTGGCCAGCACCCCTGTGGCGCGATTTTATGTTGATACCGCAATGGCCGCCGCCCGCGGCGAGAACGTGCTCAAGGCCATGCAGAAAGCCGCACAAGGCCAGATCGGGGATTTGCGAAAGAGCCTGCAGTTTGCCGCCATGGTAGCGCCTTTCATCCCAGGTATCGGTACCGGAGTAGCGGCAGCGCTGGGGGCAGCCAATGCTCTTGCCGCCGGACAACCAATCACCGACGCATTAATTGCGGCTGCTCGCAGCGCGGTTCCCGGCGGAGCCATTGCCCAAGTCGCGTTCGATACCGCGATGAACATGGCAAAGGGGAAAAACATTGGTGATGCTCTATTGAATTCCGCCCGAAGCCAACTACCGGGCGGACCTGCCGCCCAGGCTGCGTTCGATGGCGCTCTAGCTCTCGCAAAAGGACGAAGCATTCAGGATGCCGCATTCGCAGCGACCGGTCGACTTCTCCCACCATCGCCCTACGCCGCTGATGCTCTCTCATTCGTGAAGAAGGTCGCATCGGGCCAGAATATCCAGAAAGCCGCGCTGTCGACCGCGGGTAATATCGTGCTGAACAATATCGAACGGCAAGCGGGATCGACCCTCCAGCGCGCCCGGGCGGCCGTGCCGGTCAACCTTCCCCGGCAATGGCCCACACGCTTCTCTCGCAGACCTGCGATTCGTTTCGCTCGACGACCAATCCCTGGACGGCTTCCGGTGCGGACAGAGTTGATGCAGGAACTCTCGCCACAGCCGGTCAATACTCCGCGCTTTTCACAACTGGTACGCGCCGGCAAATTGAACCAGGCCATCGCTGAAACCGTGCAAAGTGGGGTATCCGACACAGACCGGATCAGCGATATGGTTTTCTACGCTCGCCATCCCGAACTTGGCGGACGCAAGCTTCGCCCCAACGAAAATTCTCTCGCGCAAGAGTGGCTGCAAATAAGAGCCACGCTCGTGCGTCCGGCAATTGCAAGAGTGCAGGGAGTCCAATCTGCAGGAGCGACTGCAGTCCCAAGCGGACCTTCGCCGCTCATCCAAAAGCCTTCTCTGCTGGGGCTCGATACCTTCGGGTTGGACGGCAACAAAACTCGCGACTGGACGGTCGCGAAGAATGAGGCGGCGATCAGCTTCGCTATATTCCGGTCGAATTGGGGAGCCTCGCCTGATACCGCATTCCCCCGGGAGTGGCAGCGCATGAAAGACGCTGGCTTGGTACGTGGTGCATTTCTTTTTCTGCGCTTCCCTCATCCCGAGGTCGATCGAAAGTACGGAGCTGCGCAAGATCCGGTGACCCAGGCAACGGCTGTTACCAAAGCCTTGCCACTAGCATCCATTACGCGAAGCGACCTTGCGCCGTCGCTCGACGTCGAGTTTCCAGGTGGACGCGCGAAAACTGGCATGACTGCACAACGGTGCCTGGAATATGTGCGCGCAGCATGGAGAGTGCTTCGCGAGTACTATGGCGTCGCGCCAATCATCTACACTAGTGCTCGAGTGTGGCACGAGGATCTCTTGGACCTCCCAGCACCCGATCTCACCGAATCACCGCTGTGGCTCGCTTACTATCCATTTAAGAAGGGTCCGGCACGCCGGGATGCATTGGTAAATCGAATCTCTCCCCCCGTGCCGATTCCGTGGGGTGACTCGAAAAACTGGTGGATCCACCAGTATCAAGGCGATGCGATTGGACTGCCAGGCTTTGCTCCAGGAAACGTAGATATGAACCGCTTCAACCCTATGATGTTGGGAGCTATTGGCGACAGAGTTCGCTGGGTGCAACGTCGTCTCGCTCTTGCGCAGAGCGGAACCTTCGATCCCGCTACTGAGGCGGCGCTCCGTGCGTTTCAGAGAAGAAACGGCTTAGCTCCGAGCGGGACGATTGATCCGCAAACCTTCGCTCAATTGTGCTGGTCGAACCCTTGATGCTCTGGAGGCAAACACGGGCCTAGGCCACACAAGGCGATGTTTTGCCCAAATAGTGCTAAACGCGACGCTGTTTACTTCGCGCAAATACCGCTCCGTGGTGGTAGCGGAGCTTTGCCCGAGCGCTCGGCTGAGCTGCAAGTCTTGCCAACCTTTCGAGAAGCATCTTCTATACATGCTGTTTACATGCCGCACGCACTGCGCTAGGTCTAAAAGAGGATAAAACGCGGTGGAAACCGGAGTTTTCGGATCCATTCGTGTGAGGCTCGTTCTTGTTTTCTTAGAGAACCGCAGCGAGTGCGGACGCTTTACTCGATTCGATCTCGCACCTCTGTCGCTTTCAAGGCCAAGCCGCGAGCCACAGAGGTAAATTCGTTGCCTCCCCGAATTCGCTTCTTGCCGAAACGCGTTTCGAAGATTCTCCTTACAGCGGGTACAAAGGAAGAGCCACCCGTCAGGAAGACCATATCGACGTCCGTCGGCAGAATGCCGGAAGAAATGAGGAGAGCATCAACACACTGTGAGATGTGCCCGAGTTCCTCAGAAATCCAATCTTCAAAGGATGCTCGTTCCACCGCGGCCGCTAAATCCACAAAACCCTCCGAAAACTGAAAGGTGGCAAGCGTGGCCTTCGATAAGTCGCTCTTAACCTTTTGCACGGCGCGGTGGAGTTGAAACCCGAGATCTTCTTGTATGAAGTGAATGAGTGCTCCGATCTTCTCCGGTTCAAGCGATTGCGCTTTAACGCCTCGTAGCATCTCCAGCACGTCTCTGGCTTTCAATAGAGAGAGGTGGTGCCAACGCTCTAGCTTGATGTAAACCCAGTTCGGAACCGTCAGGATTTTGCCAAGTGAGCGCAATTGCGAACCCGCTCCAAGAGCTGGAGACACGAGATGCCTGATGATCTTTGCATCAAAGGCATCTCCCGCGATGCCCACCCCCGCGTTACCAACGATGTTGCCGGAACCGCCATTTGCCCGGCGAACGGTGGGACCAACGTGAACTAAAGAGAAGTCGCTGGTCCCGCCCCCGAAATCTCCGATAAGGATGAGTTCATTGTGATCCAGCGTGGATTCGTAATAATGTGCCGCCGCTATCGGTTCCAGCTCGAACTGTACAGATTCGAATCCGGCCGATTCGAAGGCTGATCGAAGTCGACCCTCTGCGTAGGCGTCATCTTCCTCGTTCTCTGCTCCCACAAAATGAACCGGCCTTCCGACGACCGCGGAGCTGATGTTGATGCCAAACTGGAGTTCCGCGTTCTTGCGAAGATCCCGGAGAATTCTCGCGATCAAATCCTCAAGCGTATGCCTTCGACCGAAAACTTCTGTGCTGTGAAGATTGCGACTACTCAGGAACGATTTGAGAGATTGGATAAGGCGGCCCTTCGTGTCGGCAGAGAGATATTGCTCAATAGCCTCAGGCCCGGTCCACGATTTCAGAGTATTCAAACCGTGTTCCTTTGCCTGTTGCAGGTATAGCAGAGACCGGTACGCATCAGTCAGGCTCCCCAGATAGGGAAACTTGGCAAGTTGAACTTCATCCGATAATCCGGCGCAGGCGATTGAACTGTTTGTAGTCCCAAAGTCGATGCCTATGGTGCGTCTGCTCTTCTGGGATGCCGGTGACTTCATCCGAAATTTCTCCAAAGGGAAGTCTGGATTCTAATCTCGAACATTATGTGCGAAGTTAGCGTCCGGAAGGCCATGGGGAGAGCTCGACCACGAGCCATGGACACCCAAGGAAGTCGGCAGATACCTGGAGCGCTGGGGGACCGATCGCCAATTTCAAGAGCACTCGGCTGAGGTTGGTGTTCTTCACAAAAAGCGAGTCAGGACCGACGGCCCTGGAAGCAGAAGTAAGGGTGCGGGCCTTGCTGTCCGGTTTCGGACGTTTACCAATGAGAGTGGACAGTATCCGAATAGCCGAGTTCGATAACTACAAGAAAGCTCAGGCGATCTCTAACGAGAATATTGGCGATTTGGGTGCTGTTCTGTGGGGCAGAATGTGAATTTAGTTCGTGCGGAACGAGGAATATGGAAACCCTATTCCAGGATCTTCGGTACGGCGTGCGAATGGCGTTGAAGTCGCCTGCCTTTACCACAGTGGCTGTCATCACACTCGCGCTCGGTATCGGCGCAAATACGGCTGTGTTCTCGATCGTAAATGGTGTACTGCTGAATCCGCTGCCCTTCCCGCAGTCCGATCAGTTAGTCGCATTAGGAGAGAACAAGGCCAATTTCGAAAATGGCTCGATCTCGTATCCGAATTTTCGCGATTGGCAGAAGGGAAATCGTTCCTTCTCCTCCACGGCGCTCTCGCGCGTTTTTTCCTTCAACCTCATCGGCGCGGGAGAGGCTGAGCAAGTGAATGGCGATCTCGTTTCCTCGGATTTTTTTCCGATGCTTGGAGTAAAACCCGTCCGGGGCAGGCTATTCATCACGGGAGAAGACGAGGTTGGCGCGGCGCCTGTTGCGCTGATTGGAGAGGACCTCTGGCGCAGAAAATTCAGTGCGTCTCCCGACATTCTGGGCAAGAGCATCAAGCTTGGGCCCAAGGGCTATACCGTCGTCGGAATCATTCCCGCGAGCTTCCATCTGAGCCTTCCCAGCTTCCGCGATGGCGAGATTTTCGTGCCTGCGGGGCAATGGGACAACCCGCTGCTGCTGAATCGTGGCGCAGGGTTAGGCTTCCACGGAATCGCGCGGCTGAAGCCAGGAATAACGGTGGAGCAGGCGCGAGCCGACATGAACGCGGTGTCGCGGAACCTTGCAGCAGCTTTCCCAGACACGGATAAGGGGATTAGCACAAACCTTGTTCCGCTGAAACAACAGATCGTCGGCCACGTTCGGCTGCTGTTGCTTGTCTTGCTGGTCGCGGTGGGTTTTGTGCTGCTGATTGCCTGCTTGAATGTAGCCAACCTGATGTTGGCGCGGTCCACCGTGCGCGCAAGGGAATTTGCCATTCGTGCTGCTTTGGGTGCAACGCAGGCGCGGGTGGTGCGTCAACTTCTTGCGGAAAGCGTGCTCCTGGGAATGGTTGGCGGTGCCATCGGACTGCTCTTTGCCAACTGGGGCACGCGCGCTGCTCTCGCGGCGTTGCCGAGTACGTTGCCTCGCGCCGAGCAGATAGGGGTCGACACTCACGTCCTGATCTTTACCGCCGCAACGGCGGTGATGGCCGGAATTCTGTTTGGACTTACCCCCGCACTGAAGATGTCCCGTACGGCCAATAGCGAGACTCTCAAGGAAGGCGGTCGCAGCAGCAGTGGAACACGTCACCGGGCGCAAGGTGTATTCGTCGTAACAGAGATGGCAATGGCATTGGTGCTGTTGGCCGGGGCAGGACTGATGGTTCGCAGCCTTGTAGGGCTCTGGAAAGTCGATCCCGGCTTCGATCAGCATCACGTCATGTCTTTCGGCCTGACGCCCCCACCTTCGGTGCTGAGGGCCAGCGCAGACGCAATCCGTGCTCACTTTCGCGAATTGGACCGAAGGCTCGGTGCTATCCCGGGCGTAGAGGCAGTGGCCCAGACGTCAGGGGCGGCGCCTCTGGACTACGATGATGAACAATTGTTCTGGCTCGAAGGCCAGCCGAAGCCAGCCCATGACAACGACATGAATTGGGCCATCGCCTACATCGCGGATGCGGACTACCTGAAGATCATGAAAACGCCGCTGCTGGCTGGTCGTTTTTTCAACGCGCAAAATGATGAGCACTCGCCCAGAGTGGTTGTGGTCGATGAAGTCTTTGCGAAGAAGTTCTTCCCTGGGCAAGATGCTGTCGGAAAACGAATCCATCTGAAAACCGCAAACGAAACAGCGGAGATCATCGGCGTCGTCGGCCACGTTAAGCAGTGGGGCCTGGACAGTGACGACACGCAGCAGTTGAGAGCTGAGCTGTACATTCCCCTGATGCAAATGCCGGACGAGTACATCAAGGCCGCGAGTTCTACGGCGTTTGTGATTCGAGTGGCTGGAGATCCGACGGCCTCATTCGCATCCGTTCGCCACGTGGTCCAGGAAATGAGCGATCAGCAGGTGATTTATGGCGAGCAAACTATGGAGCAGGTAGTTTCTCGCTCGATTGCGAGTCATCGATTCTTGATGATTCTGCTGGCAGCTTTCGCGGCACTGGCTGTTATCCTGGCCAGCGTTGGCATTTATGGCGTCGTTTCTTATGTGGTCGGTCAACGCACGCACGAAATCGGCGTGCGGATGGCCTTGGGAGCCCGAAGGACCGATGTTCTTCGGCTGATCCTCGGCGGGGGTGCGCGGCTGGTGCTGGCCGGGATCATCATCGGAGTTCTTGGAGCTATCGCTCTGACCAGAGTGATGGCAACTCAGCTGTTTATGGTCTCGGCAAGCGACCCTTCCACGTTCGTGGCGGTGTCGTTGCTGCTGGTGCTCGTCGCATTGATGGCTTGCTACGTTCCAGCGCGACGGGCCGCAAATATAGATCCTATGGTGGCGCTGCGGTATGAGTGAGTGCAGGCCGATTTCGAAGGATCTCAATTGCGGCTATGTCGCTCAATAAGACAAGGACAAGCAATGATTCGCTTGTCCTGAGTTTCGATGCGATAGCTGGTGAAGCTAAGCCCTCTTTGCCTTGTATTTCGCCCAGCGGGCTCGTTGTGCATCAGCAATCCGCTTGCGAGCGGCTGCGGAAAGTCTCCGCCTTCCTCTTCTGCGCGTACCAGATTTGCTCTCTCCAACTCCACTGAGAGCAGCGATTGCACGATCCAGCTTGTCACGTTCTGCCCTCAACTGCTCTATTACCGCATCCAAATCACTCATTCGATCACCCTTGGGGAAGTATTGGACTACATTTGTCTCTGCCTATCATAACGGAAGTTTGCAGGAGTAAGACTCGTCCTGGATGTGGGTGCCCAGGAGCCGCGTCTCTTGCGAGCCTCGAGAATCTGGGGCTTTCATCCGACACAAGCACGATGTTTGTTGTGGCGACTCGACCAGTTGTCACCTTTCAGTAAGGGATGTGGATAACTTCCGAATTGCACGTTGCGCACTCGCGCGCAACAATGGCGCAGCTTCGAACGCTTTATCGGTACTGTGACGCGCATTTTTGAAGGAGAAATCGCCTGACTAGAGAGCGCATGTCCGCACGTATCTTGGGTAGAAGGCCCCGCCTGAACTCGAAGCAGATGTCATCGAAGAGCTGGCTGTGCAACTTCCGTAGCTGCCCAAACAGACTCTTTTCCGGCGATCCTTTATAGGCACCCGGAAAATCGGTCGGCGGCTGCGACCAGGGCGCGAGTGTTCGGCGGGTCGAAAGCGCTGTGGCCGCTATCGGGCGTGATGATGAGATCGGCTTCGGGCCACGCGCGATGGAGCGCCCACGCGCTTTCCATCGGGCAGACCACGTCGTATCGACCCTGCACGATCACGCCCGGGATGCTGCGGATGCGGGAGGCATTGCGCAATAGTTGATCGTCGCTTTCGAAGAAGCTTTTATTGTGGAAGTAGTGGGCTTCGATGCGCGCGAAGGCGAGTGCGAACTCATCTTCTTCGTAGTGTCCGGCGAAGTCTGGATCTGGCAGAAGTTTAGAGGTAGCGCCCTCCCATCGGCTCCAAACCTTGGCAGCTGCGAGTCGCACGGCCGGATCATCGCTGGTAAGGCGCCTGTAGTAAGCCGAGAGCAGATCGTTCCGCTCTGTCTCGGGGATGTGTGCGAGGTAGGGCTCCCAGGCATCGGGATAGAGGATGGAAGCGCCACGCTGGTAGAACCAGTCGATTTCCTGCTTTCGCAACAGGAAGATGCCGCGCAGGATTAGTTCGGTGACACGCTCCGGATGAGTTTGGGAGTAGGCGAGGGCGAGGGTGGAGCCCCAGGATCCTCCGAACACCTGCCAGCGCTCGATGCCGAGGTGCTCGCGAAGTTTCTCAATGTCTGAGACGAGATCCCAAGTGGTATTCGCGTCGAGAGAGGCGTAAGGCGTGCTCTTGCCGCAGCCGCGCTGGTCGAAATTCACGATGCGGTACTTCTCGGGATGGAAGAAGCGGCGCTGTTTTGGATCAGAGCCGCCGCCTGGACCGCCGTGAAGGAAGATAACCGGCTTTCCGAAGGCATTCCCACTTTCCTCGAAGTAAAGCTCGTGGACCGGTGACACCCGGAGTTTGCCCGTGCGATACGGCTCGATTGGGGGGTAGAGCCAGCTGACCGGATCTTTCATCGTAGATACGCGCAGGGGTTGGTTGGACATGGTGGGCAGTATATCGTCTTGCCTCAGGGACTCGCTGAGAGGAAGCAGTGGTTACTGACCACTGCTTTGCAATCGTGCTTGAGTTAAATACCCACGAGTGGTTGAGCGTGGACCGGTACCTTAGTCAAAGTCTCGACACGCGTGCCGTACTTTCCTAGAGTGTTCTCGACGACGCAGAAGTCGAAGCCTGGCAATATGACATCGTTCCAATGATCTCCGATTCCACGCAACGCCACATCGAGCATGGTGACAATCTGATTTCCCAATGGCTCGTGGCTGTCGAGCGTGATAGCGCCAAAGAACTCCTGACATTCCGTATAACCTGAGTTGTGAGTTCCGGTATAGGGCTTCTGCGCGGCGAGATCGATCTTCCGTCCAATGCGCTGCGAGATCTCCTGAGAACGCTCGGCAAAGAAGTTCACCAGAGACTGCTCCTGCAGGCGCGCCGGTAACTGCTTGCTGGCCACATCGCGATATGACTGCTCACCGACCCGGTATCCTTCCTCGACTAGATCGAACCAGTATTTCTGTTCGGGCGTGACGTTGGCTGGAGAGTCGACCGCGATTACGGAACGGCGGATACATGAGGTTAGACCATCTCGCTTCGGCGCAACACCCAAGTGAACCCAGTCTCCTTCTCTGATTGGTCGATTGAGTGCCGGACCGATGAGAGTGCGATTCGCGGTATTGGCGCCCACCATGGTTTGAAAGCCGTCGCGCTCGGAACCGAGCATGCGTCCGACCCAAGCTCCCCACGCTGCAACTTCAGTTTCGAGGCGACCGGGGCGAAGGACTGCGAGCATGGCGCGCAACATGGCGTCGGCAATGACGCACGCATCGGCGATGAGCCGCATCTCGATCGCGCTCTTCTCGTACTTGACGCGGTAGTAGAGTTCCTGAGCATCGATCACGCCATCGCGGCCGTAAATGTTTTGCAAGAACTCAACCAGACCTGCCGGGATGACCTGGCGTGGAGTGAGCAGGGCGATGTGGTCCACGTGCTTGCCGGCTGCGGCGGCCTTAATCACGTCCTCGATGCGCTCGGCGCGAATGGGATATTTCTCGTCGGCCAATTGCAGCAGTTCGACCTTGTGTACCGTAGCGCCGGAACGGTCCGCCAGTTGTTCGGCGACGTATCCGCCCTCGAGGCCTGCAACAATGTGAAACCCGTTGGGCCCGATGATTCCGGCTACCTGTTCGATGGAGATGTTGGTGTTGCCGCCGAGGTAGGGGACGTCGCCCGCGTAGTGCTCGTCAGAAAAGACCAGACCGACGGTGTGTCCGTGCTTTTGCAAAGCCTTATTGGTCCGGCGAACGCGCTGCTGGAATTCTTCCCGCGGTGCAAGGTATTCGCGGTCGATTACCGGCGTGTCTTGTATTGCGCGCAGAACTTTTTCGAGATCATGACGATGTGTTTCGATCGGCGGTAGTGCGTTCATAGAATTGCCCTTAATTGCTAAAGTCAGATTTTTGCTTGCACTTAGTTGTGGAGATCGACTGTCTTGCGATTGACGTTCCAACCTTCAATTTCGACGTTGGGGATAGCTGTATTCTTTTCGGGCATAGGGTAGGTGGCGGTTATCTGGCGTGTTTCTCCGGGTAGCAGGGCGAAGTAGTTGTCCTGCCACAACACCGGCAAGATTTCATCATCCTCGTCGGCTTCACGGCTGACGCGGTGAATCCCTCCTTTAGTGACCTTCAGATGTACGGCAAAAGCAAGGCTGGAGCTGGGGTTGTGAACGGTCACTGTGGTTGAGCTTTGCCCGCCATTTTGTTTGAACTGAGCGGCAGCGTCTAAATCAACTCGCGCCAACGTGTTGAGCGCAGTGTAGTCTGCGAATGTCTTGGTGGGACTCCACGTGGAGATGTCGTATTGCCCACTCGAATCTTCCTCTTGGCGGGCCCAGTCAATGGTTTCGTCGCGGGTGGAGAGCCAGTAGAAGTTGCTGCTCTTTACTTCGCCGGCCGATTCAAGCGAGAGGCTGACGAAGTAGGTCGGGCTGAGACCTTTCAGTGCAGGTACTGTGAACACTCGCGTGCTGCTGTCCGCCGCAATGCTGACGTCAGCCTGTTTCGAATATTTCTCGGTCATATCGAGGTTGTAAACCTTGGCGATGACCCTGACATTGGCGAATGGCTGGTAGTAAGAATTCACGATCACGACAGAGCGGTCGTCGTACGAGTACTGCACGTGCAGCGGCTCACATGCTTTCTTCACACCGAAATAGGATCCGCCGGGCCGAAGATACCAGTCATACATGTGCCAGATCATGCTGGGCCATGCATTGTTCAACATCCATTGGATGATGCCTGTGGAAGTGTACTTGTTGCGCCCGTAGGCTTCCATCATGGCGCGGTGCGCCTCATAGGTCTGGACCTGGGCTTTAGCGGCGAACTCCTCAACAGAGTTTGGGGTGCCGTAACGTTGGTCGAGGGCGTCGGTAAACACGTTCAGGGTATGAGACATCCCGCCGGCGTGGTATTCCCAGACAGAATCAATGGGCCAGAGATGGTCGACGGGCAGCATGCGACGCAGACTCTCGATGGGCGGGATCGCAGGGCCGGGGCTGGTTTCGGTGTTGAAGCCAAATGCGCCGCCATGGCGCGTGTCGAGATACCAGAATGATGGTGCGACGTACTCATACGGTCCTGTCATCTTCACGCCACTCGGTCCAACGGTGGTGGTCCTGCCAGCGGCGGATGAGATGGAGGGATTCGGCCATTCCAGTTCCCGCAAAATTGCCAAGTACATTTTTTCGATCCGGGGCGGCGGTGCGAAGTCGCTGCCGTAGAGCCAGGCAATGACGGAGGGATGGCGCTCGAGTCGCCGGATTTGATCGCGCAATGAGTCTCCTGCGATGCGTTCGCTTTCTTTATCCCACGTGGGCCAGTTCTCCCACTGATCGCAGCAGCACCAACCGGCTAGTACGAGAATGCCCATCTGGTCTGCGAGATCGAAAAAGTGGTCGTTCTCGATCTTGCCTTCAAGGCGCACCGCGTTTAGGTTGAGATCGCGCACGTAGTTGAGCTCTGCCTGCTGTCTTTCTGGCGAGGACCGCAGCAGCATGTCGAAGCTGTAGCCAGCGCCTCGAATGAGGATGTTCTTGCTATTGATTTGAAAAGCGCGATGGCCCTTTTCATCAATCCTGGAAGTGACCTGACGAATTCCGAAGTGAATGTGGGATGTATCCGAGATCTCATTTTGCACTTCCACGGTCAGATCCAATGGATAGAGATCCTGCTTTCCAACCTGCGCAGGCCACCACAATCGGGGATTGCTGATCTTTAGTTGGGAAAATTTCTCGGGGGTGAAGCGAACGACCTGAGTCTCCCCCGGCCCGAGGCGCACTGGTTGCTCGAAGGCGAGGGTTTCGATGCGTCCCTTTACAAGAGCTTCGACTGGATGGTCTGCGGCGTTGGTCAGTTCCGCGCGAACCGTCAGGGATGCTTCGTCGGTGGATGGCAGGTTGAGTTGGGGCAGTACCGCCGGATAGCGAAGTGTGATTGGACCCGTGGCGGTAAGGTGGACGTCGCGCCAGATACCCATCTCTTTGTCAGGTGGCATCGGGGCCCAATCCACCAGCGTAATTGCGAGATCATGCGGCTGCGGAGGGAAGACTTCGAGCGCAAGGGAATTTATCTGGCCAGGCTTGGCAGCGGTGGTTACATCGAAGTCGAACAGCCGCCACGTTCCCGCTAGTGTTTCAGAGGACGCGATCTTTACACCATTCATCCAAACGTTTGCGCGATAGTTGATGCCGTCAAAGCCGAGTCTCAGGGTCTTACCGCTGAATTCCGTCGGGACCGTGAACTCGGTACGATACCACCATGACTGTCGAAACGGGCTGGCAGGCGGCATCTGGATATTCGAGAAGTCCTCAAAAATCGGATAAGTTGTGCCGGGGATGGAGCGCAGGTTCAGCCCGGTGTAGGGATCGGGGTATACCTTATCGGCAACGAGCGCACCCAAAACCGTCGAGGGCAATGTAGCGGGATACCACGCGCTTGTCGGAAAACCGACGGTCGAGATTACCGCTCCAGTCGCGTGCAAGTCGGCGGAAGATTGGATGAACCAATTCTCGCGGAGCGTGAGACTCGCAGGGGTATTGACTTCAGCTGCAGCTGCGGCCGCTATTTCAACGATGCAGATTGTAAAAAGAGCTAGCAGAGTTGCGAAATGACGCCGAATCATGAGTAACGCTCCTTTTCGAGTGAACCGGAACGCCACACCTCTTCACCGGGGACGGAACCGATACCGCGTCTCCTACGATACCATTTGCGATTGTGAGACAACGATGCAGTGTCCGGTGCAAGGTGTTGCAAGCCCATTCGTATCGGATCACGATTGCGCGCTTATCTGCGAAGGCGCGCGCTGTCTCGTACTTTCCTGGCGACGGACTGTAGGAAGTCGTCGAGGGATTGATCGGCGGGCCGCTCGACGCCGGTCTTGTTAGTGATTCGGGCCGCAATCTTTTGTGCGGTCGCGTCCCTGAACCCGAACTCCAGGGTCTCGCGCCGTTGCAGATAAGTTTCAATCAAGACGAGTTCGTCGGAAGTTAGGCTCGAAAGTTGGGGATCGGACGGGGAGTTCTCGGTGAGAGATGTCCAATCGGGACGAAATTCCTCGGTCCGTTTTTCGTGTACGACGATGCTGCCAACGAGGTGATCTCCAAGGCGCTGATTCTGGCGGCTGATCATCATTGTGATGATACCTACGATGTACAGGCCGGGAAGCCAATCGATGACCCGCAACAGGTTTCTTCCGATGGCTTCATACACGTTAATGCCGCGTCCTGAATTCTTGATGACTCGTATTTTCGCCAAGCGCTTGCCCGGAGTCTGGCCTTTCCAGATGATTTCGAAGAAGGCGAAATATCCCCAGTAGATGCAAAACACGAATAGGATCATCAGAGCCGGCAGCCAGGATCCGGGCAAGGCGGAGGCCCAAGAGGGCAGCGATGGGCCATACTTGGCAAGGCCTACCATGGCAAACGTCGCCGCGATGTACAGAAGGATTTGAATTAGAGTATCGACAGCAATCGCCATGAAGCGGCTGCCAATGCCAGCTAAGGGCAGATCAAGCGAAATCTGTTCCGGCGTATCGATGCGGATCCGGTCATCGGACGGGGTTTCGGTTATGCCGTCAGCCTGATCTGAAAAGGACAACGATTTGATCTCCACCCAGTGGTTAGACAAACGTAAACCTTACTGGAACAGGCTGGAACAACTTCTGGACCAGAGTGCACGCCGGGGACTGTCCAGCCTGGGTCGAAGCGAACTGCAGGAACTCGGACTTTTGTACCGGCAAATCGCAGCCGACCTGGCTGCGATGCGCGAAGACCGCGGTTCGGTACACTTCGCCCGCTACCTGAATCAACTTCTGGCGCGCGCACACAATATCATTTATTCGGCCAAAAAGACGAGTCCTTCCGCGATCTTCGGTTTCTTTGCCGTGACGTATCCGCGTGTGTTCCGGCAGCAGTGGCGCTATGTGCAGATTGCTCTCCTGATCTTTGCAATTTCGGCTGCGGCGGGCGCCGTGCTTACGTATCAGGATCCCGACTTTAAGCTGAGTATCATCGGACCTCAAATGGTACACACGATCGAGAAGCGGGAGATGTGGACCCACTCGATCGTCGGCGTCAAACCGCTAGCCTCCAGCGCGATCATGACGAACAACTTGAGCGTCGGATTCATGACGTTCGCTCTCGGCATTACAGCTGGCCTGGGCACGATTTATATGTTGCTCTTCAATGGACTGTTGCTAGGAGTTATTGGCATGGCGTGCCATACGTCTGGCATGAGCTTACAGCTATGGGGCTTTGTGGCGCCGCACGGAGTGCTCGAATTGCCGGCGATCTTTGTGGCTGGCGGAGCAGGGTTGCGGGTAGCGGCCGGGCTTCTGTTTCCCGGATATCTACCGAGGCGGGAATCCCTAGCGCGTGCGGGGACGGAGGCTGTGCAACTGCTGCTGGGGTCCATCCCCATATTGGTCGTGGCCGGGGTCATCGAGGCTTTCGTCTCACCTACGGGTCTCGCAACGGGATTGAAATTCGTGATGGCAGGAGCACTGTTCATCTTGTTGCAGGCTTACCTGTTCGGCGCGAGCCCCACGCCTAAAGTTGACTCTTCTGTTTGATACGAAGATAGGAATTGACCAGTACGGGGGCCAACTCGCCGGACTGGGCTTCCACAGCGAGAGCGCCGTGCTCGCGCAATCGCGCGAGCAGTAGCTCGCGGCGGTGAATGACCTCCTGCGCGGCGGTGACCTGATACATTTCGCTGACAGTGTCGGGGCGACGGGCGGCTGCGAGTTGCAAGTCGGGTTGTCCGATGACGACAAATAAGACTAAGTGGCGAGGCAAAAGCTGGGATGCCGCGTCGATCACCTCCGGCGTCATGGCAGTTTCGGCTAAGTCAGTAATCCAGACGACCAGGCTTCGGCGCTTCTGATCGCGCATCAGTTGGGCGGCAGCCTGGAGGTGGTCGGCTTCCCATGCGTCTTCGCGGGTGGTCGCCAGGGCTTCCATAAACTGACGAAGGTGGGAACTTCCGCGGGTAGCGGGAATTCTCTTGCGAACATTGCGGGCATAGGCCAGCAGACCGACGCGATCCCCGGTGAAGAGAGCGACCTGACACAGAGCGAGGGCAGCGTTTGCCGCATGATCCAGCTTGCTGAGCGATGCGACCTTCGCTCTCATCAAACGTCCAGTATCGAGGACGATCCACACGGTCTGGCTTTTCTCGAGCTCATAGAGGCGGGTCACGAGCTTTCCGCGACGGGCGGTTGCTGTCCAACAAATGTCGCCGAAGTCATCGCCGTCCTGATATTCGCGGAGGCTTTCGAAAGCGCGTCCAGCGCCGCGGATCCGGCTGAAGCGTTTTTCCAGAGCAATTTGGCGGCTGCGAACCAGATACAGGGCGTGACGCTTGGCTTCCGACAGATTGGGATAGACGAGGAGTTCCTGCTTCAGGTCGGCCATGGCCCAGCGCTGGGCGATTCGGAACCGACCCTCGTAGCGAAGATAAACATAAGGGGCGACGGATGTCCCGCGCTTTTTCGGCTGAATCGAATATTCCGCTTCCGCTTCCGCTTCGCCGCGACCGCGCACGAGCAGGTCGAGGGCGGCGGGTTGGGTCCGCAGCGATGGAGGGAGGGCGTCCACAACGTGAAGGTGGAGACTCGACATCGAGCTATTAATCGCGGTGATCTTGACCTGCGAACGGACCGAAAGGGATAAGGGCGCGAGCCAAGTGCGACGAATGGTGATGTCGCGCGGCTTGGGCAGGGAACTCAGATCTGCGGCCCAGGCCAAGAAAACCAAAACATCCCATGCGACCATCGCATAGACGAAGCGATGATCGAGGAAGGCGGGAGCGAGCCAACCCATTCCGAGCAGCAAGAGCAGAAAGAAACGGTAGCCGAACGAGAGCGGGAAGCGGCTTGAGGATCGCGCGTGCGCCTCGACCGGTTCCGGAACCATGGCCAGCCAATCGCTCATTTGGGCAGCGCAACCGCGCGGACTACGTCTTGAATGACCTGGTCGGCTGTGATGCCTTCGAGGTCGGCTTCCGGTTTGACAACAATGCGATGGCGGAAGACGGGTAAGACTGCCTGTTTGATGTCGTCGGGAATCAGATAATCACGACCGTCAATTGCGGCCAGAGCTTTTGCGAAGCCCAGCAGGCTGACCGCTGCTCGAGGACTGGAGCCCAGAGACAGTGCAGGCCAATCCCGCGTGCGGCGCACGATTTCGACGATGTAGGTAAACAAGGCTTCTTGAACCTTTACGGCTCTGACCTGTTGTCGCGCCTCCGCCAGCCAGTCTGGTGGTACCGGGAGGATTCCGGCGTCGTCGAGACGATCTGAATCGAAACCGTTCTGGACATTCAGAAGCAGTTGAATCTCTTCTTTCGCTTGTGGGTAGGGAACGCGAATCTTCACGAGGAAGCGATCGAGTTGGGCCTCGGGGAGAGGATAAGTGCCCTCGAAGTCGATGGGATTCTGAGTGGCAAAGACGGTGAAATGCGCGGGAAGGTCGTGACGCTCTCCATCAATGGTCACCTGCCGTTCCTGCATGCCTTCGAGGAGAGCCGCTTGCGTGCGGGGTGGCATGCGGTTCACCTCGTCCACGAGCAACATGCTGGTGAAGATTGGTCCGCGGTGCAATTCGAAGGTGCTGGTGGACATGTTCAGAATCTTGGTGCCGACGATGTCAGCCGGCATGAGATCTGAAGTGCACTGTACTCTTTGAAAATCCAAGCCGAAAATTCGCGAGAGGACTTTGACCGCGAGGGTCTTCGCAATTCCGGGGACGCCTTCAAGAAGCACATGCCCGTTGGCAAGATGCGCAACGAGGCATTGGGTTTTCAGTTCGTCCTGCCCAACTACGACCTTGCCCATTTCGTGGCGTACGTGCTGAGCGAGTCTTACAACTGCTTCCATGCTTTGGTCTCCCCATGCGATGTCCGCACCAGCTTGAGCCGGACTTCATAGTCAAAAAGCGTCTGAACCAATCGCAGCGCTATAGCCGCCGGAACATTGGGATCGTAGTGGTACGACTCACACTCAGACAGTGTGTCGGCGAAGTTATCTTCGGATAAAGCGTAATGGTCGCGTATCGCACGACTCAATTCATCCACGCTGCTGTTGACGGACAATCCAAGGCGGCGGGTCAGCCGGTAGCGGAATCGCTGCCAAGAGATCTCCACGGCCACACCGCTGGCTTTGGCATGTTCATACATCAATCCAAGCGTTTTCACGAACTCGAGCGGAGATAACCGGACTTCTCCCTCGGGAATCCAGACCGGTCCGCTTCGGCGTGAGTAGGCGAGAATAATGGCAATTGCAAACATTGCCAACTGCAAGGCGATCCAGCGAATGATTCGGCTTGTTTGGGTAGTGACGGCAAAGCGCTCATATCCGTGGATGTACTCGTCCCACAAGATTTTGGTCTGCGCTGGGGCATCAACTGCGGACAAAAAGAATGCCAAGTTCCCGTTTTCTTTGAGTCCGGCGTTCGTGAGTGGAGTATCGCCCGCGAGCCACAGAACTCTCCCTTGCCCAACTTTGTATTCGACCACCAACGGCTTCTCGCGCTCGCCATAGAGTCCGACCGCTCCCGTTCCGGGATGCCAGTAGGATTGTGGAGCGAGAGTGATCACGGGCGCTGCGTGCGTGATGGAAGAAGGAGCGATTGCTGTTACTTGCTTCCAAGTCGATCCCGCAAGCGGATCGGGTATGGCCTCACTCAGCGGTAGATAGTAGCCGGCGAACTGGCCGGCGGCGATCAAGTGGCCTCCGCTCCGGAGGAAAGACTCGAGCTTCTGCTTGTCTTCGTTTGCCGGGAATTTTGAGGGGTCGACCAGGATGAGAGTATTTCCGTTTCCGTCCGGAAGGTCTCGCAGCGGCTGCTCCCATGTTTTGGCGTCGTACCCCGATTCCTTAAGAAGCAGGAACGCGGCTTTGCATCCACCCGACGCCGTCGAGTAGGCGGTGGGCACATTCTGGTCCGAATCGGTTCCACTGACGAACAGCGCCGCGGCACCAATCATCACAACAAAAATGCCGGCAGCGGTAAGAAGAATCTTGCGGTCGGCTGAGGTTAGCCGCATGGGCATCCGAGCCGCTCCAGTTCGGCAAGGGTTTGCTCAAAGCCATCCGAGCCTGCAGCTTGCATGCCGTACCAAACGCCCTCAAGCCGAATGGTGAGTGCGCGGAGCGCGGCCTGGTGGGTGCTGGTGGCCGGAAGGAGACGCAGATACTCCCGTGGCGTTCGAGCGCGGTCGGGCCGCCACGCTCCTTGTGCTTCAAGGAAGGAGATGCCTGCCCAATAGGCGAGGTGGATCGCGTCGCGCCATTCGCCGCGCGCCGCCGCGGTGCGAGCCTCCGAAAGCCAGATGGGCCACTCCTTGGCGCTCACGGTTAAGTTTGCGGGCAGGATCGTATCCATGCGAGTGTCGTCACGTAAAGAACGGTACATCCAATAGGCGAGGGCGAGCACGGCAATCAGAATCAGGGCGTACACCAGGATGTCGCTAATGATGGGGATTGCGGACGCAGAAATAACCTTTCCCATCAACCGGAAAAGGAAATCTCTGATCCGCTGTTTGAACCGGTCCATCCACGTTTCTCCGTGGACATTCCGAAATTCCTTGCGCGACAAAATCTCATTCAGCAGGGATCGGCGCGAGGCAAGATCCGGCGCGGCGGTCTCAAACTGGTTCGCCTGGTAACGCAAGGTTTCCAGATGTTGCTGTATCAGGTCCAATGGTGCATTCGTGGGTTTTGCCTGCCATGCTCCGAGGTCACGGCGGATGGATTCGGTGGAGACTTCGAAATGAGCGCCGTCCGACTGTACGTTCCAGGCGGAAGGCAGCCCCTTCAGGAAATCAGCGGCCCTTTGCGGCTGTTCTTTTATCCGCTGGATGGCGGAGATCGAGTCGTCGAGCGTGTGGATGTATTCCGGAACGGTGAGAGAGCCGGTCGACTCGGTTTGGGCGGTCGACGGTTTCGGCGCAATCCATAGAGCCAGTAGCAGCCCGATCAGCAGATTAGGTCGCATAGAACCTTAAGAGCCGAGCACGGGTATTGCTGCGTCTGGGGTAGCTCCATCGAGAGTAGCCATCATGTGCTGCAGGTCGAAAGCTTCCTTACGGACTCTCTGGTCGTAATAAAGGAGAGAAAACCCAATTGTCATTAAGGGCCCAGCCAAACATTGGCTAAAGAAAGAGCCCACGGGGACGACAATTTGATACCACAGCGGAATGCCCACCGTGTGATGAGTTCGTGCAGCCATGGTGAGCACCGTTACTGCCGGGATCAGCCAGGCCATATAGATCGCGTACAGCAACACGAGGAACAGGACATAGATGACGAAAACGCGACCACGGCTACCCTTTGTTAGCTCGGCGCTGCGGTTCACGGAATCGCGCAATCCAGTATCTTCGATTACTGCCACAGGGATTGTGAGCGCCCACATCAGTCCAAGAATGATGCCAGGAACAATGAGCAGTACCAGACCGACACTGATACCAATCCCGTAGCCGATCATAATGAGGGCAAGATAGAAGATCCTGCCTTTGATTCCGGCGAACGATTCAGCAATTGAAGTGGGCCGATCGAGGTGAACATGCGAGACCGCAATTACGGTTGCGCCCTGAGACGCCGCCGTCACTGCCAGAGTGACGATCAATGAACCCAGCGTCCACAAAAGGCTGATACTTGGCGCCGGAGTGCGTTGCAAACCGACACCCACGAGTTGGTACGCTAAAAGCACCAGATGGGGAAGAGCCGTAATCCCGGCAAACAGCAGAAAGTTCTTGCGGTAATAGTAGAAGCAGCGGTCGAGGAGTTCTCCTAAACTCAATGGTCGCAGGTCGGTTGCCATAGCACACCTCTGTGCCTTGGCGAGGATGGTATCACAGGTTTTTTCAGAGAGAACACAAATACTGCGGCTGGTCCTTCATCGATCTGATCCCTTCTTTTCCGCCGCCAGCACTTCGAGAGTATATTCAGTCGGAGCTAGTCGAATCGTGCGAACAGGTCCAAAGGAGTCAGCGATATCTACCTGGAAAGTCGGGTAGTTCGTGGGCGAATAGTGGAACGAATAACTGTGACCGGGAATTGTCTCCGATCCGACTCTCCCTTTCTCATCATAGGTCAGTGCGTATACCTGCGCGCTATCTTCAGTTAAGCGATTCAAGCGGCCGGATTCGTCATAACCATATTCAGTTACGTGTTGATTGCTATCTCGAACGCTCTGAAGATGCCCGGCGCGATCGTAAGAGTACTCGAAACGTCCCCCTTCTCTATGGATAGCTTCTATGATCCTGTGGCTCGGGTCATACTTGAAATGCAGTTCGTGCCCAGCGGGGGAGCGTGCATGGAGAAGATCACCGCTGGCGTCCCGGGTCAGAATAAGTGTCTTCCCGTCATAGGTCCTGATCCCGGTCAGTGCAGCCTGCTCGGGCCGAGTCGCTCCATTGGGATCGGGAAACATGTACGTCATTCCGGCATGCTTCAGATTCCATCCAGGCCATCCCCAATCAATCGTCGAACCTGAAAACATGCTTCCGTTGAGGTCGCGATTGGTATAGCGGGCATCCCAGTATCCGAAGCCCCAGTTCGATCGTCGAAAGTGAGAACGACCGCCGTGCTCCAGAACCAGATCCGTCCACGTAAAGGGCCATTTGTCCCCCGTTAAGAAGATGTTGAGATTGTGGGTCCCGCCGATTCCGAACGCGCGCGACCTCTCGTCCTGCGTACGCAAGACTCGGGTGAGTTCGAGCGGGATGCGGTCTGCTTTCCAGAAGTCTGTACGCTGATCGAGCAACAGGCCGTAACGCAAGTCAACCTGCAGGGTTTCGAGATTGGATTCTCTGTAATATCCGCTGCAACTTGCGACAATGCCGGACTCGGGGTGGTTTCTTTCCGGCGTTGTGTAATGCCGCAAGATAAAACAGGGATCTCCGTCGGTTACGTGCAGATCCGCGCGAACGATAACATCACTTGCCAGGTAGTCATCGCCGATATCATCCAAGTCCGGCGTGTCATCCACGTACCTATAGAGCACACTTTCGAAGTCATTGCTGAGCTGCAAACGGAAGTGAAGAATCCCGACATTCCTGGCAAGTGCTTTTGCAGCCCTTTTTTCCAGAACATCAGCTGTGACTGGTTTATCTTCATCCTCGGCGGGCTCAGAGAGGTGAGCGGTCGAAATCACGGCGAAGCGCTCCTCCGATCGGAAACTGAAGGCATAGGTCCACCTGAGTTCGGATATGTACATATCCTGCTCGGTAATTCCAATCATCACGGCGCCACTTTCCGCCGATTGGCGGGGATAGGCCAATTTCATTGCTGCAATCAGATCCTCGGCCGCGAATTGCTTGCGGGCTGCGTTTTTTGCCCAGTTGGGCGGCGGTATCAAGGGAAGCAAATCTATGCGGAGTCCGTAGTGCCTTTCAAACTTCGATAACAGTCGATGGACGTCCACCGACTGGACTGTTCCCACTGGTACGACATACACGGCGCCCTCTCCGCGGAGATCCGAGGGCGATGCCGCCTGAGATTTTGCCAACGTAGAGCCAGCGGCGGAAGCGCCGACGCGCTGCAGAGGTCGAGGCAGTTGGATGAAGAAGTTATGGACGTAGCCTATGAAAAGCGCCACGACTGCGATCGCGAGCAGACTCCAGCTCACCACAAACCTGAGTAATAGAAGATCTGGGTTGTCACGCGTTGTTCTGACAATGAGTTCCTTATTTCGAAGCTCTTTGAAGGCGAACAGATCACCCGGGCCGAATGCCCGTTTAGGAAGCACCAGCAGATCGTCAGGCTCCTGTCGCATGAGGAACACGTTATTGGTTTCGTGGCAGGCGGATATATTGGCCCAGCGGATATTCGTGCGTCCCGCGGCCGACGTGCGGACTATGTCACTCTCCTCAATCCTGAACTCAACAGGCTCGTGGAGACTTGAAGTCGATCTGTACTTAGCTACAGCGCGCAGTCGCCAGAACAGCGTGCGTTCAAGAAGCAGAAGACAAGCGACGAGAAACAGAAGGTATCCCCACCATCGAAAGCCCGCAAGACGGACACAGATTCCGAGAACAATCAGCACGCAGGTCAAGCCGTACAGATTCCGAAACAATAGCCGGCTTCTTGCCATGCGGAGCCGATAGGCGATCTGCGATTCAAGGTACTCGTTTTGCGATAGTGCGGACGTGACGATCACGTGGGAAGTGTACAACGCATGGTCGCTTGCACGAAGAAAGTCACAATCTGCGGGAACAGACAGCGACCTTCAAAGTTGAAGCACTGATTGCGGACTCGTCACAGTTTTCCTTTGATAGATACGCAAAGCTGCATCCCATACAGGTCTGGGCTCCAGACCGATAGCCGGGATGGGTGGTTACTTTCTTCCGTTACTCCCATTACTTACCTGGGATTGTGCGGAGTACATGTCCCAACGTAATCTCGAACCATACGGATCGCAGTAAGCCGACGGACAAAGCGAAGCCGGTTACTAAAGGGCCAAGTACGATGACGTTCCTCCGAATCCTGCTGGCAGTAACTGTTACCACCGGTATGACCGTGGCGAAGGAGCTTCCTAACGCACCCAGCGCCGAAATGGCTGCCGCGGCTATGCCTGTGATCATGGAGAGGGCTGCGACTACCGTTAAGCGCGCCGTCGTCGAAAAGCCTGTCGTTGACAAGAAATTCATTGCACTCGCAATCATGACCGGCGGCAGCACCTTCGCCGACTCTTTCACGACGATGTTCGCCACCCAGAACTGGCGCGCTGGCAAAACGAATGTCTGCAACGTGGAAATACAGTCCGCTTACCTGTATGGCACTCATCCGACGGCTGGCCGGTCCTACGCGGTAGCTTCGGCCAAGACTGCTGGATCGCTGATTGCGGCCTACTACCTCCGCAAACATCACAGCAAGTTCTGGAGCCTGCCTCTGATCGGCACAACGGTGACCAGTCTGCAGGGCGTTACGCAGAACATGAGGGCGTGTAACTGAAACGCGCATCGCGGGCCTATTGCACCGCAGAGTTGTAGCGAGTGTTGCAAGCTGCCTGATGCTCGGGAGGCAGTGATCGTATAAGTACCCGTCGCAGTTGAGTTCGTCGGTGGCTGAGAGGCAACTCCGGTTGCGCCAGCGCAGGCTGCCACCTAACAGCAAACATTGAATCAGCAGCGCCCAATATCAACAGCCCTAGGCCTATGAAAGGGCGTGCTTTACGTTTCTTGACAAACATTGCAAATTGCAATAGTCTTATTTCGATCTGAGATAGGTTTGTTGGGATGAGGCTGGGCGAGAAAATCCGGTACCTGCGGGAAGTGGAAGGATCGCTTCGCGGATTGGGGCGCCCGATGACCCAACAGGAACTGGTTCGCGCGATTCGCGAGGAGGCGGGCGCGCGGGGAAGTGGAAAGCGTGGCGGCAAGGTCCCGACGCTCAGCCAATCCTATTTATCGCAGATCGAAAACGGATCGCGTCCGCACATGACGCAGTCGTCGCGTGCGCTGCTGGCGAGGTTCTTCAAGGTGCATCCGGGATTTCTGGTGGATGATCCGGAGGGATATCACACCGAACTGACGTCAGACCTTCGCACAGTGGAAGGGCAGATCGACGTGTGGTTGCTGCAGGGCTCGGAGCGGTTTGCGAGCGATCCGGAGATCAGCAATGTGCTAATCAAGGCCGCACGCGAAAAAGACACGCGGCGGTGCCTGCTGTTGTTGGGAGCGATTCTCGACACGCCGGGATTGGCGGATCGTCTGCTTGAGGCGTTGCGTCCGGAGTTGATGGCGAGCGGGGAAGGGAGGCGAGTGCGATGACCTGGACCGATTTCTATCTGATCTGTTTCGCGGTCGGCTTCTGCTTCAGCTTTTTTTCTTTTGTGTTCGGCGGATCGCGTTTGAGAAAGTTGCACTTGCCGCACTTTCATAGCCATGGTGGACACCTGCCGATGGCGCATGGAGCAGTAGGGCATGTGCTGGCAAGGCCGCATGGCGGGGGTGCGCACGTCGCGGGCGACGGAGCCGGGTCGCACGGGGGGCATGCAGGAAGCGTGTCGCCTTTGAATCCGCCGTCGATCGCGGCATTTCTCGCGTGGTTCGGCGGGACAGGGTACTTGCTGACGCGGTTCTCCGCGTTCTGGGTTGGCACTGCATTGTTGCTGGCTGTCATCGCGGGGTTGATTGGCGGATCGATCATCTTCCTGTTTTTGACGAAGGTGCTCATGTCGGACCAGGAGTATCTCGATCCCGCGGACTTCGAGATGGTCGGTGTGCTGGGGAGATTGTCGGTGCCGATTCGCGAAGGCGGCACGGGAGAGTTGATCTATTCGCAGATGGGAACGCGGCGCGTCTGCGGGGCGCGCAGCGAGAGCGGTTTCGCAATAGCGAAGGGCGCGGAAGTTATCGTGACGCGTTACGAGAGGGGAATTGCGTACGTGCGCCTTTGGAGTGAGTTGTCGGGTGAACTTGACGAGACCGGCGTAGAAACGAAAACGGAGTAGGGGAGAACCTCATGGCCCGTACCTGGTACAGGGCGTTGGTTGCGCTGATGTGGCTGGCGTTGCCCAGTTCCGCGTGGTGTTACTGGCGGGTGTGGGAGCAGTTGCCGGGGCGAATGGCAGTTCATTTTGACGCGGACTGGCAGGCGAACGGTTTTACGTCCCGTGAAGGCGCATTGCAGCTCGGGTTGGGAATCATGGCGGTGATGCTGGTGTTGTTTACGGTCGCGACGCTGATTATTCACGCACTGAAACCGCCTGCGGCCTGGCCCGCTCTGGTGATTTCGTATGTGGTGATCGGGTTTTGCTGGTACGGCAATTATTCGATTGTGAAGTTCAATGTAAACGCTCAGGGGGCCGCGAAGTTCTCAGTCGTCAGTTCTCAATTCCCAAGTTCCGGGGAAGGCTCCGGTCCTACGAATTGAAAACTGAGAACTGAGAACCGGTTCTTGAGGAGGCGTTATGCCACAGATTTCGCATGTAGTTGAGATTTGGATCTACGTCGGCTTGGCCGTAATGGTCATTTTGTTCCTGATCAGCGGCATGGCCCGGATCTATCGCAAGGCTGGTCCGCACGAAGCCTTGATTGTGTACGGACTGGGCGGCACTCGGGTTGTGAAGGGGCACGGCACGATGGTGCTGCCGATGGTGCAGGTCTGCCGCGAGCTATCGCTGGAGTTGATGTCGTTCGATGTGGCTCCGCAGCAGGATCTGTACACGAAGCAGGGCGTGGCCGTTACGGTCGAGGCTGTGGCGCAGATCAAGGTGAAATCCGATACGGAATCTATTTTGACCGCATCGGAGCAGTTCCTGACGAAGACCGACGACGAGCGCCAGGGACTGATCCGGCTGGTGATGGAAGGACATTTGCGCGGCATCATCGGCCAATTGACTGTGGAAGAGATCGTGAAGCAGCCAGAGATGGTGTCGGACCGTATGCGTTCGACTTGCGCCGATGACATGAACAAGATGGGGCTGGAAGTGATTTCGTTCACGATCAAGGAAGTGCGTGACAAGAACGAGTACATCACCAACATGGGACGTCCGGACGTGGCGCGGATCAAGCGCGACGCGGATGTAGCCGCTGCGGAAGCCGATCGCGACACGGCGATCAAGCGAGCGCTGGCGACACGGGAATCTGCCGTGGCGAGAGCGCAGGCCGACCAGGAGAGGGTGCTCGCAGAGACGCTGTCGCTGGCGAAACAGGCTGAGGCACAGCGAGACCTCGAGGTGAAGAAAGCGCAGTTCCTCGAAGTGACGAAGCGCCAGCAGGCGCAGGCTGACAAAGCTTATGACATCCAGACCAACATCATGCAGCAGCAGGTGATTGCCGAGCAGGTGAAGGTGCAGCAGATTGAGAAAGAGCAGCAGGTGAAGGTGCAGGAAGCTGAAATCAACCGGCGCGAGAAGGAATTGATCGCGACCGTGTTGAAACAGGCGGAGATTGAGCGTCAGCGGATTGAGACTCTTGCGCAGGCCGAGAAGCAGCGCCTGATGTCCGAAGCGGAAGGACACGCGTCTTCCATTCGTCAACAGGGCGAAGCCGAAGCCGAAATCATCTTCAAGAAAGGCGAGGCTGAAGCCAAGGCGATGAACGTGAAGGCGGAAGCGTTCCAGGAATACAACCAGGCGGCTGTGATCGATAGATTGTTCGCCACCATGCCGGAAGTCGTGAAGGCTCTGGCTGGTCCGTTGGCGAATGTGGACAAGATCACGATCGTCTCGACAGGAAACGGCGATGCTTCGGGGATGAACAAGATTACGGGGGACATCGCCAAGATGGCAGCGCAGGTGCCGGCGCTGTTCGAGACACTCTCGGGCATGCCGATGTCGGAGCTGCTGGGCAAGGTACGCGCAATCGGGGACAAGGTTCCGAAGCCACCGGAGCTGCCGAAAGCGTAGGAAGGTGCGGGAATATCGCGGGGACGGTCCCGCTAATTCGCGTCACCGTAGGCAATCTGGTTTGCTGCCTGGAAGTTGCGGAGAGCAAAGCCGCAAGTGGAGTGGAGTGAATTATGAAATGCGAATCAAGATACTCGGGGCTTGGCATTGCGCTGGGAGCCGCTTTGGGCGTGGCCTTCGGTGTGATTGCAGGAAACGTCGCCGTATGGCTTGCCGTTGGAGTCGCTATCGGACTTGTGCTCGGCGCTTCAATGCGGCAAAGACAGGCTAATTGCCGGGTCTGCGACGAACTCCATCAGTCACCTGAGGACATCGAGAGAAGAGCGCGTTGAACAGCATAAAGAGAGGAGCGTTGATCGCGCTTGCATCTGCTGCGGAAGAGCGTGATGCAATTGGAAGGGCGTCGGCAAGAGCTTTCTCGCTGCTCCGAAACCGAAAAGAACTAACGGGAGGCCGGGATCGGCCGCTCATTTGTCAGAGCTCATAGCTCGAAGCTGAAAGAAAGGGGTTCGCCATGGCATTGCTAGAGCGCGTTTCCACGTTGGTCCGGGCAAATCTGAACGACCTGATCGACAAGGCGGAAGATCCGGAGAAGATGATCAAGCAAGTCATCCTCGATATGCAGAACCAGCTTTTGCAGGTCAAGACGCAGGTAGCGATTGCGATTGCAGACCAGCACCTGCTGGAGAAGAAGCACAAGGACAATGAAGAGAAGATTGCGGAATGGATGCGCAAGGCCGAGCTCGCCGTGGATAAGAAGGAAGACGACCTGGCCCGTGCGTCGCTACAGCGGGTCGAAAGCTATCGCGAGCTGACCGAAAGCTTTGCGCAGCAGGTGAACGATCAGAAGGCGCAGGTGGAGAATCTCAAATCTGCTTTGCGTCAGCTGGAGCAGAAACTTACGGAAGCGCAGGCGAAGGCAGATGTTCTGGTTGCGGCGCATCGTCGTGCGCGGGCGGTCAGCAGGGCAAGCGACGCGCGGATGGCGTCGGGTGACGGCTCGAAGATCGCGGCATTCGACCGGATGAAGCGCAAAGTGGCGCATTCCGAGGCAGTGAGCCAGGCCAAAGGGGAGATTGCCGCCGACAACATCGAAGACCGGCTCGCCGCGCTCGAGAAGCAGGATCGTATTGAGCAGTTGCTGGCGGAATTGAAAGCGAAACGCGGCGCCTAGAGAGAAAATAGGTGTGGCGCCTCTCTGCAGTTTCGACGCGAAAGGAGAGTACTGTGTTACGAAATAAACTGAAACGGCTGCTTCCAATCGGAGTCCTGATGCTCGCAACCGGACTTCTTCTGCACAATTTCGCTCACGGTCCATACAGCGAACGGTCTGCGGCCTTTCTGATTGGAATGTCAGCCGTATTCATTATCGCGAGTATTGTGGGACGAACTCGCAGTCCCATCAGATGAATGTGTCCGGGCTCAGGGCATTGGGCGCCGAGTACGTAAGTCCTACGCACGCGTTTGTCCAGCAAATAGTTTCAACAACATACACCTACCCAGCAACAACCTTCCGGGAGTGGGGTTTCTACCCTCAGGTTTTCTCCTAACGGCGCCGAAGCCACTGGGCCGCTGGTTTTCGGCATCTAGTCCTGCGCGCCCTTTGGACTATTAACCTGAGGTATATCTGATGAAGCAGTTCGCCGTAGTAGTCCTGCTGGGACTGGGCCTGACTCTGGTGGGATGCGGTTCGAACGATAAGAATCCGGCCAACATCAATGGAACGTGGAACGCCGCGCTCTTGAGCAATGGGAACACAACGAACTTCGATTTCGGAACATCCTTTAGCGTGAAAGGGGACGGTTCGCTGAATGTGACCAGTTTCAGCTTCACGACGAGTTCATCGTGCTTCGCATCGGGTGAGACGGAAAGCGGTTCGTTCACGCTCGGCGGCGACTTCAACGGAAATGTCAAGGGTCAGTTCGGAATGACCGTGCAGTCCGAGAATCCATCCGGCAACACGCTGGCACTGACCGGCGCAGTCAATGGGAACACGATCACCGGGAACTGGACGCTGACGGGAACCTCCGGGTGCACGGGCAACGGCACGTTCACGATGACGAAGATGTAGTACGTTCGACTTTGGCTGCCGGCTTCCGGGAACGCGAACGAACTCCGGAAGCCGGAAAGCAAAACCTGCCGGTACTTACATCCATT
>C688J18823_10000111_pt1 | contig 41946 bp, 22 predicted proteins | sample HopSoiMetagenom1_FD_18823 | JGI IMG/M metagenome (IMG submission 18823)
CAAAGCATTTTGAAATTGCTTTACGGCCTGCACACTGCGGTTCGTATTTTGATACGCGCGTCCCAGAAGCACGTGCGGCAGTGCCGCTTTGGGGTCGAGTTTGATCGTGGTCTCTAACTCCTTTGCCGCTTCGGAATAGTGGTCATCTGAGAGCAACACGAGCGCTAAATCAAAATGGACGTCGTTTTTCGATGGATCAATTTCGGCGGCCCGCTGCAGCTCGGAGAGGGCAAGATCGTTCTTCTGTTGCTTAAAGTAAACCAACCCTAGCCAATGCAGGAGTTCGGCGTCTCTTGGCCAGCGCTCCACGGCTGACTTGCCAATCTGCTCGGCCTCCCCCATCTGACCGGTCTGAAGGTAGCTCAGCAAGAGGCCGCGACTCACGTCCTTGCGCTCCGGAGCGATCTGCCGAGCTTGTTCAAAAATGCGCGCCGCACGATTGAAATCTTCAGCTTGAAGCGCAGCTTCACCCTGCCGGACAAGATTTGCGATGCGCTCGTTCTGTGGTAGGGCGATGGCGCCTGTCGCCAGCAGCGCAGACAAAACGACGGCGACCCGAAGCGCGCCTGCGCAGCTGGCGCAAACGCCAGGCGCACGAAGACCGGAGAGTTGAAAACAAATGCTCCGACACATGTTGGGACATGCTAACAAACTGTCGTGCGAACAAACTTCGAGCTCAGTGATTGGCAATGTCTCTAGAGACTTTGGCTCGCTCCCGCGCCGCATCTTCCGGGCGTGCGACGTGTTCGTAGACTTCCGCCAGCGCAGCATGAACGTTGGAGGATCCAGGCAAGTGTCCGGACGCAATCTCCAGGTGCACGGCGGAGGTTTTGAAATCGCCAGTCTTCAGCAGGCTTACACCCATTCCGTAGTGAGCCCATGCCGAATCAGGTTGCAGTTCGATCGCCTTGTGCAGGTACGCAATGGCGTCTGCATATCGTTGCTGCTGCATCAGGGCCGCGCCCATTGCATACTGAGCGAGGTACATCGTGGGTTGCTTCGAAATTACCTGCCGCAACGTCGAGGCCGTCTTCTCTGGTTTTCCATCTTCCAAATCAACGATTGCAGCGAGTGTCTTATTGATGTCGCTGATCGCGCTCTTGGGATCGGTCCCTTGGGCGGCTGCATTGACGCCAGCGTCGCCCTTCTGCAATCCCACATACCCGAGAGAAGCAAGTTTTTGCATTTCACTGGAGGTCAAGCCTGAGCCTGCAGATTTTCCCAAATCATTAACCAGACGGCTAGCGAAGCCTTGCAACTGGGAAGCCATGGTTTCGAGGGTAGCCTTTGCGCTTTGCGCCAGATTGCGGGTTGCTCCGGGATCACTCGAGAGATCGTACAACTCAGGATTCGGCGCGCGGATGTAAAGATATTTCCCTGCACGCCATGACTCGAGTACGCTGCACCCGAAGTCTCGCTGCGGCAATTCTGCACGAGCATACGCGGGTTGGTCGGCTTGCGAACTGCCCTGCGCGATTCGGATCAGTGACTGACCCTGCATTCGCGCCGGTATAGCGATACCAGCTTCCGCGAGCACGGTGGGAGCGATGTCCAAAAGTCGGACGCGATTTTTCGTCTGCTTTGCCGAAAGGCGATTCTTCGGCAGTTTGACGAGGAGCGGCACGTGAATGGTTTCGTCGTAGACGAAAATGCCATGGGTATCCTCTCCGTGGGCCCCCAGACTTTCTCCATGTGGAGACGCAACCACAATCAATGAATCGTCATATAGAGATTGGGCGCGCAGAAAGCCAATCAGTTTGCCGGCTGCGGCATCCGCGCTAGCCACAGCACGATCGTAGGAAACACCACTGAGAGCGGCCGGATCGTGGAGATGCATCCACAAAAAAAAGGGGCGCTGCTTGTTGCTCGTCAACCATTTGATCACCCGCGCGGCGACCTGGTCCCCGTGACGTTCCACGGATTGGAAGCGGTTTTCGCCTCGCTGCGCTTCGTGAAAACCCGCATCATACATATCAAAGCCACGATCGTAGCCCTGGTACGGACCGTTCCGAGGATCCAGCAGAATCGATCCCACAAACGCAGCCGTTCGGTACCCATTCGCATGAAGCACATCCGGCAGATACGGCACTTGTGACGGGAGAGCAGTACCAGACTCGCTTGCCTGATGAATTTGGGGATAAGTGCCGGTTAGAATCGTCGCATTCGAAACAACGGTCGTTGGCGCTTGCGCGTAAGCTTGAAGGAACGTGATCCCTTGATGCGCAATGCCATCAAGGCTGGGTGTAAGGCTCGCGTGTGCCCCGAGAAAGCCCATGCGGTCCGGTCGCGTAGAACCCAACGTAATAAGGATAATGTTGGGCTTCGCCGCAGCCGGAGAGTCGACCGGGAAAACAACCAAGATTAGAATGATGGGCAAGAAACACGGGCCCAGACGCCGCAGCATGGATAGAAGTCTACAACGTTCTGAAATCGGGTCACAAATGGAAGAGGTATCCCAGCGGGGGACTCTCAAGAAAATCCTTTGGGCGGTTTCCCTGGTGCTGTCTGTTGCGGGCGCCGCGCTGCTGCCATCCTGCCGATCGGCGCGCGCGAATTCGAGCAACTCGCGCCGGTTGATCATTCTGGGCATCGACGGTATGGATCCCCAACTGCTGCATCGCTTCATGCGCGAGGGTAAAATGCCCAACTTCGCCAAACTTGAGGCACAGGGAGATTTCCGTCCGCTAACTACCAGCATTCCGCCGCAAAGTCCGGTGGCATGGTCGAACTTAATAACGGGCATGAACGCGGGTGGGCACGGGATTTTCGATTTCATCCATCGAGATCCGAAGACACTGAGGCTCTACTTCTCCGCCTCAAAGGTCGAGGGACCCAAGCACGCCATCCATGTTGGCAGTTGGGCGATTCCACTCGGCCGCGGCAGCGCTGAACAACTGCGGCACGGAGTAGCGTTCTGGCAGATTCTGGATCAGGAGGGAATCCCAAACACCATTGTTCGTATGCCCTCAAATTTCCCGCCGGTGCCAGCTAAGGGAAGAACTCTGTCGGGTATGGGCACTCCTGATCTGCGCGGAACTTACGGCACGTTTTCTTTCTACACCGACGATCCGATCGCTACTCCCGGCTTGGTGGAGGGAGGTCAAGTTATCCCCGTGCAGGTGGAGAATTCTCGAGTCATGGCCTACCTCATCGGGCCGGACAATTCGTTTCGAAAAGGAAATCCCGCGGCGGTGGAATCGTTCTCTGTCGCGGTCGATCCGCTGGAATCTGTGGCCAAGTTCACCGTGCAGGATCACGAGTTTGTGCTTCGGGAGGGCGAGTGGAGCGATTGGATCCGGATCGAGTTCCAACTCATTCCTTTCTTCGGTAATGTGAAGGGGATGTGCCGTTTCTATCTGAAGCAGGTGCATCCTCGTTTTCAACTGTACGTCTCGCCCATCAATATCGATCCGGCCGATCCCGCGCTGCCTATTTCTACGCCATCCAGTTACTCGCGTTTGCTGACGGACGAGGCGGGAGAATTCCACACTCAAGGGATCGCCGAAGATACCAAGGCCCTGTCGGATGGCATGCTCGATGACAAAGAATATCTGCAGCAGGCACGAACGGTGTTGTCGGAGCATCGTCGCATTTTCGACAAAGAATTCGCGAAATTCGACCGGGGCGTTTTCTTTTCCTATTTCTCAAGCCTCGACTTGAATTCGCACATGTTTTGGCGGTTGATGGACCCGCAACATCCCGAATACGACGCGTCACTCGCAGATCAAAACGGTTCGGCGATCGCAGATTTTTATCAGCAGCTCGATCAGGTGCTCGGCGAGGTGCTGCCGCGTCTCGACGATTTGACGACCTTGCTGGTACTCTCCGATCACGGATTTGCACCTTACTATCGTTCGTTCAACCTGAACACCTGGCTCCTGAACAACGGATATATAAAGCTGAAAAACGGGGCCGCCTCTGGCTCCAGCGAGCCGCTTGCGAACGTGGATTGGACTGCGACCCGCGCCTATGGCCTGGGCCTGAACGGTCTCTACCTGAATCTGCGCGGGCGCGAAAGCACCGGAATTGTCGATCCAGGGCCCCAGGCCGACAGCTTAATGGCTGAGCTTCGTGCCAAACTGGTAGCGGTTCAGGATCCAAAATCGAAACAGCAAGTGATCACGCGCGTGGACCTTGCAAGCGAGGCCTATGAAGGACCGTACGCCAGATCGGGTCCCGACATGCTCGTCGGTTACAACCGCGGCTACCGTGCTGGATGGCAGACAATTCTGGGCTCCTTCCCGCTCGAAGAACTCGAAGACAATTCCAATCCCTGGAGTGGGGATCATTGCATGGACTACACGCTCGTCCCCGGTGTTCTGCTGAGCAACCGCAAGATTGCGGCGCAGGCTCCCGCTTTGACCGACATCGCCCCGACAATTCTGGCCGAGTTTGGAATTGCCAAGGCGCGAGGTATGATTGGGCAATCCGTGTTTCAATCGGGCGCGTCGCAATAAATTCTCGAATAAACGAGGATCGAGGTTCAGCAACATGTTCGGCTCTCACAAGGTGAAGCTGGAAGGCGAATTGTTGGATAAAGTGAAGCAATGTGCCGAAGCCTGCGGCTACTCGTCCGTGGACGAATTCGTGGTGCACGCTCTGGAAAAAGAAGTGAACAAGGTGCTTCCACCCCGTGAAGGCGGCAACACGTCGAAGGAACTGATAAAGAAGCGACTGCAGGGGCTGGGGTACATCGAGTAGTGGCTTGGCTGCCTTCCGTTCCTATGGGCTCTCTCGGGATTAACGTTCCCTCCGGAATCGTGGCTGGCGTTTCCTTAGTCATCGGCCTGCTGATGGTGATCGTGTTTGGTTATACTTCCGACCAGGGAGCAATTCGCATTGCAAAAGATCGGCTCAAAGCTCACCTGCTTGCACTTCGTCTCTTCCAGGATCAAATTCACGTAGTTTTGCGGTCCTACGGACGTATCGTGCTGGCCACCGGTCACTATCTCCGCTTGGCGTTTAAGCCGTTACTTTTTGTGATTGTCCCGATGACGTTTCTAATTGTCCAGCTTGATCGCTACCTCGGATCAGTGCCGCTCTCTGCGGGTCAAACCTTCCTCCTAAAAGCTCGGATGGATAACCCCGACGTGCTCAATGAGACGTCCCTAAAATTGCCGGATGGCGTGATCACCACCGCGCCAGCAGTGCACGTGCCAACGGAAGATGAAGTTGTCTGGAGGGTAGTTGCCAATAAAGAGGGAGACTACGTCGTCAACGTTCAAGTTGCCGACCAGCTTTTCGCGAAGCGAATCACTGTTGCTTCTGGCCTACCGCGCCTGTCTTCGGTGCGTCTTCGCGGGAAATTTTGGGAGCGCATTTTCCGGTCGGCTGAACCGGCATTACCCGAGAACAAATTCGTCGAAGCTATCGACGTGCAATACCCTTCGCGAGATATCGAATTCCTGGGCTTCGAATGGAATTGGATCTGGCTTTTCTTTGTCTTGTCGTTGGCCGCAGGTTTTCTCTTTAAGAGTATTCTCGGGATTGAAATATGAGATTGCGCGGTGGAGGCTCGTTGTCTGATCGCAGGCGCTTGATTGCATGTTTCGCGTTTCTGACGCTCATTCTCTTGTGCCCACTTCCGAGCCACGCCTATGCCGGGCCTGGCGCCGGTTTCGCAGTCCTCTCGTCATTCTGGACACTTTTTGTCGCGTTCCTCTATTCGGTATATGCATTCTTCGTGTGGCCCTTTCGCCAGCTGTTTCGGATTTTGCGGCGCCGGAAAGCTTATGGCAAAGCGCAGATCAAGCGCGCGGTGATTCTGGGATTCGACGGTATGGACCCCGAGTTAACGGAACGGTTCATTGCTCAAGGCAGGCTGCCGAATCTGGCGAAGTTGCGCGGGCAAGGAACGTTTCGGAAGCTGCGGACCACGTACCCGGCCATTTCTCCCGTCGCATGGTCGACGTTCATGACTGGGGTCAATCCCGGCAAGCACAACATCTACGATTTCCTGGCTCGCGACCTTGGTAGCTATTTGCCATATCTTTCCTCGGCGGAAATCAAGGGACCGAAGCGCACCTGGAAAATCGGCAAATACACCATTCCTCTTGGCGGTCCGAGGATTAAAGGCATGCGCCGCGGAACTCCGTTCTGGCACTGGCTCGGTGAGGCAGGCATCTTCTGTTCGGTACTTCGGGTGCCGGTAACGTTCCCTCCGGAGAAATTCTCCGGCGTCCTTCTCTCCGGTATGTGCGTTCCCGATCTTAAAGGTAGTCAGGGAACTTTCTGTTTCTGCACCACACGGGCAAGTGGCGATAAGTTTCGCGAAGGCGGAGTTCGCGTCGCGATCGAGCGCGTTGGAGCCCGCTATGCCTCTTACATTCCGGGCCCGGAGGATCCTTTGGCCGGCGGTTCCGGCCAGGAATTGCGGGTCCATTTTGAGATCTATCCCGACCCCGGCAAGAATCAAGCACGTTTCAGTGTGGATTCCGAAACGTTCCACCTGAAGGTCGGCGAGTACTCTGACTGGATTCCAGTGAAGTTCAAAGCGGGGGTGGGGTTCAGCGCGCATGGCATATGCCGCTTCTATCTCAAGGAAATCTCTCCCGAGCTCGAGATCTACGTCACACCCGTAAACATTGATCCAGGCAGGCCCGATCTGCCCATCTCTCATCCAGTGACTTACTCGATTTACCTCGCAAAACTCTTCGGACCTTACGCCACCTTGGGACTTGCGGAGGATACCTGGGCACTCAATGAAAAAGTCCTCGATGACGAGGCATTCCTGGCGCAGTGCTATGGAAATCACGAAGACCGCGAGCGGATGCTCTTCGACGCGCTGGAGAAGACACAGCAGGGCCTTTGTGCCTGCGTATTCGACACGACCGATCGCGTGCAACACATGTTCTGGCGCTACCTCGAGGAGGATCATCCCGCGGCGCGCGGCGTGCCTCGCGATCAGCGGCCTACCGTCATTCAGGATTTATATGCGCGAATGGATGAACTCATTGGCCGTGTGATGAAAGAGATTGATGAACAGACACTGCTGATGATTGTCTCTGACCACGGGTTCAAGTCGTTCGCGCGCTGCGTCAACCTGAATGCGTGGCTCCATCAAAACGGGTACCTAGCATTGAAACCCGGCAAGACGGAGAGCGGCGACTGGTTCGAGGACGTTGACTGGCCTTGCACGCGCGCCTATACCATGGGTCTAAACGGACTTTATCTGAACCTGAAGGGCCGCGAGCGCGAAGGGATTGTCGAGCCTGGGGCCGAGGCCGAATCTTTGAAAGACGAACTGCGCCGCAAACTTGACGGTCTCGTCGACCCGGAGTCAGGACGCGCTGGCATCACCGGCGTCTTCGATTGCGACGCCGTGTATGCCGGGCCCTACGTAGATAACGCCCCCGACTTGATCGTGGGCTACGGCGACGGCTTCCGAGCGTCGTGGGATTCCGTAATGGGAAAAGTCACGACTCAGGTTTTTGAAGACAATCTGAAGGCGTGGAGCGGCGACCACTGCATCGATCCGCGGCTGGTGCCCGGGGTTCTTTTTTGCAATCACAAAATCAGCGAAGAAAAGCCGGCGATTGTCGACGTGGCACCGACGATTCTGAAATTGTTCGGCTTGGCTCTGCCTCGGCATCTCGATGGCAGGCCATGGACAGTGCGCATTTCGACAGGCACCTCCGCCGAGCCATACCCCGCCTCTTAAAGTGGCTTCAATCGGCGGACGACATTACCATAGTCGAATCGTGATAACTATCGTTTCGGGTTTGCCGCGATCCGGTACTTCTCTGATGATGCAGATGCTGGCCGCCGGTGGCCTTCCGATTCTCACTGATCAGGAACGCAAACCAGACATCGACAATCCCCGCGGCTATTGCGAATGGGAACCCGCCAAGCTTCTCCCTAAACAGCCAAATCGCATCGACGAAGCTGAAGGCAGAGCGGTGAAAGTTATTTCGCAACTCCTCCTTTCGCTTCCTCCAGGCAGAAACTACAAACTGATTTTTATGGAGCGCCCTCTTCCGGAGGTTCTCGCGTCGCAAGATGAAATGCTGAAGCGGCGCGGATCGACTGAATCTGTCGAACACGCGCTGCTGACACAAGCGTTCCGCGACCACATGAGGCAAATTGTGGCGTGGCTCGAGCAAAGAGAAGACGTTCCCGTTTGTCGCATGGGCTACCGGAGACTCCTCAAGGATCCTTCTGGGTGTGCACGGACGGTACGCGATTTTCTGGAGCTGGATCTGAATGTGGAAGCGATGGCGGGCGAAGTGGATCCCTCGCTGTACCGCAACCGCCGACCTTGAAGCGATGCACTGCCGTCGAGCGCTTAGTCAAATCCGCCCAAGCTGTATGCTCCGGGAACTAAAACTTGCTGAGACGAATGCGGATGACTACTGGATCTCCTGCGTGAAACTGGAGCCCACGATCGGTTTCATCGCCATTCCACAAGCGTGCAGGCTTCCAGACGCCGTTTTCGTATGAGCCTTCCTGGGCGGACAATATCTGCATGCGCATGCCGGGAAGCCGGCTCGGGAGATGGAAGCTCACAGCCGCATCGAGACCGGTGACGAGGAACTCATCGGGCTCAAGCTGCGCCACGAGGGCGACTCCGTGGGCGTCACTTGTGCCCGGTGGCCGACGGCCGTCATATTGCGGATAGCCAAACGAGACCGTCGCCTGCCATGGACCGAAATCCAGTTCCTGCTGCGTTTTTCCCGTTTCCTCGATGGCTGTTTTGAGCTTGCCTTCAAAATTCAATTTGGCAATTTCGCGGTTCATCGGAGCAAGCAGAGCGAAATTCCTTGCATGCCCTGCCGCCGCGCTGTCGCCTAGAATGTTCCACCCATGTGGATCGACGCCAAACGGCGCGATACCGATCGCACCTTCACCGAGGGCCAAGATGTCATAGCGCGCGAATGAATCCGTCTTCGCGATCTCGGGGACGAGCAGTGGGTTATCAGGCCGATGATAAGCAGCCAAAACGTCGCGCACGAAGCCAGGATCATCGCCATAGATATCAGGAGCAATCGCCTTGATAGAGGGGGCTAGTGCGCGCCACAAGCCCACCCACCTCTGCACTGCTCCTCCACTCGGATACTGAATGCCAGGTACGGGCAAGCGGCGCTCCGGCAACTCAGCAGGCGGATAGCTCAGCCAAACATTCATATAGACGGGAATATCAAACTCAGCTTTGCCCGCGGTCGCAATCTCATTCAGGTAGTGCGCCTGGTGATAAAGCTGAAAGAGTTCGTCGGCATCGCCACGAAACACTTCGGTCCACGTGCCTCGCTGTTTGCTGGCAGCCACCAGCATGTCAGCGGGTACCTGCCCTGCAAATTCTTTATTGGATTCCGGAGAAAAGTCACGGGAGCTACCGACGATGCCGGACTCGTTCTCCACTTGCACCATCAGGACGGTGTGCTCGGTCCCGTCCAAATTCTTGAGGTGCCGCATCAGCGAAACAAACGCGGCCTTATCGGCTTCAAGATTGGAGCGGGAATTCGCAGAGAGTACATCGATGGGTTCGCCATCGGCGCGGATCACTCGGGGAAACCGCTTCGTATCCGTCTTCACCCAGTCAGGAACGTAATGCATATTGCCGTTCTTCCAGGTTCCGAACCAGAGCAACACAATGTGCAGGTTGTGCTCGCGTGCGCCCTTCACGAGAGCATCGACGTTGTCCCAATTGAATTTCCCTTCCTGCGGTTCGATCTGTTCCCAGTACGCGGGAGCTTCAACTGTGTTCGCGTGAAGCTCTGCCAGCGACTTCCAGACTGCAGGTAATTCCGAAGGCCAGGCACTCGAATTGTGCACTTGGCCGCCAAGGATCAGATAGGGCTCGCCGTTGACAAGTAAAGCCCAACGACCATTCTTCTCTACAAATCGGGGAGCTTCGGTTGCGAAAGAAGCTGTAGCGGCGAAGCTGAGAAAGAGGCTAATCACGAATCCAAGCAGCGCAAAGGAATGACAAGTATCCTGGGTCGATGATCCTCTTTCACTTAAATATTGCATTATGCCTCCTCGGGAACTGCTTGAGTAATGCGAAGGTCGAGCCGCTGTGCACCAAGCCGAGGATGCGTTGCGGTTAACCGTACCGTTCCTCGTTCTTCCTTCGCACGCATCCAGATTGCCCCGGTTCCACCCACCAGCGAAAAGGGGTTATCGCCAATCATTTCTGCGGGACCATCGACCTGAAAAGTAATCGGATCGTCAGCAAAGGGTCGAATAGCTCCAAACTCATCCGTCACCCGCAACACCACCCTGGTTGCGTCCGCACCGTCGGCAACAAGCGATGAATCGTCGGGGGTGAGAGTGAATTGCGCATCCACCCCTCGCCCAGACATACGTTTCTCAATCACCTTTTTGCCTTGAATGTAGCCCTCCAGCCGCAGATCTCCCCAGCCATGGCGCAGGCCTTGGCCGATATCTAGGACGAACGGTGCATATTGAAGGTGCTGAAATTGCTGTCGGTCAGGATCAGCTTCGGCCACCAGTTTGTCGTTGATATAGACCTTCACGTGATCGCAGTTCGAACAAACCACTCCCTTAGAAAACCCTATCGATTCGTCCCCCCGGGCCCAATGAAACGCCGGCTCCAGCACAACTTCCTCCGACGGGTCGCATTGTGACTTGTAGAACCCGGCGGCGGGCTTCGGCTCGCGGAAGATATCCGTCACGCCGTGATAACAAATCCTGTCGCCAGAGCCGAAGTTCGCGTGCGTGTTGTAGTCGAACGCGCACCAGCCGATACCTCCGGCGTACTGCGGATTCGAGGCCAGCTGGTCGTGAATCCGGGCGTGCCGCATCGTATGTTCCGTGAGCCGCTCCACGCTATCGATGGTCTTCGTTGGATAGGTATGGCCGACAAATTCTGTATTCAGATACCGTGGATGGTTGGGCGCCTTCAGCGGAAAGCCGAAGTCGTTCATCGTAAACACGTCTTCGAGAAATTCTGATTCCTGGAAGTACCGGATTCCGCCTGTCTGCCGCGTGGGATCGAGCTGATGCGCGACCGCATTGGTGCGAGTATAGAAATCGTGATCGTCTTTCGACTCGTTGATGCGGACGCCCCACAGAATAATGGAGGGATGGTTCCAGTCGCGCCGGATCATTCGACGCACATTGTCGACCGACACTTCTTTCCAGCCCGCGTCCCCTATGTGCTGCCAACCCGGGATCTCTTCGAGAACCAACAAGCCGATCTCGTCACACGCATCCAGAAAGTGTCGCGACTGCGGATAGTGCGAAGTCCGCACAATGTTGCAATGAAGTTTGTTGCGGAGAATGTCCGCGTCGCGTCGCTGTGCTCGTGCCGGCATTGCCTGCCCAACGAACGGAAATGTCTGATGCCGATCAAGCCCGCGCAACTTGATGACCTTACCATTGAGTTCGAAGCCGTGATCGGTGAACTGGGCTTGTCGAAAGCCAAAGCGCCGTGAGTCCTCGTCCACGACCTGGCTTCCCTGAAGCAGTCGAAGACCCACGCTATAGAGACCCCGGTGTTCGAGATCCCAGAGCTTAACGCCTGACACGTCGGAGAAATGTAGGACAACCGCGGTAGTGACGTCCTCCGCGGCACCCGGCTTGCTTTCCTTTCCTGCGGGTGCAATCCGCTGCGAGGTCTTGCTCAGGCTCCGGCTGCCGTCCAGCAACTCGGCTTCGAGAGTCAGCCCCGAGGGCAGCGGATGCGTACTGTTCAGAAAGCATTCCACGTCCACCGAAGGCTTTCCGCCGAGAACATCTTTTGGACGGACGAAGATGTTCTCGATGAAGGTCGAAGGAACGATCCGGAGGGCAACTTCCCTATAGATACCACCAAAGGTGAGGTAATCGATTTCGTATCCGAACGGTGGGATATCGGGCCGTTCGGTGGAATCAACATCAACGGCGAGGACATTGTCGCCCTGCCAATCTAGATGGGGGGTGAGATCGAAAGAGAAGGGAGTGTAGCCTCCTTTGTATTCGCCAAGCCTCATCCCGTTGATCCAAACTGTCGAGGCGGTCATGACTCCTTCGAAATCGACGAAGACGCGCTTTCCTTGCGCATTCCTGGGCACTCTGAAGCGCCGTCGGTACAGCGACACGAACTCATAGTCCTTCTCATCGAAGCCATGCCACGGCAGACGTTTGTTGGTATGCGGCACGACAACACGTTCAAAACCAGAATCGTCAAAAGCCTTGTCGTGTCCGCCTTCTACTTGCTTGGGACTGAACTTCCAGCCGCGATTGATCGGAAGAATCGTTCTGCCAGTGCCAGTAGGGTTTGCCGAGTCTCCGAAGACAAGCGGAACGAGGTGGGCTCCGGCGACGAGTGTGGCGGAGTTCAGGAGGAAATCGCGTCGATCCATAATATTGCGTTCGTCCTTTCGAACGTAGTTGCTGTGCATTTCACGAACAGGAGAAAACGAATCACTACACGATCCACGAAAGCAACTGCTTCATGTCTACAGGGTCGTTTGATTCTGTGTCGCGCGGCACCGTAGGACCAATGACAACAGCTGAATTATGCCCTTCAAACCAGGCCAAAAATGAGCCCTTCTCGGCACCCGGCAGGCGCTGCTGATTCAACCAGTTGTAATAGGCGCCCATATCCGCATCGACAAGCGAGCCCACTGGGTCCAGCTCGGGGCGTTCAGTCCCCGGAGCCAACATTTCATTCATTGGTTTTTGACGCTGCCGGGGAGCGAACCGTACGAACAGGGTGGTGGGCTCAGTACGCCTGAGCACCTCACGGGCAGCCCATTGCGTGAAGCTGGTACTAAAGATCTGCGTGCCCGACCCTTCCGTCAGCAGCTTCACCTTGAAACGATCGAGCACCGGGTCCCCGCTGCTCTTCACACCCAGATCCTCGGGACGCCAGCTCGCCATCATAGTGCGCAGCATCTCCGGACCCATGCCGGGACGCTCGATTTCGGAACGCATGTTTCGCAAGAGCGCCGTACGAACCGGCTCAAGTGCGTTGTACGAAACGCAACTGAGAACTGAATCATGTTCTGCCGCGTCAGCCCCGTCGACGTACCAGTGCGCATAGTCTGCCGCGTGCTCCTTTGCACGCGCCGACACGGAGTCGAGCAGAATACGGATTCCATTCTCGGGAACTACACGGCTGAAATAGGCACCATGGGGACGCAACTTGCGAAACAGCGGTCGGTCGTACGCCTCGACACCCTGCCCAACAACCGTAATCCCGAGCCGCGGCACGCCTGGCGCCTCCGTCGGCACAGCCGCATGTAAGCGGTCGGCATACTCCGTCGCGGCAAGGCGGAAGGCATCGAGTTGGTGCGTAGTCCAGAGGTGGGCAGAAAGTTGTTCGACGAACTGCGCCGGAAGGTTGACCCAATCAGAGTGCTCAAGCTTCGGCGAGAGGTTAATTCTGGAGAACCCTTGTAACCATTTCGCGCGCTCAGCCGGGGACAATTGCGCTAGAGTCACGATCTCTCGGTCGAGGGCTCGCCTTTCCGCAGGAAACTTGTAATCGTACTCAATTGCCTCGCGCAAGAGCCCTGGCAGAAACGATAGTGGCAGATCACGAAAGACCGAAAGATTCTGAATCACCACGGCTTTCGCCTGTGGTGGATAGGCGCTGAACTGCTCGGCTTTCAATTCTCTCGGCAGCATCAGAGAATCTCGCCGATCGGCTTGCCGTGCGACTGGGAAGCGGAAAAATTCAGCATCGACCCGATGGTTGGAACCAGATCCACCGAATCGACTGCGCGATCATGGACAACGCCTTCACGAATACCGGGGCCCATCGCGATCAGCCATGTAGTACGGGAAAGGGCGTCCCCGGTCCGATGATGCTGAAATCCGTTTCCGCCTGGATCGCTATCCGCGTCTCTTCCAAAATCGGGGAGGATCAGCAGTGTTGTCTTGCCCGCATATTCAGGTTCACTTTCAATGGCTGCCCATACTTCTGTGCACAGCCGATCGGTGCGGCGGATTCCCTCCACGTAAAGGGAATACGTTCCAGCATGCGCGATGTCGATGTCGTGCATCGTGATCCACAGCAGGCTCGGCGCAACCTGCTTCATGAGCTGGCGCGCGATGTACACAGAGAGCTCATCGGGACTCGACAGGGTACGCGCGTGTGTCTTGAAATCATCCACTGATAGCTTGAGCAATGTTTCAAGCTGCTGCAGTTCGAACTCATGTCCCGTGAGATCCGGAGTGAAGTAAGGAGTTTCGTAGTTATCGCGAAGCAGATGCTCGTAGTCGGCATGGCCGCCCGACATAGCTGCAGCCAGCAGATGCTTGGGAAGAATGACGCGAGCGCCCAAACCTGCGCCATAGGATTTGTGATTGCTCTCCCCAATGCGATTGAAACCATTGCTTGGCGCCACAACCCATGTGTCCGACGATGGCCGCTTCCGGTCTCTACGGTAATACTCGAATACGGTGGGATTTTCTGGCGGCAAAGAGGCGAAGTTGTTCACAGTTTCGTACGCACCAGTCGCCAAGCTTGCAGTGGCCACATAGTGGCCCAAGATTCCACGGTTCACAACTTGGGTAAAGAACGTGGCGCGAGGGATGAGGTCGCGCAACATGTTTGGTACATTTTCCTGCCCTTCGGGAGCAAATGTCTCTTGATCGCGCGCACCACCACCGAACGTGATTACGACAACTTTCCGATTGTTCGGAAGACTGGCGGCTCGACCTAACGGCGACTTGGCTATGCCCACTCCAAGAACGAGTCCTGCAGCATCGCGGAGAAAGTCACGGCGGGTGCGTGAGATATGCGTGCTGGCCTGATCAAAAAGCGTCATGGCTGATTCCCGCCGGGCTCGGTGGAAGATCTTCCAGTCTTTTCGGAGATGACGAACTGCCGTATCTCGGCGCGTTGCCTATCCAGTTCGGCTAAATGCTCTGCGCGCAGTTTCTGATAGACCTGCAATTGCTGCTGCGCTTCGTCGCGCTTTCCGAGATGCACGTAGGCTTGGCCGAGCCGGTAGTGCGCGTCCGCGAGATCCGAGTTTAGAGCCAGCGCCTGTTCATATTGGGGTGCAGCATCGGGATACTTTTTCTGATCCGAATACAAATTGCCCAGCTGTAGGTGTGCCTCGGGGAACTTAGGATCCAGTTCGACAGCTCTTTTCAGCAACAACTCGATCTGCGTGAAATCAACGCTTGCGTCCTGCGCCCGCCTGCCCTTCCACAGGGCCATCGCATAGTAATAGAGAGAGTGACCGTTTCTCGGTTGTAGTTCTGCGAATTTGCGGAATCGCTCGATCACTTCATCGGCTTGCGCAGGCGAACTGTCATACGCCTTCGACAGAAAGTAGTAAGAGCGCGCATCGGCGGGATCCAGATCGGCAGCCTTCAAAAGCGCTTTCACGGCATCATCGTAATTTCCGCGCGAATAGAAGGCCATGCCCAACCCAATCGCAAGCCGCGGCGACTTCGGATAACGCTGCGTGGCTTCGCTGAAGACTTCTACCGCCGGATCGAGCGTGCGATGCAGAAGCAATTCGCTTGCCCAGTCGAACAGATTGGCTTCACTCGGGTCCATGTGCGCCGCTGACTCATACTCGTGTTCGGCTGCGACGAAATTTCCCGATTTTTCTTCGATCTCTGCCAGAAGGTTGTGCAATTCCGCCGTGTTCTTCTGCGCGATCAGATCTTGGACCACGCGCTCCGCCTCGGCGTGCTTCCCCGTTTCCAGACAGGCAAGTGCGAGATCGTAAGCGTTGTCATACGCGTTCGGCTTGAGTCGATGAGCCTTGCCGAGGAGAGGAATCGCCTGTCCGACCTTTCCGCTCGCGATGTAGAATTCGCCTAAGTTGTGGTTGGTATCGTAGCTTGCAGGATCAAGGGCGAGCGCCTTCTTGAATTCGATCTCTGCGGGAGCTAGCTTATGCACGCGAACCAGATTTGCTGCAAGATTGGTTCGCGCCGCCGAAGAATTTGGTTTCAGTCGCACGGCACTCTGCAGGTACTCGGTCGCCTCGGCATCCTTGCCCTGTGCCGAATAGACCATTCCCAATAATTCATGCACATCAAAACTTTGAGGGGATTCCCGCACCAGCTGTTGTAGCCGCACAGCCGCCTCGTCCAGACGATTGGAATCGTACAACTGGACCGCTTCCTGAAACTTGCGTTGCAGTTGCTGTTCAGTCCCGACGCCGAGGGCGGCGGTACACGCGAGAAGGATCAGTGGACAAAAGGCCTTGAACCGGGAGGTCACAACACCCGTATGTTAGCACCGCATGTAGAAATCGCCTTCGCTCATAACAACGCTCTGAGCTGAGCACGACCCTATCTGGCTGGCCAAGGTCCCGGCTCTCTCGCCCAGATGGCCGGGACCTCCGCAGTTAGAAATACAACTTGAGAGCGAGTTGAATCTCTCGCGGGTCCAGAGGATTGTCGCGAGTGGACCCAATTTCGCCGAAGTGTGCGTTGTTGAAATCCGTTGATCCGGAAACAGCATTCACTCCGTTGCCACCGAATCCCGGATAGTTAAATGCCGGATGGTTCAGAATGTTGAAGAACTCAGACCTGAATTCGAGCCTTGTACGCTCGGTCAGTTGGAAGTTCTTGAACAGCGACAAATCCCAGCGATAAAAACCGGGACCGGCGATTTGTGAGGGTTGAGCGCCTCCTAAGTAGCCAGCAGGCGTAGTTTCGGGAACACATCCAGGGGGCGTTGGAGTCGCGACCCCAAACTGGCACGGTTGAGCGAACGCCGCCGGGTTCAACATAGCCACGCTGCCATCGGGTCGTTTTTGCAGTGAAGTTCTCGGATTCTTACCCTGCAGGACAAAGGAGTAGCAGTTCGCACCCGCGGCAGTGCCGGAGGGACAATCAATCTTGAACGGCTGTCCGCCCTGTAGATTAACGACCCACTGCACGGCCCATCCACCTAAGACGGAGTTGCCGATGCCGCTTGCATTGCCCATGAAGCGCTTGCCCCTGCCGAAGGGAAGCTCATAACCGCCACTGAAGTGGAGAACGTTTCGTATATCGAAGTTTGCCAATCCATAGTCAGCGTGGATTCCAACGCCGGGAATGTATGGACCTCGATAGCCACTGCCGGAGAATCCGTTTAGCAGGTCCAAAGCATCAGAACGAACTTTGGAATACGTGTATGCCAGCATGAAGTTGAGCCCGCTAGCAAACTTCTTCGATACGTTCGTCTGTAGTCCATGATAGTAACTGCTACCCCAGTTCGTGGCGTAGCTGGCACCTTGTGCAAAGTCGGGGAATTGCAAGCCACCTTGAGCTGGTGTTGGCACAACGTCTGCAGGAGTCGCTTTGGTCAGCTTTGTGCCCGGCGCGAAAAGAGCGGTCGGCTCATTCGACCCTGGGAATATCTCCAGATGTCTGCCAAGCGTTGTGACATATCCGGCTTGCACCGATAAAGTGGGCGTCAATTCATACTGCAGGGTGAAGTTGCCACCCATCGAGTATGGCGTCTGATAATCGAACTGAATACCGCGGAGTTGAAGACCTTGTGCATTCACCAGCTGTGGAGCAAGCGGGATGCAGGCAAAGCCAGTCTCCAAGGTCGCGCTGTTTCCAGCGGTAGCCGATCCCGCCGGACATGGCGTGCTGTACACCACCGGCGTCCAGTCGTTCGGATGATTGAAGTCGAAAGAGAACTGGAATGGGTAGTTCTCTCCAAGATTTGGCGAATATCCTCGATTCTCAAATCCGTTGTAGAAGATCCCGAATCCGCCGCGTGCCACGAGCTTCGGAGTGACCTGATACGCGAAGCCAACTCGTGGAGCGAAGTTCGTTTTTTGTGAGTTGCCAAGTCCCTTTCCGTATTTGTTCGTAATAACTGGGGTGATACCGTCCAACGCCATAAGGCTGTTGAAACTCGCGGAGAAGTCGGACGGGTTTGCGTTCTTGCTCTGCGGAATGATGTACATCGGCGAGCCGGTAGGTGGCCCAAAGGGGACGAAGTTCGCCTGTTTCCCGTAATGATCGTAAACCAACCCGAAGAAATCCCATCGCAGACCCAGGTTCAGGGTCAGGTTCTTGGAAACCTTCCAATCATCCTGAATGTAGGTTCCCCAGTAGTTCTTGCCATTGTCACTCAGCGAGATATTGGAGGCGAAAACTTCATTTGGTCCGCCCACGTAGTCTAGACCGCCGACCGTGGATGGGCTTGGTGTCAGCAGGAACTGAGCCCTGCCTGTCGTTGAGTCACCGATGGTCGGAATTTGCGTGTAAGCTCCGTTGAAATCGAACTGCCCGCGTGACCACGGTGGCTGCAGCGTGGAGAACTTCACGTGCTGCTGCTCAAAACCCATCTTGAAGGTATGTTTTCCGTAAATCTTTGTGAAGTCATCCGTCACTTGGATCGTGGAACTGACTTCGTCGGATGGCAGGAACGCATTACCACCAAGCGTCTGCAGTCCGCCAATGCTGAGGGCGGGTAGGCCACCGTTTTCCTTTTGCTGCGGAATACCTTGTATCCCGAACTGCCCCGGTATGTCGTTCAGGTTGGCTGCTTCTGGAATGTTGCGAGTCGTATGGAGGTAATTCAATCCGACGCGCGCAACGTTGATGGTTGTTGGAGTGAACACGTGGTTCCACACCAGCGCGCTGTGCTGCGAGTTCGCCGTTTGGTTCCCCTGGAAGAAACCTCCTCCATCAGCTACGCCGCCGAAAATGCTCGGAATCAACTCCGGCTTGTCGTCATAACTGAAGCTGTAATATAGCTGGTCCTTTTGCGTGACGTTTAGATCCAACCTAACGTCGAACTGTTTTTCGTTCTGAATGAGGACCGGTGAATTCGCGTAATTGCCGACGACTCCTGAACTAGTCGGATTCGGATACAGATTTAGCAAGGCGATAGCATTCGGATCCAGCCTGCCCGCGGGCAGGATATTCAGGCCTGGACAGGAAGTCAGATCGTAGGAGGGGCCAGCGCCAGTACATGTGGAGAACCCGAACGGGTCACGAACAAACGAAGAGCCTGCTGCCCTTGTCGTCGCAGGGTCAAAGATGGTGCCCTTAGGAAAAATCCTGTTAAGCGCATCCGTCTCAGTCCCTGATGTCTGGATCAGATCTTGCAGGTTCGTGAAGCCGCTGGCTCGCTCCGCATCCGTGGGAACGGATCCGAGTTGGGGTTGCCCCTGACGAAGACGCCAGAACTGCGCATCACCAAAGAAGAAAACCTTGTTCTTGATTACAGGCCCGCCGATCGTACCTCCAAACTGGTTCCAGCGAAGCTCTGCTTTCTTGTTCTCCGTACAGACACCCGCGTTGCAACTACGTTCAAAGTAATCTTTCGCATCGAGCTTGTCGTTCCGGAAGAATTCCCAGACATCACCGTGAAACTGGTTCGTTCCTGACTTCAATGTCGCGTTCAGTACTGCCGCGCCCGACCGCCCAAATTCCGCGCTGAAGTCCGTTGTTTGAACTTTGAACTCCTGAATGGCATCAACCGGGGGCAGCACGACGTAGTTCGTGCCATTGAGGAAGTCGACTGTGTCGGAGTTGTTGTCGATTCCGTCGAGCATGTAGTTGTTCTGAGCCGGGCGGAAACCGTTGGCAGAGAATGCACCCGAAGCCGCATTGCCGCGCGTGTCGGACTGCGGAGAATTCACGCCCTGCACAAGCTGTGCCAGGAATGTGAAGTTGCGGCCGTTCAACGGCAGATTGTTGACTTCGCGCTGTTCAACGACTTGTCCTACGGAGGCATCCTGATTTTGCAGGACCGGGGCCGAAGATGTGACTTCGATCGTCTCCGTCTGGCTGCCTGGCTTGAGGCTGAAGTTCAACGCGACATTCGACCCAATGTTGACCACGACACCGGTCTGGGTCGTCGTCTGAAATCCCTGCGAAGTCGCATCTAGTTTGTAAGTGCCTACTCGAACCGGCGAGAACTTGTACACCCCATCGCTGGTAGTCGTTGTGGTGAGAGACGCCCCTGTTCCCTGGTTGACGAGCGTGACCTTCGCGCCGCTAACCACGGCACCGGAAGGATCTGTAATCGTGCCCGTGATGGAGCCGGTATCGACCTGGGCTTGAAGAAGCGCGGCCAACCCACTCACCATAAGAGCAACTACCAAGACTCGCAGTACCCGAGAACTGCCGATCAGGGCCATCATCGTTCTCCCCGTTCGAAGCCTTCATGGGCCCGAACGCTCTCACCACGTTGAGTTCAAGGCAATCCACAGCATTGCCCGCATAAGCGCGACCTCCCGGTCGCGCCGCGAAGTGGCACCGTAAAATCCCGGCCTCAGCAGTTCCGCAGTAAACGCGGCGCCAGCTGGACAGGTAGTGAAAATCTGAGTTCAACCCAACACTCGACTACAGGAACCCCAAAACTGGAGAACCTTCGTCCCACAGATTCCGAAAACACTACCGCAATCAACTTAACCGCTTAACTAGTTGGTTTGAATTACCATGCTTGGGAAATCAATGTCAAGATTTTTTTTAGTTGTGCTACACTCCAGCCGCGCTGCTGAGGAATTCCAATGGCAAATAACGCCGCTGCAAAATCGATTTGGTGAAGAATAAATGACAATCACCATTCGCGAGGTCGCGAACGCCGCTGGAGTTTCCACAGCCACGGTTTCGAATGTCTTGAACAAAACCGGGAAGGTGGGACCCGAGACACGGCGGAACGTGCTGGCGACCGTTAGAAAGCTAGGGTACGTTCCAGACGTTCATGCCCGGAGGCTGGCCTCGAATAATCGGCGGCCACTCGGAATCATCGTTTCGGATCTTGAGAACCCGTTCTTCCCAGAAGTGATCAAAAGTTTTGAAATCCGCGCTCGTGAGCTCGGATACGACGCAATTCTCAGCGACACAAACTACGATCCGCAGCGCACTCGTGAGGCTGCCGAGCGGATGATGGAGCACAAGGTCCGCGGCGTCGCAATCATGACCTCTGAAATCAGCATGCGGCTGGTGCATGAATTGGCGCGTCGTAAGATTGCGGTTACATTTCTCGATCTTGCCCCCGTGCGCGGGTACATGAGCAATCTACGGATCGACTACGAATCGGGAATCCAGCAGGTTGTCACCTATTTGCACGGCCACGGCCATCAACGCATTGCATTTGTTGCTGGTCGGGAAGCGCTCAGATCGAATAGGGCTCGCCGCGAAGCGTATGAACATTGCATGCAGGATCTCGGGCTGACGGTCGGCCCTATTCTTACGGGTGACCTGCGATTCGAAGGGGGTTTGGAAGCGGGTCGGGCCATCGCGACGATGAAACCCCGGCCGACCGCGGCAATGGCCGTCAACGACTTGACTGCCATCGGGGTTGTGAAAGGCCTGCTGCAGTGTGGTTGCCGCGTTCCAGAAGACGTTTCAGTAACCGGGTTCGATAAAACGAGATTGGCAGAATACAGCAATCCCTCCCTGACGACAGTTGACATCCACCGAGATCTGCTTGGAAGGATGGCAGCGGATGCCCTCCACGAACTCACCAATTCCGAAAATGCCCACGGCAAAGAATATCGCATCGGCGCGGAGCTTGTGATAGGCGGCTCGACAGGTCCGATTGAGGGCCGCGCAACGGATACCCTCAGAAGTAATCGCCTGAGATCTTGCGACAACGCATCAAATGGCACGCCGGGCAGTTAAAATGCTAGAGTTCGAGCACAAGATGTCGGCCCTTGTTCAATCACTAGTTGTTCAATCCCTTCAGGCAAGAATCGCCGTTCTGTTTTGGCTTGCGCTCTGCTGTCCGGCTATCCTTCTTGCGCAGAATCGTGCGCCATCGCCACACACTTCTGCTGAGCATAACCAGCTGAGGCAGGCCGAGTCGCTGTTGAAAGAAGGGGGAGTGGCTGAAGCGAAGGCATTGGTGCAGGATTTTCTTCGGTCTAATTCCTCGAGCGTTGATGGTTACAACCTGCTGGGCATCATCTGCAGCGGTGAACAGAACTACGGCTGCGCTCTTGAGGCGTTTCAGCATGCCCTTCAGCTAAATCCTGCTTCCACAAAGACCCATACTAACCTTGGAAACCTTTACGCATCTGCGCGACAAACAGATCTTGCCGAGAAGCAGTTCCGGAAGGCCCTTGCCTTAGCTCCGTCAGATGCGCAGGCAAACTATAACCTTGCCCTGCTCCTGTTGGCCGGAGGCAAAGCTTCGGCAGCGATTCCACTTTTGCAGCGCGTACATCCCGTGACGGTGGAATCCAAGATGAATCTGATGCGCGCGTACCTCCGCGCCAACCGAACCGCCGAGGGATTATCTCTCGGCAAGCGGCTTTCGGCAGCAAGCAACAGTGACGTGCAGCGGCATTTCACGCTTGGCGTGCTCCTTGCGGCAGAGAAACAGTACAAGGCGGCTGAACTCGAACTGCAGAAAGCTGACAGCCTCCAACCTGGCACGTTTGAGATCCTTTACAACTTAGGCCAGGTTTACCTCAACTCAGCAGATTTTTCGAAGGCAGAGTTGGTACTGCGCCGCGCTCTGCTGCTGAAGCCAGAGTCATCCGACGCGATGTACCTGCTTGCGCAGGCTCTGGACGAAGAGTCGCGGCCAGTGGATGCGCTGGACCTTCTGGCGCGCGCACATAAGATCGCTCCTGAGAACGCCGACATCCTATTCCTGCTCGCGCGAGTCAGCATGTCGCAAAATTTTTATGAAGATGCAATCCCCTTGCTCCAGTCCGGCATCAGGGTTGCGCCAGGGCGCGTGGACCTGCATGCCGCTCTCGGCGAGAGCTATTTCATGTCGGGAAAGGCCGACAAGGCTATTGAGGAATTCAAAATCCTCGTTGACATGGATCCTTCAGCGCGCTCCTACACGTTCATGGGGCTGTCCTATCGTCATTTAGGGCGTTTTGACGAAGCTCGCAAGTACTTCGAGGAAGGTCTCAAGCGTGATCCGAACAACGCTGCATGTCTTTTCAATATCGGGTTCATCGAAGAGCGGCAGGGAAACACAGCGGCAGCTGATGAAAAGCTGCAGCAGGCGTTGCGTTCAAATCCGAACTTCTCTGACGCATTGCTGGAACTAGCGAATCTCCGCACCAAGGACAAGAAATACGCCGAAGCCGCGGACCTTCTTCGCCGATATGTGAAAGTTGCCCGCGATCCTGCGCCTGGATACTACAAGCTTGCCATGCTGGAACGAAGTCTCCATCAGATGGACGCGGCGCAGCGCGACCTCCAGGTATTCCAAACACTTTCAAAAAACTCCAACACGGGCCCGTATCCGTTTCAGCATCTGTTCGACTATCTCGACAATCGGTCGAAACTTTCAGAGCGAGAGCGCACGCAACTAGATGTGACGGAGCTTACCGCGCAGATCAAGAAGAATCCCGGACAGCCGCAGGATCTCTATCTCCTCGCCGAAGGGTATCTGAAGCTTGGCAAGCGGCAGGAGGCGCTTGAGGCCATTTCTGCACTCGATCAGGTCAGTTCTGGAGACTATCGAACCCAGACCGGCACGGGCGTACTGCTGGCGCGGTACCATCTGTACGATGAAGCTATCTCGCATTTCCAGACCGCTCTCCATGCAAATTCAGGTTCTGACGAGATCAAATTTGACCTCGCCAATGCTTACCTGCGAAAAGGGTCGTATGCGGAAGCGTTGCAGGCTGTTCAGACGATTTCGTCTGCTGCACAGAAGGACGATACCTGCCTGTCACTGCTCGGCGACATCTATGCGCACCTCGGCGAGAACGCCAGAAGTGTAGAGATCTTTCGCGATGCCATTGCACGCAATCCAGACAATGATCAGTACTACCTGTCTCTCATGTTGGTGCAGCTGCGCAGTGGAGATCCTGCTGGTGCCGAGCAAACGTTGAAGAAGGGTTTGGAGCGAATTCCTTCCTCAGGCAAGATCCAGTGGGGGCTTGGTCTTATGTCGGCGTTGCAGGGTGATACTGCCAGAGCAAGCGAGCAACTAGAGCACGCGGTTGAGCTACTTCCGGAGTGGGCTGGTAGCTATTCAACTCTGGGCGTCTTTTATTACCAGACTGGTCAAATCGAAAAAGCCCGCGAGGTACTCAACCGTTTCAAGGGCAGCAATGCAGGTGGATTAGACGTGCAACGAATCGAACAAGTGCTCTCGCGAAACACATCGAAACCCGCATCTCCGAATCAGCCGCTTACGACAGAGGCGAGGCAGCAACTATTGCAGTTCGCCTTTATTATCGCGGACCGGACACTTTGAGCGCTGGCTTCACGCTACGCTAGAATGCTCAGCAACAGTTTTTTCGCGGCTCAGCAGAATCACTTCAGGAATGGGTATTCAATCAACGCAAACACGCAACAGGGTTCTCGGTCCCAGTGTCCTCGTCGGTTTTTGCGTGTGTGCGGGTTTTCTGGCGTGGTCCTCATTCATCCATGCCCAACAAACTTCCTCGCCCTCGAGCAGTTCGTACGCCTCAGTCCGCTACACAGATATCCGCAAAGAAGCCGGCATTACGTTCCAGCAAGATTCAACTCAGACCGAGGAGAAGTACTACCTCGAAACTATGGGAACGGGGGTAGCCTGGCTCGACTACGATCAGGATGGACTGATGGATCTTTTCTTCGTCCAATCCGGCGCGACTGAGATTTACAAACCCTCTCATCCCCTCCGCTCGGCGCTCTATCACAACAATGGGGATGCCACATTTACGGATGTCACCGACAAGGCAGGTCTAGGCGGCGAAGGCCACTACGGACAAGGCGCTACCGTGGGCGACTACGACAACGATGGGTATCCGGACATCTATGTCACTGGCTATGGCCGTGCCATTCTCTACCACAACAATGGCAACGGCACGTTCGCCGATATCACCTCGAAGTCCGGCGTCGCCGACGAAGGCGGATGGTCCACGAGCGCCGGATGGTTCGACTACGACAAGGACGGCTGGCTCGACCTGGTGGTCACGAACTACATCGAATGGAATCCGAAGAACAATGTCTGGTGCGGAGAACATCGCGCGGGCTATCGTTCGTACTGCCATCCCGGAAACTACAGAGGCCAGCGGATCAAGCTCTATCACAACAATCATGATGGAACTTTCAGAGACGTGAGTGATGCCTCCGGGGTCGCCAAACCGGAAGCGAAAGGCATGGGTGTTGTATTAGCGGATTTCAACAACGACGGTTGGCCTGATATCGCAATCGCGAATGATTCCTGGCCGAACTTTCTTTTCATCAACAAGCACGACGGAACATTTGACGATGTCTCTCTGGTTTCGGGAGTCGCCGCCAGCGAAGATGGCCGCTATGAAGCCGGTATGGGAATCGACGCTGCGGATGTCGATGGCGATGGCTGGCTAGATCTCTACGTAACCCATCTCGACTTCGAACTGAATCGGCTCTATCACAACAACCGCGATGGAACGTTCATCGACGATACATTTAACTCCGGACTCGGCAACAAAGCCATTCTGCTAAGTGGCGTCTCTATGAAGTTCCTCGATTACGACAACGATGGCTGGAACGATATCTTGCAACTGAATGGCGCGATGCTCGACAACATCCAGCTCTATCATTCCGAGGTGTCCTACAAGGAACCTCTGCTCATGTTCCGTAATATCGGCAAAGGACACTTCGAGAAGGTATCGGAATCGCTTGGTCCGGATTTCATGCGACCCATCGTCGGCCGCGGTATCGCGACCGCAGATTACGACAACGACGGCGACATCGACATCGTCACCAACAATCGAGGCGAGTATCCCTCGCTGCTGCGCAATGACGGAGGCAGCGGAAATCACTGGCTCACGGTGCTGCTCATCGGGAGCAAATCGAATCGCGATGGCGTCGGATCGTCGCTGAAACTCACCTCACAAGGTGCCGTTCAGGTTGAACAGGCGAAGGGCGGAATGGGTTACATGTCTGCGAGCGATCCTCGAATTCACTTCGGGTTAGCCGATAGGACGAAAATTGAGTCCCTTGTAATCACCTGGCCGAGCGGGCTCGTTGAGAAATTAACGAACGTGCCGGTGGACCAAATGATCGCAGTCAAGGAAGGCGCCGGAATCGTGCCGCGCAAATTTTCGCGAATTACGAGTTCAAAGTGAAGCTTCCGCGTCGTCATTTCCTCGGCTCTTGTCTGTTGGTCTTCGGTAGTACGCTGATGGACGCCTTGAACACTCCTCTATGGCGCTGGAACCGCCCGCTACTCCTTGACGCGAAACCCGCTGACGCAACCGAAGCAGTTCAGTTCATTGATGTGGCGAAAGAAGCTGGCTTGAATATTCCAAACGTTTGGGGTTCTGACACCAACAAGCGTTACATAATCGAAGCCAAAGGAAGTGGCATCGCATTCTTCGACTACGACAATGACGGTTGGCTCGACATCTACCTGACAAACGGCTCTCGCTTGGGCGAGAAGTGGGCAGAAGGCAAAGCACCCACGTCGCAACTGTTCAAGAACAATCGCGATGGTACGTTCACGAACGTGACGCAAAGGTCCGGGCTCGCTCGCACCGGATGGCAAACCGGAGTTTGCGTCGGCGACTACGACAACGACGGCTGGGACGACTTGTTCTGTGGCTTCTGGGGACACAATCTGCTGTTCCACAACAATGGCGACGGAACTTTCACCGACGTCACGCGGAAGGCTGGACTTCACAACGAGCAGGTTCGCTGGGGCGCAGGTTGCACCTTTCTCGATTATGATCGGGACGGATATCTGGACCTTTTCGTCTGCAATTACATCAAGCTCGACCCTGCGCAGACGCCGGGACCGGAACCTCCCGCACAGTGTCAGTGGAAAGGTATTCCCATCATGTGCGGACCACGCGGCCTGAGCGGGGACACGAACGTTCTATATCACAACAACGGTGATGGGACATTCACCGACGTTTCGGTGAAAGCCGGGATTTTGAAGCCGGGCCCGCGGTATTCGATCACCGCGGTTTCCTACGATTTCGATAACGATGGGTGGCCCGACATCTACGTCGCTGTCGATTCCGAGCCCAGCATTCTATTCCGCAACAATCATGACGGTACGTTTACTGATATCGCTATGATCGCTGGCTGCGCCTACAGCGAAGACGGACATGAGCAAGCTGGCATGGGCGTGGCTGTAGGAGACTACGACTGCGATGGATGGTTCGACATCTTCAAAACCAACTTTGCCGACGACACCTGCAATCTCTACCACAACAACGGGGACGGTACCTTCAACGACGTTACCTTTTCTTCAGGCATTGGGATGAACAATCGATACGTGGCATGGGGCTGTGGATTTGTGGACTATGATAACGATGGCTGGCAGGACATCATCCAGATCAATGGCCACGTGTATCCGCAAATCGATGCGCACGAAACAGGCCAGAACTACAAGAATCCTCGATTGATCTACAGGAACATGGGTAAAGGCCAATTCAAGGATGTCTCCGCCCAGATGGGTCCGGGCATTTCGGAGCGATTCTCTAGCCGTGGGGCGGCCTTCGGAGATTACGATAATGACGGCGACATCGATGTACTCGTCCTGAATCTGGGCGACGTTCCCTCTCTGCTACGTAACGACGGCGGTAACAAGCAGAACTGGATCAAAATCAAGCTGATCGGAACCAAATGCAATCGCACGGCCATTGGCGCTCGTGCCCGCGTCATCACTGGCAATCATATACAGATGGACGAAGTTCACAGCGGCTCGAGCGTCATGTCTCAAAGCGACTTACGGCTTCACTTCGGCTTGGGGAAGGCCGAAGTCATCGATGCAATCGAAGTTAAATGGCCAACCACACAGAAAACGGAACGGTTCACTAACGTGAAGACAAATCAGATCCTCACGATACATGAGGGGAGTGGAATGCTAACGCACGAACGTTGAAAACCGCTGGCGCTCAACCCGCGTTTGGATGTATCGAGACGGCGTTATCCCTTCGCTAGGATCAGAACTCCATAGGCAGGAATCTGATTAGACCCGGAGTACGATCGTCCGGTAATCGCATCCTTCGACCCTACTGGTACTGAGATACTCTGCGGCTCGGCACTATGGTTGAGCGCGAACATCCATCGCTTGCTCCCCTTCTTGCGCACGGTCACTTCGACTCCTTGAGGAACATTCAATAGCGGCGTAACTCCCGCATTCGCCGAAAGCTTCTGCAGCACTCGAACGAGATCCGGCGTACGAAGATCTGCCCCAATGTAAACTGCTTTGCCTTTGTCGAACGCATTGATCGTGATCGCCGGCTTACCGCGATGCTGCCCGGAACTATAGGTGGCAAGCACCTCTGCGCTGGAACTCTTCAGAATGTCAGCCCAGATGCCGCATTCAGCCTCGGCACCCGCGAACTGCGAACTGAATTGCACATGCGGATGCTCCGAGTAAATCGGAACATAGTCCTCGACAGTCACGCCCATCACATCAGCGAGAAATCCGGGCAGCGGCTTGCGCACAATCTGGCTTGTCTCAGCCTTCACTCCGAGGCGGAAGCTGGTTACGAATACACCCCCACCGCGCACATACTGGCGAATTCGGTCCGCCTGCGCCTCGGAGAGTACATACACCACCGGCGCAAAAAGCACCTTGTAGCGCGACAGATCGGATTGCGGACCGATGATGTCAAGTCCTGCGTGGCTGGCTGAAATCGCTCCGTACCACGTCGTCAATTGTTCAGCGTAGCTGAGCGCGTGGTGCCCGGGCTGGATCTTGAGGGCCCAACTGCAGTCATAGTCAAAATACAGCGCAGCGTCCACGTCGTACTCGGAATAGAGAAACTCTGTGCCGAGCGCTTTCAATTCCTTGAAAGTTTGGACGATCTCATCGAAAGCCGGGCTTTTCGAGCGGTCGTGATTCAGCATGCCGTGCCAGTATTCCTCTGCGCCGAAGGTTGCCGTGTCCCAGCGGAAGAAGTTAATGCCCATGGCCCCGTGCGCAATGGCTTGATAGCTCCATAGGCGAACTTGGCCTTTCTCGGGCTGTGGGGAGAACGTGCTCTGCCCTGCCTTGCCACTCTGCTCTTCCATGATGAGAAATGGCTTCTGAAGAATGCTGCGCGCGAAATCATGCTGCATACCGACCATGCTAGGAATCGCTGCCGCCGGGAGCGGACCAGTCCTGGCCTGCTGATGCATGAGCATGTCGATGAAGCCCGGATAGTTGTCGAACGCAACGAAATCCAGCTTCGCGTAAAGTTCTCGATCATCGATCGCGTCGTAAGGCACGCCGATGTTGTTCGTCGTGACGAAATGATGCGGACACAACTTGCGCAACGTCGACAACTGCTCTTCCAGAAAGGACGCGTTTGCGAACGACTGGTATCGCCCGTAGTCGAGTGCCAATCCCGGATTCGGATCGCCCCCGGATGGCAACGGTACAGGGATCTGCGGCCAATCGGTGTAGCTCTGGCTCCAGAAAACCGTTCCCCAACTTTGGTTCAAATTGTCGAGACTGGCGTACTTCGATCGCAACCAGCTTTGAAAACCTGCGCGGCAAAAATCACAGTAACAGCGCGCTGACGAACCAAGCGTCAATTCATTGTCAATTTGCCAACCAATTACCGACGGATGCTCCCCGAATTCCTTAGCCATCTCGCTGGCAATGTTCACCGACAGCCGGCGGTAGGTCGCATTCGTCGGACAAGTAAAGCGGCGCCCTCCGGGGTGGAGGCGCTCGCCGCGTTCATTCACCTCCACAATGTCCGGATATCTCGCTGTGAGCCAAGGTGGGGGCGCGGCCGATGGAGTCCCCAGAATGACGTCAATCTTGTTGCGGTGCAGAATATCCATCGAGCGATGGAGCCAGGCAAAATCGTACTTCCCTTCTGCCGGTTCCATCAGCGCCCACGCAAATTCGGCGATGCGTACGTTGGTTATGCCGGCCTCAGACATCATCCGCGCATCTTCGTCCCACAGAGACTCCGGAGTTTGATCGGGATAGTAATCAACTCCCAGCAAGAGGTGCGGTGCCGGATCCGCGCCTGCCGTGCCCAACGAGCGCGCCCACAATGGAAACCGAATGCCTGCTGCGCCAAGAACTGCCGCCGAACCCCTCACAAATTCACGTCTGCTGAAACGACGCACGTAGCCCTCTTTTCCACTACAGGGTGAAAATCAAAGCGCGCACATTCTCAATCGCCGTCTGTGAGCTGTCAAGAAGCGCGAGTTCCAGTTCCCATGATATTGTTTCGCTCAGGTATGCCATGAAAGCGCTTCTTCTTTCCGAATACAAGACTATGCAACTCGTAGATCTCCCAAGTCCGGAGCCTGCTCCTGGAGAAATCGTCGTTCGTGTCGCGGCATGCGGCATTTGCGGCAGTGATGTCCATGGCTACGACGGTTCCACCGGACGCCGCATTCCGCCGCTGGTTATGGGTCACGAAGCCGCTGGTGTAGTGGCGCGCGTGGGCGAGGCAGTAGACAACTTCCGCGAAGGCGACCGCGTCACCTTCGACTCCACGATCTATTGCGGCGAGTGCGCTAGTTGCCGGGGTGGCATGGTAAACCTCTGCGACAGACGCGAGGTTCTCGGCGTTTCCTGCGGGCAATACCGTCGCAATGGCGCTTTCGCCGAGTTCGTGGTCGTTCCCGCTCGTATAACGTATCGTCTGCCTGAAAATCTTTCCTTTCCGGAAGCAGCTCTCCTCGAAGCCGTTTCCGTGGCACTTCACGCAGTTTCGCTGCCCGCGGTTCGACCGGGAAGCACCGCGCTTGTTGTGGGAGCGGGCACGATTGGGTTACTCGTTCAGCAAGCGCTTAGAGTTGCCGGCTGCTCTCAAGTTTTCGTCACCGACGTCGATGAGAACCGGCTCGCGCTGAGCCGATCTTTGGGCGCGACTTCCGTCTTGCTCTCCGGACCAAGTCTGGTCGAACAGGTCCTGCAAGCAACACATGACATCGGATGCGACATCGTCGTCGAGGCCGTTGGCAACACTCCCGCGATTCAATCTGCCATCAATTGTGTTCGCAAGGGCGGCGATGTTGTGCTCGTAGGGAATATTACTCCCGAAGTGACGATCCCGCTGCAGAGAGTGGTAAGTTGCCAACTCACCTTGCATGGCTCGTGCGCTTCGGCAGGAGAATACCCGCACGCGATCGAGTTGTTGAGCAGCGGAGACATCAAAGCAAAGCCACTCATCAGCGCGGTCGCGCCCCTCGCCGAAGGACCGCAGTGGTTCGAGCGACTCTATGCACGCGAACGCGGGCTGATGAAGGTCATTCTCGATCCCGGTGCTTCCGTATGAGCGAACTGTTCGATCTTACCGGACAGGTCGCCATCGTGACCGGAACCAGCCGCGGACTCGGACAGCACTTCGCGCGCGCATTGGCCAAAGCAGGAGCCGATCTCGTCCTCACCAGCCGAAAGCGCGACTCACTTGCCGCCTTTGAATCCGAGATCCGCTCTTTCGGGCGGCGTACGGTGTCTCTCGAGTTGGACGTTCGCGATCTCCAGAGTATCGAACGAATGGCCATGGCCGCTCATGAAGCCTTTGGACAGCTCGACATCCTCGTTAACAATGCCGGTTGCAATGTCCGGAAGCCTGCTCTCGCTATCACTTGGGACGACTGGAACCTGGTGCTCGACACGAATCTTCGCGGCAGCTTCTTTGTGGCGCAGGCAGCCGCCCGCTATATGGTCCCGCGCGGCTATGGACGAATCATAAACATCGGCTCAGTCACTAGCGTGGCGGGCTATGCAGGCTTGGGACCTTACGGTGCGAGCCGCGGAGGCATACGCCAACTCACGATGAGCCTCGCCGACGATTGGGGGAAATCCGGCATTACCGTGAACTGTCTCGCTCCCGGTTGGTTCCGCACCGAGCAGAACAAAATCCTCTACCAAGATCACGAATGGGTGGAGTACCTCACCGAGCGCATCCCTGCGAAGCGCCCGGGCGAGCCGCACGATCTCGATGGAGCAATCGTATTTCTCGCGTCCGAGTCCAGTCGCTATGTCACTGGACAGACAATTCTCGTCGATGGCGGAATCTCCACGGGTGCCATGCGAGCACTACCGAGGAAAGGCCCTCTCTAAAGACTCGGCGCAGTCTGCGATTCTATCCGGAGGAAACACGTTCATGGTAACTGGCCCTAGTGATGGACGCGCGCCGCAAAGCCTCCGCCCGGTGCGAGATGAATCTTCATTTTCGTCGCGCGCGTGATCTGCTGCGTTGACTTCCGGTAATCGCTGGCGTTGCGATCGGCGTTCACGCCGTCCTGGTATGCCTCTAGAGTGAAGTTGCCCTCCGGCAGAAAAGAAAAATCAACTTCCAGGTCCCGAGAAGTCCAGTCAGTCATCGCGCCAACATACCAGTCCGATCCGTTCCGGCGCACAAGCAGTACGTACTCTGACATCTTCGCGTCAAGAACTCTGGTCTCATCCCACACTGTCGGCACTGGCGCGAGAAAGTCCATGGTCTCGGGCTCCCGCAGATAATTCGACGGACTATCTGACAGCATCTGCAGGGGTGCCTCGTAGACAACGTACATCGCCAGTTGCTGACAGCGCGTGCCCAGAGCCATGGGCTGCGACATGATTGGCGCAAATGTCTTGCGGGTCGCATTGCGCATCGCTCCGGGAGTGAAGTCGAGAGGCCCCAGGAACATGCGAGTAAATGGCAGGCTAACGTTGTGCGCCGGTTCCGATTCCAAACTCCACTTGCTCCACTCCATCCCTCGCACTCCTTCGGTATTGATCAGGTTCGGCCACGTGCGAGTCATGACAGCCGGCTTCTGATCGCCGTGAAAATCCACCAGCATGTGCCGCTTCGCGGCCTCGCGACACACTCTGTCAAAGTAGTTGATCATGATCTGATCGCTGCGCTGCATGAAATCCACTTTGATGCCCTTGATCCCCCACTTCTCAAACTGATCGAGCGCTGGAATCAGCTGATCGTCGAGTGTCTTCCACGAAGCCCACAGGATCAGCCCGACATTCTTCTGCTTCGCGTACGCCACGAGTTCTTCCATGTTGAGATCGGGAGTGACCTCGAGGAGATTACCGAGCTTGTACCAGCCATCGTCGAGGATGATATAAGGCAGTCCGTACTTGGCAGCGAAATCGACATAGTACTCGTACGTTTTGGTGTTGATGCCCGCGTGAAAGTCCACCCCGGAAATGTTCCAATCATTCCACCAGTCCCACGCGACTTTCCCGGGATGGATCCAAGACGTGTCTTGCAGTTTGGACGGACTCTCGAGCAGGTACACGAGTTCATTGGTGATCAGATCTCCATCGCGATCGGCGATGCCGAGGACACGCCAGGGGAACGTGCGCGTACCTGATGTCACAGCGATGTAGTCCGCAGCCTGGATAACTTTGTAGTCACGATCGCTGGTCTGTTCTTCCTTGAGGGGATACGGCGGAAACGTCGCATGCAGCGCGAATTGCGGCGCTCCACCTCTCAACCACAGTCCGGGATAATCACTCAGATCCGATTCTGCAATCGCCAGCTTGGCCCCACCTGCCACATCTATGACAGCCGGCAAGGTCGCCATGAACAGTGGCGCAATCTCATTCAGACGTTGAGGGAGGTATTTGCGCTCATTGTGGGAATAAAAGCTGTCTTCCTGCGGATAATAAACGACGAAGTTGCTTGCAAAATTAAAGTCTGCCTGTTCGCTATAGACCTTTGCCTGCTTTCCAGGAAACGACGTTTCAAATCGATAAGCGACCCCTTCGTCATAGGCCCGAAAGACAACGGCATAACCACCTTCAATGCTGAGCTTCAGCTCATTGTAGTGATCGCGAATTTTGGCGAACTTCTGCCGTACAATCGGATCCACGATCTGGTCGTAACTATGCGGCTGCGCGCCAGTGACTTTCGGCTCTATGCCGAGTTTCTTGTGATCCACGTCGAGGGACAGCTTGGCATTTTCCAGGAGCGCCGTTCCACGCAGAAGCACGTCGTATCGAAGCTGTCCCGCAGTGCGGATCCGGACTTCAATGCGAGCATCCGGAGACTTCAGGTCATAGCTCGATTGCGCAAACAACATCCTCGATCCGCAAGACAGAACTACGAGTAGAAAAATAGCGCGAGCTCTCATTCGGTTCCTCCGCCGATGAACGATAGCCATTAAACACCAGCAGACTTTATATTCGAGGTTAAGCGCTTTATCAACTCAGCGCGTCGCATTTTGGAGACTATAGGTGAAACGCTGTCGCGTTTTTGGGCTTCAGGCATGCAAGAACCCGATATGTGAAGCGCTCCGTGGACACCTCTCCATTTCACTTCGGATGCCGCGATCACCGCCCGAGCGTTCCACGCAGAACGGTGATCGACGCCTTCGGAATCTCAAACACAGTGTCTGGGGCAGAATTCAAGCTGGTCTTCGAAGGCGGACCATCGGGATCGGCGTGTCCGGTCTCGCCTTGCTGATGCCATTGATACTCATTTGAACCGAATGTAGTTCTTGCGACTGTACCCGAGAAGTGACGTTCGCGTTTACTCTCGTCTGCAAAGACCAGTTCCACCGAGTGGTCGTTATATTGGTCACGGTTCACCAGCATGACCGACCACTGTTTATCTGGTCGCTCAACGGCATAAGCAGTCACAAGGACATTTCCTGCAGCATCGACCACGTCGCTTGCAGCTTTGAACTGCCGGTGGGGTGCGTCTACCGGCTGCACCCAATCTTTGGTGATCAACTGAGCAGCGAAGTATTGCGGCGGATAGCTAAGCACTTTGTAGTTTGAATCAATTAACAAGAAAGTTCCAAAGCCGCTGACACTTCCGGGATAGGGCATGTAGTGAAAATAGTAGGTTGCACCCGACCCCTCACTCATCATGCTTCCCACGTAGTCCGCAAGCCAGAGGCCACTCTTCACTGTGGACGGCGGAGCGCCGCCCCCGATGTTGCCCTCTGTCATGAAGAACGGAACATCCGGAGGCAGGCCATCGTCTTTCCAGACTTGTACGATATGGCTCACGTAACCCGGCTCAGGATAAAGATCGGCCCACGAGTATGTTGGGCGATCCTGATACGGATAGTGCTCAAATGAGAAGAACGTGAAATCCTTCATTCGACCGTGTGATTTCAGGTAGTCAAAAAATCGGCCGAGCCACGACACTTTTCCATTCGCGTCGGGCCAGACTTCCACGTCGCCAAATGTTCCTTCAAAGGGAGGGCCGCCGAGTTTGGCTTCCGGCACTACTTTGTGAATGGCCGTCGCAAACTGGACGTAGAGCGCGCCGTAGTCTTCCGGCAGCATGTGCTGCCCGTCGGCCTCTTCTCCCATCTCGATCCACGAGATAGAGTAGTGGCGCTTGTACAGGTACTCGATCTCATTCGCTGCATCTTCGGGAGTGGAATACAGCATGGCAATCGGCACCATCGTCGGCAGCCCGCGCGTAATGCCAGAGCGAAAGAAGAAATCGAAACCGACTTGATCTCCACGAGATTCGTCCAGATCAGATGCCGCATGCCAGGGATCAACTGAAGAAGGCCATGTAATCGTCTGCTGGCGGCTGGGGAAGTGCGTGACGTAGTCGTTGAACTCCCCGTTAGCGGAGAGCGCACCTACGTAGAGTTCATTGATGGCGTATCCCAGGCAATTTCGTTTGTCCGCCGAGCCGTGACTGTCGCAGGTGCTGGACGATTCTGTCATCCAGATGCGGATATAGCGGACCGGGACCATCCACGACACCAGCTTCAAAGTTTCCGTGCCACCCTTTCCTTCCATGATGCTGCCCATCGGAAACGTCTGCCATGTGCCCTTGGTGGTGCCGTCGTAGAAAGGTTCTAACTCACCGGTCCAGAACTGTACTGAATACTTGCGCGCGTACGGATTCGCCCACGCGATCCGGATGGCGTTCACATCGATCTTGCTGCCTAAATCGATCATGACCCACTGGGGATGAAGCGAGTCGTCTTCACCGGTAAAGGCCTTGGTCAGATACGGATTGCTCTTCCAATATGAATTCAGGTCACCATCCGTGAGTCGCGACCAACCATTGCCGTCGCCCCGACTGAATCCGCGATGGGGTAAAGGATATGCCCACGAGTGATGGATCATCTCATCCGTAGGATTGGCATCTCCTGCGAAGTATCCCTCCTGCTTTGAAGCGTTGCTCCATGTGCCGCGCGCATTCCAGTGCCAGGCCTCGACCATGAGTTCCGTGTTTTGGCGGTAGGTGACGGTCTGCCACCCGGCCTCAAGGATTTCTTGCAGCATCTGTCCGGTAAGCAGGTGGTCGGGTGTTCCCGTACGCAGGCGGTCGATCGCCGCGCCGAGTGCATGGGGAGGGCTGAACGTATTTACGACGTGCGAAGGATTAGCATCGACCGTGATTTTCTGAGCCGCGGCGAAATTAGCGAGGCTTAGCGCGGTTGCGACGACGAACACTATGACGAAGATACGAATGCGGGCGCTCCGCTTCATAAAAATTGCCTCCGTGCTGTAGGTGCTTGGAACTGAATCAGACTGGTATGAGGAAGTCGCAGTAGAAGCCTCATCATGGAGCTTCGTTATATTGAGGCGGGCACTGCCGCTGCTTCGACAGGACAGCACTGACCGCCGGACGAGAGAAGCTGTGAACTTAAACGGTGTACGTCAAAAGTTGAACTTAATCGCCAACTGCACTTCGCGCGGCGAAACCGATGTCTGGCTGATCTGGCCAAAGCTTCCATCGTCAACCGTTGTGTCGGGTGCGCTGAATACGGGGTGATTGAATGCGTTCCGCGCCTCAATGCGGAACTCCAGGTTCATCTGCTCACGCAAGCTCGCGAGCGAAAACTGCTTCGAGAGCGACAGGTCGGTGGTAAATGACCACGGGCTTCGGATGGATCCATCCGCTCGTGGCGCATTGCCCAGCGTGTTATCGGGCGTGCGTTGAAAGATATTGGGATCGGCAAAGTATTGATCGACCCAGTCCGAACTGGCGCGTTTGGGCTTACCAACGATATTTGGCCGCTGTCCGCCGTAAGTCGGTAAGGCAACTCCGTCCGCGAGGAAGAAGGTCAGCGGGCGGCCGGCTGACATACGCCACAACCCGTTCGTCTTCCAACCTCCAATGATGGCGTCAACGAACCGGGGCATGTTGCCACCCAGCAGGCGTCCACGTCCAAAGGGCAGGTCGTACGTGTAGCTGAACTGCAACACATGCGGAATGTCGAAGGTGGAAAGGCTTCGCTCCAGCGACGTTTTATTGGGATCCTGCAAGCTCGTGAAGCTCCCAAGCCACGTCACGTTGTCGTCGGCCTGAGACGAATCGTCAATCGATTTCGACCAGACATACGTGACCAGGAACTGCAGTCCATTCGAGTAGCGCTTCTCCGCTACCAATTGCAGCCCGTGATAGGTCGAGCTGCCGATCATTTCTACATCTGTGGCGACGCCGGTGAACTGCGGGAACGGGACCAACAATTGGTACTCCTGTACTGTCGGCGCCGCAAGAGTGCTATTGGGATCGCTGATCGGACCGCCGTTCTGCGACGAGAACGGATTGGTCACACTGGTATTCAGGCACTCGACGGTGAGCGACTGGCATGGGTTGTCGTGGTCGGGACTGTCCGTGGGAATAGACTCCACCCAGGGCCCCAGATGGTTGAGTTGGTTCGCGCCGCTGAACGGAAGATGAGTTCCTTTTTTCCCGATGTACTCCGCATTGACCAGGATGTTGCCGGGCAGTTCGCGTTCAAGGCCGAGGCTCCAGCTTTGTTCGTAGGGAGTAAGGTTGGCGGATGCCGTGCGCAGCGGACCGTTGGCGCCGAACCCGACGTCATTCATCAGACCCAACGTATTGCCGGCAGGCTGAATCAGTCCGTTCGGGAAAGGATTGCTCAGGTGTAGCCACGGCGTAGCTTGATCGTTCTGATAGGTAGTGATCACATTCGTGTATTGGTTGAATCCCACCGAGCCATAAGGAACAACCCCTGTGACGCCCGAGCGGGACTGGCCGTAATACATGCCGTATCCGCCACGTACGACCCACTTGGGAGAGAACTGGAACGCAAGCCCGAAGCGGGGCTGAATGTTTTTCCAATCGGTGACATAGTTTGTGCGCTGGCTGGAAGTAGCAAAAACTTCTCCGCCCCGCAGATTCAGCGTTGTCGGTCCGTTGACTTCGTCAACGTAAGAAAGCGTGCCGCCGTTCAGAGGACTGGTGACATTGGGATCGAAATAGTTCTGGCGGTTATACCGATCAGTCCTTGGCAGAGTCACGTCGTAGCGCAGGCCGAGGTTTAACGTCAGCTTCTGAGTAGCTTTCCAGTTATCCTGCACAAAAAAGCCGTACTGCCGGTTCGAAGTTGCGGGACGAGACTGAATCTCATAAGTAGAGCCGCAGCCATTTCCGCCACAATTTTGTGTCATCTGGCCCATCAGGAAGCTGGCCATACCATCGCCGCCGCAAAATTCCAGTCCCGTTTCTCCATAGTTCGGATCGCTCGGAGCCGGGCAGGCGCCAGAACCGCTCTCATCGAATGTGAAGAATCCCAGAGGAGCGTTCGTCTGGATGTAATTCATCTGGTGCAGGCGGCCATCAAAGCCGAACTTGATTTCATGCGAGCCGCGCACCTTGTCGAGAGTGGCGGTGAGCTGTCCCGTGTCCTGTCCGAGGCGGTAGTTGCCATAGGGATCAGTCCCGACGTTGGCGTAGCCGGCGGAAAAATACTGGTTGATGAAAATGGCCGGCACTCCTTTGAAGTTGTTGCTGTACAGATAAGACGGGAATCCCAGAGTTCCAAGCGGATCGTTGACGCCCTGCGGATTGTACGCATCGATGTGCCAGGCGCCGCGCGTGAAACCCAGGGTCACATTCAGCAGCAACGTCGGACTGATCGTGTGCGTGTCGTTGATAGCAAACAGATGCGCTGTGGTCCGGTTCGGGCCTCCTTGGCATGGATCGGTGAAGTTTCCGAAACAGTTGAAGGAGCTGCCGTGGCTCCACTGCTGCGAGTACTTCACGCTCATCAGGTTTTTCTGACTAAAGCGCTGGTCGATCTTGATATCGAACTGATCGTTGTACGAGTGGTTGGATCCAGAACCAATCCAGTTGTCATAAATTCCGTTGCCCGCGATGTTCGGCTCCGGGAAGTAACTCATCGTTTTTAACGCGACCGGGTCGATCAGATTTCCCGCCACGCCCGGAGCGGGCTGGAGATTGGCCGGCAGATTTGGACTTCCGGGGCTCACGTACGTGGCGAGATTGTTGAAGGGAATGAACGCGTTCGAACCACTCCAGACCGCAGCTCCCACGTTGGAATCGTAGGTGCGCTGATAGGGATCCCACAATTGCCCTTGGGCGACGCTACACTGCCCTGCACCGTCAAAGGTGCCGCCCTGGGCTGCACAGAACTCCCCGAAGTCGCCAGTCCGCATGGCATCGCTTGGGACACCAGCCTGCGCATTGCCGAGACTCGCCTGGCGGAAACCGTCGTAATCGAAAAAGAAGAAAGTCTTGTTCTTGACGATCGGACCACCGATCGTTGCGCCGTAATTGTTACGACGTAAATGAGGAATCGGCACGCCAAAGTGATTGTTGAACCAGTTATTGGCATCGAAGGCCTGATCACGAAGGAAGTCGTATGCGCTCCCATGAAAACTGTTCGTCCCGGAGCGCGTGATCATGTTCACCACGGACGCTCCCGAGAACCCATATTCGGCGCTGAAATTCGTCTGCTCGACCTTGAACTCCTCGACCGCCTCGGGTGACGGGAGATAGGTCGCGGCCGTAATGCCGCCATTTGGTTCCGAGTTTGTCACGGACGCGCCGTCCGTCAAGATGTCGGCGGTTGATCCGCGGCTGCCATTGGAAACGAAATTCGTACCGGTGCAGGTGGCGTCACATTGATCGTCCATGGCGGTAACACCGGGCGCCAGCGACGTCAGTGCGACGACGTTCCGGTCAATCAACGGGAGATCGTTAATAAAACGGCGATTCACCACCTGGCCAGTTTCCGCATCCTGGGTTTGAATGTTCTGCGCTTCAGCCGAGACCTGTACGGTCTGCTCGGCACCGGCTACTTTGAGGATCAGGTCCGCCGTCGCATTCTGGTTGATATCGACTTTGATGTTCCGCACTGAGGCTTTGGCAAACCCTCTGGCATCCACTGTGAGCGAGTACATGCCGGGAGGGATGGAACGGAACAGGTACCGTCCGTTTTCATCAGAAATTGCTGCGAACGTGAATCCCTTTTGCAGGTCTTTGAGAACAGCGTTTGCCCCTTGCACAACAGCGCCGGTGGCATCGGTGAGTTCGCCGCTGACGGTTCCGAAGTAGGCCTGCCCAAGAAGCACAGCGGGCAATGCCAGGACGAGGACAAGTACCAGCATCCAACGAGAGGAGCACGTGGAAACTTTACGCATGATGACCTCCATGATCAGTACAATCCAGACTGGGGACGTACACGTGCGAGCGACCAAATACCGTCATTAAAACGATTCATTATTCGTCTAGTACTGGGGTAAACGTCAAGTAAGTTTTTTGCACAGGGTATTGGCACAACCCGCACTCGGCGAGCGAGGGCCGTGCAGGCTATTGAAAGCTGTTTGGCACGAAGCCTCGATCTGAACCTTCCGGAGCCAAGAAGATGCTCGAGACACATGAAAAAAATCAATCGTGGGCATAAGCCCGCGGAATGCCTCGCATAAATGGTTGATGAACGCGAGCGTTTGCCAGTCCCAGCTGCAACCTCCACTCGCACCGAATTGTGTACATATCGTTCTCTCGGATATCGCGGAAATCTTTGATTAAATAGGTAAATCGAAGCATTCTCTCGGTGCGCCGAAGAGTTGAATCCTCGACAGCGGAAGTCTGCAGCGATAACGCACCGTTATCCCCGCCATAAGTTTTTGTTCTTACACGAACTTTCGATCAGCCCAAACAAAAGTATGAATTGGACTATGAATTCCAACACCGCTACTTTCGCGGTGCTGACAGCGATGACGCTCGGTCACTCGCTAGATTTGCCAGGGGAGAAAGCTGGAGACAAACGATGAGGAAACGCTCCCAAATCGGGGCAATGGTCGCGCTCGCCAGTCTGATGGTTGTGACTCGGGGTCAAGCGCAGGACGCTAACTCTACTCCGCCGTCAAATGACGCGATTGTTCACCACATGGAGGAGTTGGAACGGCAGGTCAAGGAACTGCGCAACGAGCTTACGGCGCTCAAAGATCAGAAGGAGAAAGCCTCCGATCCAGCACCTGCAGCCAGTGCAGCGGCTACGCCAAGCAATCTGGTCAGCAGCGCTGCTACCGCTCCGGCCACCGCGCCAGCAGCCCCATCACTTGCGGGACTTTTGGGACCGACCACGCTGAGCGGGTTCGTGGACGTGTACTACGGCCAGAACTTCAACAATCCGGCAAACCAGGCGAACAGCCTTCGGTTCTTTGATGGCGCGACCAATTCGTTCGGTCTGAATCTTGTGGAACTCGTTCTCGACAAGGCTCCCGACCCTTCGAACAGCCGAACGGGCTACCACGTAGCTCTTGGTTTTGGGCAAGCCATGAATGCGGTAAATGGCTCTGAGCCGAAAGGTGGCCTCGGTTTCGACCAATATCTCAAGGAGGCTTACTTCTCGTATCTCGCGCCAGTGGGGAAGGGCTTGCAGGTGGACGTCGGTAAGTTCGTCACTCCCGCGGGAGCTGAGGTCATCGAAACTAAGGACAATTGGAACTACTCTCGAGGAATTCTCTTCTCCTACGCTATTCCGTACTATCACTTCGGAATGCGCGCCAAGTATGCCTTCAACGACAGGTATTCGCTCACCGGTTACCTGACAAATGGCTGGAACAACGTTCTCGACAACAACACAGGTAAAACTTATGGCCTGACCTTCGGGTGGAATCCGAACAAGAAATTCGGCGTCGCAGAGACCTATATGGCTGGAGCCGAGGAGAACGGCATTAACAAGAACCTTAGGCAACTGAGCGACACCGTCATTACTTATTCACCCACGGGCAAGTTGTCATTCATGGTAAACGGCGACTACGGGCGCGGCGACCGATATGTGATCGACCCCGTTGCCAACACGTTTTCGAATCCGGTGTTCTGGACGGGCGTGGGCGGCTACGTCAAGTACTCCTTTAACTCGACGTCGTCGTTTGCGACGCGGTACGAGTACTACGACGACCACGACGGATTCACAACCGGCATTCTGGCCCCGACTCACTTCAACGAATTCACCATGACGTTGGAGCGGCTCATGGCGCACCACATCATCAGCCGATTCGAGTAT